>OKRY01003717.1_pt1 | contig 11080 bp, 9 predicted proteins | sample 1601121 | NCBI WGS metagenome assembly OKRY01 (sample SAMEA3541546, study PRJEB24748) | human gut metagenome | biome: human gut; feature: human-associated habitat; material: faeces | place: China | collected 2012
CTTATCCTGCGCATTCAGACGAGGTACATCCGTATATTTATTTTCCGGAGTCCAGTAATGTGCAAGGAAGCGGTCATAATACCCGCCGCCGCGCCCCAGCCGCACACCGTCCGGGCTGGCAGCCAGGCAGGGGATCAGCGCCAGCGCGCCGTCCCCCAAATGGGCGGTATCAAAGGCAGGCAGGGAAGCGGGCGCTTCCAAAATGCCATAGGCCCCCGGCTGCAACTGCGAAAGCGCTGTGATCTCCACCCAATCCATCTCGGTGCGGCTCAGCACCCGGGGCAGCAGCAGACGCTTGCCCTCGGCCAGCGCCTGCCGCAGGATGTCGGCGGTGTCCGGCTCGTCCGGCATGCTGGCAAAGGCCAGCACCGTGTCGGCGTACTGCCAGGCGGGCAGGGCAAACAGCACCCCGGCCATTGCGTGCCCTACGGTATGCAGGTCCACGGCGGCGCGGCAGGCTTTGGCAAGCTTGCGGGCTTCGGTTTTGGTCATGGCTGTGGCCTCCTTTTTTCCATCATTGTACCATATCCGCCCCTTACCCTACAAGACGGTAAAACGCGCCCGATGTTACACCCTGCGCAAAATTTGTTTAAAATATGTCCGCCATCTTGCCCAGTGGGCTAAACAGGAGTATAATATATACTGTATCGCTATGTGTATACTATACTGTAATTAAATAAAGTCAATTGTCGAAAAGGAGAATAAAGAACATGAGTAAGTTTAATTTTGTCAAGACTGACATCCCCGAGGTGCAGATCATCGAGCCGACCGTTTTTGGTGACGACCGCGGCTATTTTATGGAGACCTACCAGATCGACGATTTCGCCGCCGCGGGCATCGATAAGCCCTTCGTGCAGGACAACCAGAGCCGCTCCACCAAGGGCGTGCTGCGCGGCCTGCATTTCCAGACCAAGCACACCCAGGGCAAGCTGGTGCGCGTGACCATGGGCGAGGTGTTCGACGTTGCCGTCGACTGCCGCCCCAACAGCAAGACCTTCGGCAAGTGGGTGGGCGTGACCCTTTCCGCTGAGAACAAGAAGATGCTCTGGATCCCTGAGGGCTTTGCCCACGGCTTCCTGGTGCTGTCTGATGTGGCCGAGTTCTGCTACAAGTGCACCGACGTCTACGACCCCACCGCCGAGGGCGGCATTCCCTACGATGACCCGACGGTCAACGTGCAGTGGCCCGACTGCGGCTGCGAGCACAAGACCAGCGCCAAGGACAAGGAGCACACCCCGTTTGCCGCCCAGAAGTTCGAATATTTTGAGAAATATTGAGGGTAAACCGTGCAGAAACTGAAAGACACCTTCGCAGGCTTCTGGAAATACCGTTACCTGCTGCAAAACCTGATTTCTCGTGATTTCAAGCTGAAATACCGCCGCAGCGTCCTGGGTGTGGCGTGGAGCGTGCTGAACCCGCTGCTGACCTGCCTGGTCATGTGGGCCGTGTTCGGTGCGCTGTTCAACCAGCGCGGTCAGGGCATCGAGGACTTCCCGCTGTTCCTTATCATCGGCCAGCTGATGTTCAACTTCTTCCGCGAGAGCACGACCATGGCCATGGAGAGCGTGCTGAAGAACGGCCCGCTGCTGCGCAAGGTCTATATTCCCAAATACATCTTTCCGCTGGAAAAGTGCTGCTTTGCGCTCGTCAACTTCTTTTTCAGTCTCGTGGCACTGTTTATCGTCGCGCTGCTGACCTGGTCGCACATCTCGATCGGGACTGTGCTGCTGGCCATTTATCCCATTGTAATGCTGTTTATTTTCAGTCTGGGCATCGGGCTGATTTTGTCCACGCTCTACGTTTTTGTGCGTGACATCATGCATATCTGGGAGGTCTTTTGCACACTGCTTGTCTACGGCAGCGCCATCTTCTACGACCCGCGCCAGATGGAAAGCTGGATGCAGTACGTCATCAACCTGAACCCCATCTACTGGTACATCACCGCCGTGCGTTCCTGCGTCATGTGGGGCGAGGGGCTGACCCCCAACATGGTGCTGATTCCGTTCCTCTGCGCCGCGCTGAGCCTGGGCCTCGGCATCTGGGTGTTCAAAAAGAATCAGGACAAGTTCGTCCTGTACATGTAAGGGGGCATCGAAATGGCAGAGCAGAAACCCATCATCTCCATCGACCATGTTTCGATGCGCTTCAACCTCTCCAAGGAAAAGCACGAAAGCCTGAAAGAGTACTTTGTCGCGCTGCTGCACGGCGGTGTGCGGTTTGACGAGTTCTTCGCGCTGGACGATGTATCATTTGATATTATGCCCGGTGATTTCTACGGTCTCATCGGCTTGAACGGCAGCGGCAAGTCTACGCTGCTGAAAGTGATTTCCGGCGTCTACAAGCCCAGCGCCGGCAAGGTCACGGTCAACGGTACGATTGCGCCGCTGATTGAATTGGGCGCAGGCTTTGACATGGACCTGACCGCACGGGAAAACATTTATTTAAACGGCACCGTGCTGGGCTACACACCCAAGTACATCGACTCAAAGTTCGACGACATCGTCGAATTCAGCGAATTGCAGGATTTTCTCGACGTGCCGCTGAAAAACTACTCCTCCGGCATGGTCGCGCGTCTGGCGTTCGCCGTGGCAACGATAACGAAGCCCGACATCCTGATTGCCGACGAGATCCTGTCCGTCGGTGACTTCCTGTTTCAGGAGAAGTGTGAGAAGCGCATGGCCGAGCTGCTGTCCGGCGGCACGACGGTCATTCTGGTCAGCCACTCCATTGACCAGATCGAGCGTATGTGCAACAAGGTAGCCTGGCTCGACCACGGTCATCTGCGCCGCATCGGCGCGACGAAGGAAATTACCGCCGAGTACCGAAGGTTCGAGAAAAAGGACGCCATGCCGGCCAAAGTCACCGAGGAATAAGCTATGTCCGAGAACACGAAACCGAACAACGAGCGCCCTGCCGACCTGGCCGTACAGGACAGTGTCGGCGGCATGGCGCGGCGGCTTTTGAACCCCGCCCACCTGCGGGACCTCGCGGGGCGCAGCGCCAAGACCCTGCGGGAGCAGGGGGCTGAGCAGCTCTGGCGCGATGTGAAATTCCGCGTCGGGCTGGCGATGCACCACGACGACTGGCGGCACCGCGCCGACATTCCGCTGCGCCGGGAGCTGAAGGCCCAGCGCGCCGCGCACCTGCAGGGGCCGAAGATCAGCATCATCGTGCCGCTGTACAACACGCCCGCCAAGCTGTTTGACGAGATGCTGCAAAGCGTCGTCAGACAGACCTACACAAACTGGGAATTGGTGCTGGTGGACGCATCCGACGCCGACAAGCGGCTGGAGCGCCGTCTGGCCAAGGCTGTGCCCGGCACGATTGTGTATGAGCCGATTGAAAACGGCGGCATTGCCCTCAACACGACCCGCGGATTTGCGCTGGCGCACGGCGAGTACATCACGCTGCTGGACCACGACGACGTGCTCTACCCGAACGCGCTGTTCGAGGTTGTGCAGACGATACAAAACACCGGAGCGGATTTTGTCTATAGTGACGAAATCGTTCTCTCCGCCGATTTGAAGGAGCTGGGCGGCTACCACTTCAAGCCCGACTTTGCGCCCGACTACCTGCGCGGGGTCAACTTTATCACGCATCTGGCGGTGTTCAGCCGTCCGCTGCTGGACGCGGCGGGAGCGTATGAGTCGAAGGAGTTTGACGGTGCGCAGGACCATGATTTGATCCTGCGCCTGACAGAAAAAGCACCGCGCATCGAGCATATCAAGAAGGTACTCTACATCTGGCGTGCCGCGGCCGGCTCCACCGCCGCGGGCATGGAGGCCAAGCCCTACGCCGTCGCGGCGGGGGAGCGCGCCATCGACGCGCAGCTCAAGCGTCTCGGTCTGCCGGGCCACGCCATGGCCGTGCCCGACGCGCCCGGCGCATTTCAGGTGCGGTACGAGCTGACCGGCCATCCGAAGATCAGCGTACTGATCCCCAGTAAAGACCACATTGACGACCTGGACCGCTGCCTGACGAGCCTGTACAAAAACGCGGGCTACGAAAATTTTGAGGTCATCGTCATCGAGAACAACTCCACTGACCCGGCAACGTTTGCCTATTACGAGACACTGCCCAACCGCTTTGCCGACTGCCGCGTCGTCTACTACAAGGGCGCATTCAACTTCTCGGCCATCAACAACTTCGGCGCGACGTTCGCCGAGGGCGAGCACCTGCTGCTGCTCAACAACGACATTGAGGCGTTGTCGTCCGACTTCCTGCGCGAGCTGCTCAGCTACAGCCAGCGGCCCGACGTAGGCGCGGTGGGCGCGAAGCTCTACTACCCCGACGACACGATCCAGCACGCGGGCGTGCTGATGGGCATCAACGGCAGCGCGGGCCACAGCCACAAGAGCTACCCCCGCACCGCTGTGGGGGACATGTACCGCTTGGTCACGACGCAGAATTATATGGCCGTGACGGGTGCCTGCCTGATGACAAAAGCGTCGCTCTACCGCGCATTTGGCGGGTTGGACGAGGAAAAGTTTGCCGTCGCCTACAACGATGTGGACTACTGCCTGAAGCTGTGGCAGAAGGGGCTGTTGAACGTTTACACCCCGCGCGCCGAGGCCTATCACTATGAGAGCAAGAGCCGCGGCCTGGATACCTTAAGCGAGAACGCCAAGCGGTATGAGCGCGAAAAGGCGAATTTCTACGCGAAATATCAGCAGTATATCGACAATTACGACCCCTATTACAACCCCCATTTCAACAATCTGTTTGAGAATTTCGGGTTGAAGTGATGGAAACCGTATTGCCGAAGCGCAAGTCTCACCATTTGCAGGGTTACGATTACAGCCAAAACGGCGCCTATTTTATCACAATATGCACGCACCAACGCAGAATGTTGTTTGGCCCGAACCGGGCTCCCGTAGGGGCGGATTCCATATCCGCCCGCATGGCGGCGCGCGTTTTCCGGGAGATCATCGGCCAATATCCGGCGGTCCATTGCCGTTATTTTGTGGTGATGCCCAATCATTTTCACGCGTTGGTCGAGATTGAACGGGCACGGGCGGATATGGAATCCGCCCCTACGATTATCAGCATCGTGCAGGCATTCAAACGGTATTCTACCGTCGAGTACATCGGTCTTGTCAAGCGCGGGCAAGCCGCACCGTTCGATAAGCACCTTTGGCAGCGTTCCTTTCACGACCACGTCATCCGCAATGAAACCGATTACCGCATGATTGCGGAATACATTCAATCCAACCCCCGCCTTTGGCACAAAGACTGCTTTTATGAGGAGTCATCCCATGAGCCTTGAAACGAAACGCATCAAAGAACTGTTCGGCTATGCGCGGACGCTGACAAAAGAACAGGGCGTCGGCGTCATGGCCGGGCGGGCCGTCGGCTTTTTTAAGCGGCGGTTCTTCGGCAAAAAAGCGCGGTATCTGCCGTCGAAGCAGACGTTGGAGGCCCAGCGTGCCGACGCAGCCGCCCGCGCCGACGGCTGGCCGACCATCAGCATTCTAACGCCGCTGTACAACACACCGCCGCAGTTTTTGCAGCAATTTTTGGACAGCGTACAGGCCCAGACCGCGCCGAACTGGCAGCTGGTTCTGGTGGACGCCAGCGACGGTGCCCACCCCGACGTGGGCGAGACAGTCCACACCCGCGCCGCGCAGGATAAGCGCATCGTCTACGCCAAAATCGAGAACAAGGGCATTGCCGCCAATACGAACGAGGCCGCGAAGCTCGCAGCGGGTGAGTATCTGGCCCTTGCCGACCACGACGACATGCTCGCGCCTCATGCCGTCTATTGCATGAGCAAAGCGCTGGCCGAGAGCGGCGCGGCGTTTGCCTACAGCGACGAGGCCCTGTTTGAGAAAACGCCCGAGCACCCGCGCGTCGGCCACTTCAAGCCCGACTATGCGCCCGAGTACCTGATGGCCGTCAACTACATCTGCCATCTGGCCGTGTTCAAAAAATCGCTGTTCGACGCCGTCGGCGGTGAGCGCCCGGCCTGCGACGGCGCGCAGGATCACGATTTATTTCTGCGTCTCATCGACGAAATGCAGCGCCGTGACCCCGCAGCCAAGCCGCTGCACATCCCGCAGGTGCTGTATTACTGGCGCGTGCACGCGGCGTCCACCAGCGGCGGCACGGCGGCCAAGCCCTATGTGGAAAAGGCTGCGCAAAAGGCCGTGGCCGACCATCTGGCTGCCACAGGGCGGCAGGGCAGGGTGGAGCCGGGCAAATTCCCGGGCACCTGCCATGTGGTGTGGGACATTCCCGAGCCGCAGCCGCTCGTGTCAATTTTGATTCCCAACAAGGACCACACCGACGATTTGGAAAAATGCCTGCACAGCATCTACGCCAAAACGACCTACGAGAATTTCGAGGTCATCGTCATTGAGAACAATTCCACCGACCCGGCCACAGCGGCCTACTACAAAAAACTGCCGGAGCGGTATGACCGCGCGCGGGTCGTGACTTACAAGGGCAGCTTCAACTTCAGCCGCATCAACAATTTTGGCCGCAGGTACGCGGCGGGCAAGTACCTGCTGCTGCTCAACAATGACGTCGAGGTCATCAACGGCGACTGGCTCACCCAGATGGTGGGCGAGTGCAGCCAGCCCGACGTCGGCCTCTGCGGGGCAATGCTCTACTATCCCGACGACACGATCCAGCACGCCGGCATCATCACGGGGCTGGGCGGCTACGCCGGGCACAGCCACAAGTACCACAAGCGCGGCGGCAGCGGGTATATGTTCCGGCTGGCCACGGTGCAGGATTTTTCCGCCGTGACAGCGGCCTGCCTGCTGGTGCGCACCGCCGTTTACGACGAGCTGCACGGCCTGGATGAGGAGTTCACGGTTGCCTACAACGTACTTGTAAAACGGTGCTGGCGTTAAAAAATAATTTGCTTTACGACCTGGCCTTGGCTCCGAACATAGAAGTGGAGCTGCTATTGGGAAAGAGGTGGTCTTTGAATGTTGAGTACAAATGCCCTTGGTGGTCTGACAGCGGATGTAATTTCTGCTATCAGCTCCTTTCGGGAGGGACAGAGGCGCGTTACTGGTTGGGAAACCGCCATACGCGCGGAAGATTGTCCGGACACTTCCTGGGAGCATATGCCGAAGGAGGTACCTATGATTTTCAGTTGAAAAAGGAGAAGGGATACCGGGGGAAGTATTACGCAGCTGCAGGAATAACTTATGGATACGTGCGTCCACTGGCTCGGCATCTGGCGATTGAATTCAGTGTGGGCATTGGATACTTGGATACGGAGTACAGGAAATATACTTCTTATGGAAATGACTTGGTTTGGGTCAGTAGTGGAAAGTATCACTTTATCGGGCCGACAAAAGCAAAAATTTCTTTGGTATGGCTTCTAACGTCGGGGAGATGAGTGGTATGAAAGATGCACGGCATATGATTCTCTGGCTGTTCTTCGGACTGTTGCCAATGCTGGGAAGCTGTGACTTCCGCGATATGCTGGATGATTATCCCGTTAGCGGAGTACAGATTAAACTGGATTGGAAAGGGGTGACGGATAAGCTGCCGCAGACCATGCGGATTATCTTCTATCCGAAAGATACTCAGGGGAGAAAGGTTGAAAGTTATCTGCCTGCCGGAGGGGGTGAGGTGAAGGTACCGCCGGGGAAGTATGCGGTGGTGACCTATAACTTCAATACGGAGAGTATACAGATACGGGGCGACGAGAGTTATGAGACGATTGAGGCTTTTGCGGGACACTGTACGGGGCTGGATGTACACGAAAATATGGTTTGGTCGCCCGACCCTTTGTATGTGGTGGCTTTGGACGAGGTGGAAATAGGGCAGAGTGATGTGGCGCTTCCGTTGGACTGGAAGCCGGAAGCGGTAGTGGACCATTATTCCTTTGATATAAAGGTGGAAGGATGGGATAGAATATCGAGCATCATCTGCCATGTGGACGGCTTGAACGGAAGTTACTTTATAGGCAACCGTGCTTGCCATTTGAGCGAGGTACCTATATGTGTGGATACAAAGCGTGAAAACGGGCTTTTATGGGGGTATTTCTCCAGTTTTGTATTACTGAAAGATACCAAGACCCGTGCGGATAGTCCTATGTTGCTGACACTGAAGATTGTGAAACGAGATAAAACGGTTCAAGAGGTGAAGGTAGACATCACGGAAGTGATTGAAACAGCTCCTCCCTCGGGAGGAGGCGAAGAAGAACCTGATGTGGGCGTTCCTGGGTCGGAAATCCATATCGAGGTTCCCGTACCGGAGGACAAGGTTGTAGTGGATGATTTGGAACCGGGAACCGATGAAGGAGATGGAGGGATTGGTGGCGATGTGGACGATTGGGATGATGAGACGGATGTGGAGCTACCGGTGAATTGATAGCAAACAGACAAATAAATATATTAACTTTAATAACAGACAATTATGAAGAAGGTTTTATTTTTGGCTTTGGCTGCAGCAGCAGTAATGAGTTGCTCGGAAAGTGAGGAGATAGAGAATGCCGGACAAAAGGCGGAGATTAAATTGGGAACAGTAGTGGGTAACACTACGAGAGCCGCAGTGACTGATTTGCCGGAATTGCAGAAGGTAGGGTTCACTGTGTATGCTTATAATACGGGAGCAACAACAATGGCCTCTGTTGCGACTTTTGATGCAATGAAGGAATTCATGGCAGATGTTAAGGTAACTTATAGTGCTCCCGACTGGAGTTTGACTGGGGGAACATATTATTGGCCAATGACGGATAACTTGCAGTTCTTTGCTTACGGGAATCCGGGTACCGGGGCCTTGACGTACAATCAACCGGCTGCTGGTGCTATATATCCTTCCATTACTTATACGGTAGCGGATGTAGTTACCCAAACGGACTTGGTAGCCGCGAAAGCGATGGATGCAACCAAGGCATCAAATGCCAGTGGGGTATCTTTGAAATTCGGCCATATACTGACGCAAATAAATTTCACTGTCAAGGCAGCCGACGCTTTGACTTATAAACTGAAAACACTTACAATATCCGGTGTGCACAATAAGGGAACTTATGGTTTTGATGATTCAACATGGAAGTCACAGGAAGGAACGGCTACTTATGCACATACGATTGACGGTGGTGCATTGGAAGTGAATACAACGGGTGTGGAAGTGAATACAGCCTGGATGTTGATGCCCCAGACGTTGGATACGAACGCCAAAATCAATGTTGTCTATGACATCTATGAGAAAGACGTTCTTCTTGATACTGTAACTTCCGCCATTGACTTGGATGGTACACAAGCCTGGGGTGAAGGCAAAAAGATACGTTATACGCTGACGCTGGCCAATAAGGCGGCAAAAGTAACCTTTGTACCTGAAGTTGGTCCATGGAGTACGGCTGATGATACGAACGTGGAAAAATAAAACGGCACTGTCCGCAATAAAAAACTGAATTACTTCTATTTTATTCATTCCCCGAAACTTCTTTATGAAAGTTTTCGGGGAATGTTTCTTTTATGAGTATTATTTATCTATTTTTGTCACTGCAACAAACAAACAAATCTACTTGCCGATGCCCAACTCTTCTGCTTGCAGAGGTAAAAAACAATGCGCTCAATGTCCCAAGGCTGTGGACAATGCAATAATATATGCTTCCCACCCCAGAGGATTCCATCTGCCGGCGCGAAAGTGTGAGGAAAATATTATAATTTTCCTGCTGAAAGGAGAAGTGCTTGTCAACAGTAAGGAGTATGCGGGAACTGTGTTGCATGCAGGTGAGTTCATCCTTCAAGCTATTGGTTCCAAGTACGAAATACTTGCCATGACGGATGTGGAATGCGTTTGTTACCGGTTCAGTAAGCCTGAATTCTTCTGTGAGGACCGGTATAACCATATTATGAAAGAGGTTACCCCTCCATTGATATTCTATCCTTTGACCATTACTCCCGAGTTGCAGCTCTTTCTGGAAAGTTCCAAGGCCTATTTGTCCGAGGAGAAGATTTGCCGGGAAATGCTTTGTTTCAAACGGAAAGAACTTGCTTTCATTCTTGGAAATTACTACTCCGACTATGAGCTTTCCATGCTGATACATCCTCTTGCCCAGTATACTAATTCCTTCCACTACTTTGTCTTGCAGAATCATGCCAAAGTCAAGACGGTAGAGGAACTTGCCCAGTTGGGAGGATATACAGTAGCTACTTTCCGGCGTATATTCAATTCTGTTTTTCATCAACCGGTGTACGAGTGGATGATGGAACGGAGGAAGGAAAGCGTGGTTTATGAACTTCGTTATACGGATGCTTCTATATCAGAGATTTGCTATAAATATGGCTTTGAATCGCTGCCTCATTTTTCCAATTTCTGCAAAAAGAATTTCGGGGCTTCTCCCCGTAGCTTGCGTGCCGGCAATTTATCTGAAGTAAACGGCATGTCATAAAAAAACTCCTCCGGCGGTTTCCCGGCAGAGGAGTCTCTTGTGATATTAATCAAATATAGTGAAAGCTGAGTGATAAATCTGAGCTTGCTCAAAAGGTTTATCCGAAGCGCATCCTATATTATTTGCAGAAAGACCGGATTAGTCTTTCAGTTTCGCAATGATAAAGTCGCGGTTCAGGCGAGCAATGTTGCTGATGGAAACATTCTTCGGGCATTCAGCTTCGCACGCACGAGTGTTTGTACAGTTACCGAAACCGAGTTCGTCCATCTTGCTCAACATAGCCTTGGCACGGCGCAATGCTTCCGGTTTGCCTTGGGGCAACAGGTTCAGCTGGCTCACCTTGGCAGAAACGAACAGCATAGCAGAACCGTTCTTACAAGCAGCCACACAAGCACCACAACCGATACAGCTGGCAGCATCCATAGCCTCGTCAGCGATGGGCTTCGGAATCAGGATAGCGTTGGCATCCTGGGGAGCACCGGTACGTACGCTGACGTAGCCGCCTGCCTGCATAATCTTGTCGTAGGCCGTACGGTCGACCATCAAGTCCTTGATAACCGGGAAACCGGCAGAGCGCCACGGTTCAACAGTGATGGTATCGCCGTCGTTGAAACGACGCATATAAATCTGGCAAGTCGTAGCGCCGGTTGCAGGACCGTGGGGATGTCCGTTGATGTAGAGCGAACACATACCGCAGATACCTTCGCGGCAGTCGTGGTC
>OKRY01003720.1_pt1 | contig 11070 bp, 8 predicted proteins | sample 1601121 | NCBI WGS metagenome assembly OKRY01 (sample SAMEA3541546, study PRJEB24748) | human gut metagenome | biome: human gut; feature: human-associated habitat; material: faeces | place: China | collected 2012
AATTCTTCATTCTTCTTTTTTAATTCTTTATTTAAATAATTTCTATCCCCTGCTCCTTACAAAGCTGCAATCCAAGATCTTTCACCGCGTTCTTTCCAAAGGCCGCGACCAGACCCGTATTGGTCATGCCGCTGATTTTGCTGTTGCTGCCGTTGACCGACACGATGCCGCCGACGTAGCGGCTGCCAAAGACGTCACTGCTGTTCGTATCGTTCTGTTGTACGCCGCTGCCGGTAAAGCCACCGGCCAGACCGCCCACAAACCGGCTGCCGAGCACGTAGCCCTTGCCGGTCTTGCAGCCGTTCAGCACAATTTCCTTGCCGTAGCCGACAAGGCCGCCGACGAAATCACCCTTGAGGGGGCTGGCGTCGGTCAATGTGCCGGTTTCGTCGAAGCCCGCCTTGACCTGCTCCTTGAGCTGGGTCTCGGTCAGGTCGCTGCGGGTCACGCTTTCGCAGCCTTGCAGGGTCACGCCCCTGCCGTAGCCCGCAATGCCGCCGAAGAACTGCCCCAGCACCAGGCTGCGCGCATCGCCCGCGGTATCGCCCTTATAGTTGGCACCCGCGCTGACCGTGCCGTTGTTCCTCAGGCCCGTCAGGCTCGGGGCGCTGGTATTTGCGCCTGTCGTAAACAGGTTGCCGACGATGCCGCCCGTAAAGCCGTTGCCGGTCACAAAGCCGTTGTTGACGATGTTCGTCTTGTCCGTCGTCTGCATCTTCGCGGCGTCCACCGTGCCGAACACGCCGCCCACGCCGACGCTGCGCCAGAGGGAGTTCTCGTCATTCGGTTCGGCTGCCGCAGCGGCGTAGCGGGCCTTCTCGGCCTGCTGGTCTGGCGCTGTGGTCTCTGCAACGGATTGCGTGTCCTTGTCCACAAGCAGACCCGCTACCGTCACGTCCGACGCAACGGTCAGGTCCTGCATGACGGAATCCGTTTCGGGTATGGCAACGCCGACGAGACCGCCAATGCCGCGCGGCTCGTCTGTATAATAGGTATAGCTTTTGCCGCCAGCGTTTTGCGTCTGCGCTTTGCGCTGCGTTGCGGTGGTAGTGTTGTTAAACGCCAGCGCCGCGGCCACCAGCGCACTGGTCGAGGAGTTCGTGCCGCGGGTCAGGGCGCAGTTTTCCAGCGTGCCGGTGTTGACGCCGCAGAGTGCGCCGACGGCGCGCACATCGCGCCAGTTCTCGTCGTCCTTCGCCAGCGCCGTGACGAATTTGGTTGCAGTCAGCTTGAGCTGGTCTGCCTTCGGCAGCGTATCGGCGGCGACGGTCTCGGTCTTGACGTTGACCTGAATGTCCGGGTCGCGCAGTGTGATGTAAGAAATTTTGCCCTTGTTCTCGCCGATAAGGCCGACATAGTGGTCGGCCAGCTCGTCCTTCCCTGCCCTGCCGGTTTTTGCAACGGACTTGCTGCTCAATTGCAGATTGAGGATGGGCACACGGGTCGTCTTGGTTGCAAGGACCGTTGTTTTGCTCGTAAGTTCGATTTTTTCACCCAGCTCCGGGATCGTCGGCCAGGCGACAGGGTCATTGAGGGACGGCACCTTGGCCGCCGGGTACCGCTCACCCGACGCGCAGTAGACCGTGACGCCGCCGCCCGTCCAGTTCAGGCCGGTGCTGTTGCTGGCCTGGGGGGTCAGCGTGTAGGTGCCCTTGTTGGTGATGTCCCAGTCGGCAGACCAGCGCAGGTTGTACAGATGGCGGAAATATTTCAGGTCAGCCGTGACCGCCGTGCCGCCCTTGGCCAGCAGGGTGTTTTCCTCGTTCGTCGTTTCCTCTTTGCTGGCTGTGTAGGTGTCGCTGTAGTTTTCCCGCGGCTCGGCGCGCATGGCAATGTAGATGTCCTTCGGGTCGTTCAGCAGGCGGGTGATGCTGTACAGGCTCGTGGCGGCAACCTCGTCGTTCTCACACGCACGCAGCAGCGCCGCGTCCGCCATGGCGTCCAGCGTCAGCACAAAGCTGCCCTTGTTGTAGCTTAACGGGAAGTAGAGTTCTTTCTTGGTTTCCGTCCGTTGGCCCGCATTATCATACGTATAAATCGTGACAGGCATCTCTGTGATGACCTGCTTGTTATCATCCGCCGCACCCGCGGTGTCGCGCTTGATCGTGATGGTAAACAGCGGCTTCCGATTGACGCCGGTGTCCCCGGCGGCGTAGGCCGTGGCCGTGTAGGAGGTGTCCAGATCGCCGAGGCTGGAGTTGCCGCTCCAGCTCAGGGTCAGCGTCTCGCCGTTCGCCAGGCGGGGATTCTTGACCTTCAGCTTCGTCTGCACCAGCTGCACAACGTTGACGCGGTCCTCGGTAGAGTAGTAGCCGACAAGGCTGTCATTGCGGCGGTGGTCATAGCTGCGGTCATAAATATTCGTAGCACCGTCCTGATTGAAGCGGAGCTTATCGGATTTGGTATCGTAAAAGACCGAGTAGACCTGCCCGCTCTGCACGTCGATCTCGACGCAGATCGAGGCATTCAGCAGCGAGGCGTCGTAGATGTAATCGCCCAGCAGCCGCTCCACCAGCGCGTTATGGTTGCCCGCGGCAGCGCCCGTGCGGTCATAGTAGAGCGCGGCCACGTTCTGGTCCAGTTCGGTCTTGGTGCGGCTCACAAGGGTTTTGCCGCCCGCGTCGGTCACGGTGACGTCGTTCTGGAAGTGGTCGCCCCTGTCGCCTTCCTCCATGGCCTGCCGGCGGAACGCATCCAGCTCCCCCGCCGTCTCCATCCGGGTCAGGGAGATCTGCGCCGTCTGGAACAGCGTGCGGGCGTTGGCCTCGTTCTTTTCAAACCGGGCCAGCCGCGTGTAGGCGATCAGCCCGCCGCCGACCAGCGCAGCCAGAATGGCCGTGATAGCCAGAACGACCATCAGCTCCACCAGCGTAAAGCCTTTCTTTTTGTTTTTTATATTTTTATTGTACTGCACCATAGATGCTCCCGTCGTTTCTCCGGTGAAAAGTTACAATTAGACACAATATCAGATTATATATATTGTTATTATACTCGGAATGTGACGTTTTCGCAAGAAACTCTGCGAGATTTCAGCAAATTCACACCAAATATAGTGGGTCAGCGGCAGGTTGTGCACGATTTCGCCATAGTTTCCGTTAGCTTTGAACAAAAAATAGAGTTTTTTTCGCGAAATTTCTTGCAAATACAGGCCCGGCACGATATACTAAATAGTGCGTTATTATATGGTAGAGGATGTGTAACAATGCTGGCAGCACGACTGGGCGCATGGCTGCGCCATACCGGGGAACGCTGGGCCAAAGCTGCGTTTGCGGAAAAGCTCGCCGTACTGCTGGCGCTGGGCGCTGTCCTGTATACTATTGTGACCGGCGCGGCGGAGCTGCGCTATCAGGCCCGTGCACGGGAGGCCCTGGCTCAGGTCAAGGCTGCGCGGCTGGCGGCCAGTGCCGTGTCTGCCCAGTGCTACTCCGCCGGGCAGACGTTCGCCGACCAGACAAGCGCGGACGGCTTTGCGGACGGCATTGCCGAGGAAATCCGCACGCTGGGCTCACTGCCCGGCACCGTGACGCTTTTGCAGATCGACCCGAACGGCTACACCGTGCAGCGGCTCCTGTATCAGGAGAACGGCATGTACGCCATCTATGATGCCGACGGCGGTTACCGCGTTTTCCGCGCGGAGGACCGGCTGCAATACGGCGCGGGGGTGGGCCATGCTGCTGCTTGAGCTTCTGCTGGGACTCATTCGTTTTCTGCTGGGCGCGGCGCTGTTCAGCTTTATGAACGTCGTCGCGTGGCGGCTGCCGCGGGGCATGGACCCGCTGAAGGGCCGCAGCGTATGCCCGCAGTGCGGCCACACGCTGGGTGCGCCGGACTTAGTGCCTGTGTTCAGCTGGTTATTCTTGCGCGGGCGGTGCCGCCACTGCGGTGCGCACATTCCGGCGCGGTACCTGCTGGTGGAGCTTTTGGGCGGCGTGCTGGCGCTGGGCTGCACTTGGCGGTACGGCGCTGCCTACGCCCTGCCGGGCGGTCTGTTCGGCATGAGCTGGGCCGCGCTGCTGGCGCTGGCGGTCTGCGGAATCTTGCTGAGCGTTTCGCTCATTGATGCCGAGACGCAGACCATCCCGGACCGGCTGAATCTGGCGCTGGCGGTCTGCGGCGCGGTGAGCGTGCTGCTCTCCCCTGCCGACTGGCTGCCGCACATCATCGGTGCGCTCTGCGTCAGTGTGCCGATGTTTCTGCTCTGCCTTGTCATCGACGGCGCGTTCGGCGGCGGCGACATCAAGCTGATGGCAGCCGCCGGGCTGTTCCTGGGCTGGCAGAATACGCTGCTGGCGATGTTTTTCGGCATTGTTTTTGGCGGTATGTACGGCATATACCTGCTGGCCGCCAAAAAGGCAGGGAAGAAGGACCACTTCGCCTTCGGCCCGTTTCTGTGTGCGGGCATCGTGATCGCGATGCTGTTTGGCGGGCCCGTTTTGGAATGGTACTGCGCGTTTTTGTGAGGTTCAGACCGTCAAAAAATTGCATTCTTGCCTTATTGCGTGTGTAGGGGCGACCATTGGTCGCCCGTCAACTTACCGCAGCAACGCTTTTTCCGGGACAGTTGTCTTACAAAGCAAACGGGCGCGGGCGAGCAATGCTCGCCCCTACAAGAGTTTTTCGACAATCTGAAAGTTTTTAACCTGTTTTCGGAGGAATCTCCCTCATGCCACGTTTTCGTTATACTGCTACCAATGAGAAGGGCAAGACCGTCCGCGGACTGCTTGAGGCCCCCAGCGAGGAGGCGCTCTACGCCAAGCTGCGCAATGACGGCCTGTACATGACCGACGCGCAGGAGGCCCAGAAGGCCCACGCGACGTTTCGCCCGCTGAAAACCGCCGTGCTGGCGGATTTCTGCCGCAACCTGGGCACCCTGCTGACCGCCGGTGTGCCGCTGGTGCGTGCGTTCCGCATCATGGCGGACGAGCGCACCATCGACGTCCGCCAGAAAGCCCTGTACGAGGCCATCCTGAGCGAGCTGCGCAAGGGCGTGCCGCTGTCCGATGCGATGGAGTCCTGCGCACCCGCGTTCCCCACCCTGCTGCTGGCCATGATCCGCAGCGCCGAGGGCACCGGCAGCATCGACCACGCCTGCGCCCGCATGGCGACCTACTATGAGCGCGAGCACAAGATGAACCAGCAGGTCGGCAACAGCATGATGTACCCCATTATCCTGTCCGTGCTGATCGTCGGCGTTATTGCGATTTTGATGACCTTTGTTCTGCCGCAGTTCAAACCGATGTTTGACCAGATGGAGACCCTGCCGTTCCTGACCCAGCTGCTGTTTGACGTCAGCGACTTTGTCGGTGCCAACTGGCCGGTGCTGCTCGTCGCGGCGGCGCTCATCGTCTTTGGCGGCAAGCTCCTGCTGGCGCAGCCGAAGGTCCGCCGCCAGTGGGACCGCTTCATCCTGCACGCGCCGGTGGTCGGCGTGCTGAACCGCAAGATCTGCACGGCGCGCTTTGCCAGCACGCTGTCCAACCTGTACGGCAGCGGCGTGCCCATCATCACGACACTGGCCGCGGCACGTGATGCCATCGGCAACCGCTGGATCGAGAGCCAGTTCGGTGACGCGCTGGACAGCATCCGCGCAGGCCACAGCCTGTCGGAGGCAATTGCGGGCATCGACGGTTTTGAAGTGAAGCTCTCCTCCTCCGTCGCTGTCGGCGAGGAGACCGGCAAGCTGGACAGCCTGCTGGCGACCATCAGCGAGACACTCGACTATGAGGCCGAGATGGCGACCAAGCGCCTTGTCACGCTGCTGGAGCCCGTTATGATCGTTATAATGGGTCTTGTGGTCGGCGGCGTCGTGGCCGCGGTCATCGTGCCCATCTACCAGTCCTACGGCACCATCGGCGCGTCGAGCGGCGCGATTTAAATTCTATTCCGGGAGGCCCACCATGGCACTTCTTACCTCTTTATATCTGTGCAGCCGCACGGTGTATGCCGCCGTCGGCACGCCCACGGGCAGCGGGGCGCGCGTTGTCGCCGCCGCCCAGACCGAGCTGCCCGAGGGCTGCCTGATCAACGGCGTCATCACAAACGAGGCGGACCTGACCGCCGCGCTCAAAGAGTTTTTCACCGCCAACAAGCTGCCGATGAACCGCGTGGCGCTGATTGCAGGCGGCAGCCAGTTCATGCACCGCATCCTGACGCTGCCCGCCATGAGCGAAAAAAAGCGGATGGCCGTGCTCTCCCATGAGCTTGCCAGCGGCGGCGCCGAGGTCAGGGCTCCGCTGGACGACTACATGCTGCTCTCCCGCGATGCCAAGACCCGCGTGGATACCGTGCTGGCCACCCGCGTGGAGCAGAGCGTCATTGCCGGGTACGACGCGCTGGCCAAGGCCGTCGGCTTCAAGCTGTACAGCATCGACTTAGGGCTGGCCGCGCCGATCAAGGCCGTGCGCACGATCCCCGATTTGCAGCAGAAAACCTTCGTGCTGCTGCAATTTGACGATGACACGATCTCTGCCTGCCTGTTTGTGCAGGGGCAGTACACCTACTCGACCCGCAGCCGCCTGTTCAACCCGCGCGGCTCGGCGGAGTCCGGCACCGAGATCGCGCAGAAACTCTCGGGCCTGATCCAGTTCCACACGACCAGCAAGAGCGAGCACCGCATTGAGACGGTCTGCTTTGCCGGTTCCACGGCGGACGACCTTGCGGTCTGCCGCCCGGGCTGTGAGGCGCTGGGCCTGCAGGTGGACCGCTTCCCGGATTCACCCACCGTCAGGCTGCCGTCCGGCACCGCGCTGGCCGATGTGCTTTACGCGGCGGGCAACCTGATCGCACGCTGATTTTTACCTGCAAATACTTGCCCCGGGGGCTTATCATTATGGCTATGAAACAGAACAACTTTTATCTGCGCTGGCAGAAGGCCGCCGGTGCGGCCAAGTCGGAGTCCCGCAGCCAGGGCCTGCGGACGCTGGTGCCCGGCCTTGCTGTCGTGGCTGTCTCCATGCTGGGCTGGGGTGTGCTGACGCTGCACACCTCAATGCTGAAAAGCCAGCGGGAGGACATCCTGAACTGGTGCAGCGACAATACCGAGCCATACCGCGCCGCAACGCAGGATTCCGAGTCTGCGGCGCAGTTCCGCTCGCTGACCGACTATTCCGACGGGATGACCGCGCTGCTGAACAGCTACCCCGACGTGACCAGCAGTCTGCTGCACCGCGTCGAGGCTGCCGGCGGGTCCGGCATCACGATCCAGTTCACCGACTACAACGCATCGACGGGCGAGCTGCTCTTTAACGCGAACTCCTCCCAGGTCATCGACATTCCGGCCTACATCCGTTCCCTGCAGAACTGCGGGGTGTTTTCCACCGTCAGCTACACCGGCTACAAGGCCGATGACGACGGCTATTCCATCGATCTGCGCTGTGTGCTGGCAGCGCCGCAGCAGTAAAGGAGGGCGCTATGGAAATTGCACCAATGACAAGGCGCGATAAAATTCTGCTGTACGTCGTTCTGATGCTGGCGTTCGTTGTGCTTTTTGTCCGGTTCCTGCTGATTCCGGGCATTGAGAACCACCAGCAGGCCGACGCCGATCTGCGCGAGGCGCAGGACGCCCAGACCTCCATGCAGGATGCGATCATGCTGGCCGGCACCTACGCCGCCGAGAAAAACAACAACTGGGGCGAACTGCAGACCGCCAACGCCAGCTACTACAGCCTGCTGAGCAGTGACGAGCTGGACACGCTGGTGACAAGCCTGGAGCTGAACCACAATTTACAGCCCGACTCGCTGACCATCGGCGAGCCCGTGACCCAGAGCCTTACCTATTATACCGCCAGTGAGAACGCCGGACAGAGCGCTGCCCCCAGCGCAGCCGCGTCCGTCTTTGCCGGTGACGACGACAGTGACGACGACAGCATCACCGCCGACACCGCCGGCACGACGGCCCAGAGCAACGCCATTTTGCAGCAGATCTTAGCCTCCGACCTCATCTTGGACTATGACCAGCCGGGCTATTACCGCAGCGTGGCGATCAGCTTCTGCTGCACGGGCGAGGACAGTGATTTTCTTTCGATGCTGGACGACATGGCCGCGAACTACCCGTCCGTACAGCTTGTATCCTTCTCCATCGATACCCGCAGCTTCGCCGACACCGACGGCAGCGCCGTGACGGCCACGGCGTTCAATGTATCCCTGAACGTGATCCTCTGTGACAAAGGAGGCGTACAGCCGTGAAAAACATCCGCCTCGGCGACGTTCTGATCGAGTTCGGCTATATCACGCCCGACCAGCTGAACACCGCCCTTGCCTACCAGAAAGAGCACCGCGACCTGCGCGTCGGCCAGGCTTTGCAGGAGCTTGGCTACGTCAATGAGCGCCAGGTCCTGGAGGCACTGGCCCAGCGCCTCCAGCTTAAAATGATCGACATCGAGCACACCAACGTCGATGTGACCGCCGTTGAAAAGGTCCCGCAGGAGCTTGCGCAGAAGTACGATATGCTGCCGATTGCGCAGAGTCCGCGCGCGCTGACGATTGCCGCCAACGACCCGCTGAACTACTACGCCCTTGAGGACATCCGCCAGCTGACCGGCCTCGAACCGGAGATTGTGCTGGCCGAGCTGGAGCCGCTGCGCCGCGCCATCCGCTACTATTACGCCGAGGTCAGCGCCCGCAAGGCGGCCCGCACCGCCAACGACAGCGACATGGCCGCCGCCCAGACCGAGGATCTGGCCATCGACATGACTGCCGAGGGCGGCGACCTCGACGCGCCCATCATCCGTCTGCTGAACAGCCTTGTGCAGCGTGCCGTCACGACGACGGCGTCGGATATTCACATCGAGCCGTTCGAGGGCGAGACGAAGGTCCGTATGCGCATCGACGGCGTCATCATTGACTATGTGACGCTACAGCGTGCTTTGCACCAGCCGCTGATCGCGCGTATCAAAATCATGTCGAACCTTGACATTGCCGAGCACCGCATCCCGCAGGACGGCCACTTCCGCGCACGCCTCGAGACCGGCCCCGACGTCAACGTCCGTGTTTCGATCCTGCCGACGGTCTTTGGCGAGAAGGCCGTTCTGCGTATTCTGTCCAGCAACACTTACATCAAAAATGCCAGCCATTTCGGCATGAACGACGAGACCTACAAGCGCTTTCTGCCGCTGCTGAACCGCCCGAACGGCATCGTCTACCTGACCGGACCGACAGGCTCCGGCAAAACGACGACGCTGTACATGGTCCTGCAGACGATTGCCGAGCGGCAGGTCAACGTCTCGACGATCGAGGACCCCGTGGAGCGCAACCTGGCCCGCATCAACCAGACGCAGGTCAACAACATTGCCGGCCTGACGTTTGAGAGCGGTCTGCGCGCCCTGCTGCGCCAGGACCCCGACGTCATCATGGTCGGCGAGACGCGCGACGCCGAGACAGCGTCCATCTCGGTGCGTGCGGCCATCACGGGCCACATGGTTTTCTCAACACTGCACACAAACGACGCACTGTCGTCCATTGTCCGTTTGGAGGATATGGGTGTCGAGCGGTACATGGTCGCAAACTCCGTCGCGGGCCTCGTGGCTCAGCGTCTGATGCGCCGCGTCTGCCCGCACTGCGCCAAGCAGATGCCGGTCACGGCGGAGGAGCGCACCTATTTAGGGCCTGACATCCCGTTTGTGCGCCGCGGCACGGGCTGTACCCAGTGCAACGGCACGGGCTACCGCGGGCGTATCGCCATCCACGAGCTGGTCATCATCAACCGTGAGCTGCGCGAACTGATTTCTGCCGGGGCAACGCAGGCGCAGCTGACCGAGGCCGCCCGCCGCAGCCAGGGCATGACGAGCCTGCGCGAGGCCGCCCTGCAGCTCGTCCGCGAGGGCGAAACCACCCCCGAGGAGCTGCTGAAGATCACGTTCTATGAGGAGTGACGGGAGGAGTAACTGCCATGCAGATCCATGAGCTCACCGCGCTGGCGCGGAACAGCAAGGCCAGCGATATTCATATCTCCGAGGGGCTGCCGCTGATGTTCCGCATCGACGGGCATCTGGCGGAGGCACCGGTCCAGCTTTCGGCGGCAGAGACGCGCTCACTGATTTTGAGCCTGATGGACGAGGCCCACCGCGAGGCCATCACATCGGAGCGCATCGACGCAGACTTTGCACTTGTCGCGCCCGACGGTACCCGCAGCCGTGTGAACGTCTTTTATCAGCAGGGCAGGGCCGCGGCCACACTGCGCCTGCTGAACGACTCCATCCCGACCTTGGAGGAGCTGGCCATGCCGCCCGTTCTGACAAAGCTGGCCGACGAGCCGCGCGGCCTGATCCTGGTCACCGGCCCCACGGGCAGCGGCAAATCCACCACGCTGGCCGCCATGATCGACCACATCAATAAGACGCGCAGCGACCACATCATCACGATTGAGGACCCCATCGAGTACGTCTATCAGGGCCGCCGCTCGCTGATCCACCAGCGCGAGGTCGGCGCCGATGTGCGCAGCTTTGCTTCGGCGCTGCGCAGCGCCCTGCGTGAGGACCCCGACGTCATCCTCGTCGGCGAGATGCGCGACTATGAGACGATTTCCGCTGCCGTCACGGCTGCCGAGACCGGACACCTTGTCATGAGCACGCTGCACACCATCGGCGCGGCGCAGACGATTGACCGCATCATCGACGTCTGCCCTGCCGGTGCGCAGAACCAGATCCGCGGCCAGCTGGCCGCCGTGCTGCGCGGCGTCATCACCCAGCAGCTGCTGCCGCTGGCCGTCGGCAAGGGCCGCTGCGCCGCCACGGAGATTCTGGTGGGCACCGACGCCGTTGCAAACCTGATCCGCGAGGGCAAGTGCTACCAGATCCCGAGCATCCTGCAATCCGGCGCGGCCCTTGGTATGCACAGCCTGAACGCCGACCTGGCCCGCCTTGTCAGCACAGGCCGCATCACCCGCGAGGCCGCCGAGCGCTGCGCCACGAACAAGAGCGACCTGAAAAATTACCTGTAAGCAAAATAAAAAAGGGGTATCTGCCGTTCATGCGACAGATACCCCTTCTTTTTTACTGACTCGCAGGTTCACGTTGTCAGCCTTCCCCCTTGGGGGAAGGTGCCCGAGGCCCCGACCGAGGGCGGATGAGGGGC
>OKRY01003729.1_pt1 | contig 11055 bp, 7 predicted proteins | sample 1601121 | NCBI WGS metagenome assembly OKRY01 (sample SAMEA3541546, study PRJEB24748) | human gut metagenome | biome: human gut; feature: human-associated habitat; material: faeces | place: China | collected 2012
ACATGAACACGGCCAGACCGGCACCGAAGCCCAGATAGATGATGCAGATGTTCCACGGGGTGTTCAGATTGAGCTGGTCAGCGGTCTTGGACAGGGTGAACATGACCATCTGGAAGGGCACGACCATGGAGAACACGATCAGCAGGTTCATGAACTTGCTTAGCTTATTGTTCACGCGGGTGAGGTACCAACCGGTCATGGAGCAGCACAGCAGGATCAGCACCACACTGGTAACGGTGATGACAAGGCTGTAGCCAAGGCTGGAAAGGAAGCCCATCTTGGTGACACCGTAAACGTAGTTGCTCAGGCCCGCAAAGGTCTCGGCGGTGGGCAGCTTGAACACGGTGGAGGTGGTAAAGGTGCCCTCGACCTTCAAGCTGTTCAGCAGGATCAGCACGATGGGGTAAATCCACAGCAGACTCAGCAGCGTCATGATGACGGTGAGGATGTTATCCCACATTTTTTTCTGTTTAGGCATTACTGCTGCACCTCCTTGGAACGGGTAAAGTGGAGCTGGATCAGAGAAATGACCACGACGATCAGGAAGAACACCACAGCCTTCGCCTGACCAATGCCCTTCCACTGGGCACCGGAACGGCCATAGAAGGTGTTGTAGATGTTCAGGGCCAGCATTTCACTGGCGTTGGCGGGTTCGCCTGCGGTCAGGGCAACGTTCTGGTCGAACAGTTTGAAGCTGTTGGTCAGGGTCAGGAAGGTGCAGATGGTCACGCTGGGCATGACCATGGGAATTTTGATCTTGAACAGGATCTCGCGGTCGTTGGCACCGTCGATCTTGGCGGCTTCGATCAGGTCGCCGGGCACGCTCTGCAGGCCGGCAACGTAAATGATCATCATGTAGCCGATCTGCTGCCAGCACATCAGGATGACCAGACCGACGAAACCGGCCTTGGCATCCAGCGCCAGCAGAGGTTTCTGCAGGTTGGCCAGCACACCGTTGAGCAGGATCTGCCAGATGTAGCCCAGCAGGATGCCGCCGATGAGGTTCGGCATGAAGTAGACGGTGCGGAAGAGGTTGGTGCCGCGGATGCCGCGGGTGAGCACCAGCGCGATGGCGAAGGCGCAGACATTGATGAGAACGGTAGACACCACGGTGAACGCCGCCGTAAAGCTGAAGGCGTGGAGGAAGGTCTCGTCCGAAAAGACGTTGATGTAGTTCTGCAGGCCCACGAAGGTGGTCTTGCTCACGGTGGTGAAACGCTGGAAGGAAAGATAGATGCCCCAGATGAAGGGCCAGATGAAGCCGATGATGAACGCCAGCAGGGTGGGCAGTACGAACACCGGCCAATATTTACTGATGGCCTTTTGCATGATATACCTCCTGAAAAAGAAGGGGAGGCGGGCGAACACATCGCCCGCCTCCCCGTTATCCAGCTATTGCGGAAGAAGGAGAGCGCTTAGCCGTTGGCCAGCTTGTACTCCTTGGCCCAGCCGTCCACAAAGGCGGTGACCACATCGTCCCAGCTGCCGGTGCCTGCTGCGTAAGCGGTCAGTGCAGAGCCGACGCCGTTCTTCCACTCCTCGGAAGGCATGGTGGAGAAGCACCAGTCCACGCTGGTCTTGCCCTCAGCAACGTAATCGTTGGCGATGGCGATGAGGGGGTTGGTGGAGTCCTTGGCGGCCTTGAAGGGGATGACGAAGCCCATGTCATCGGCCATAGCGGAAGTGCCCTCGTCGGAGGTGACACACCAGTTCAGGAAGTCCAGAGTAGCCTGGATGTCCTCATCGGAGGAGGTGTTGTTGACACACCAGAAGTTCTCGGAGCCGGTGCACAGGCCCTGATTCTCCTCACCCTCAGCGCCGATGTAGATGGGCAGCATACCGAGGTTGTCGTCGCCCAGATCCTTCACATCGCTGTAGGCCCAGGTGCCGTTCTGGTAGAAGACGGCCTTCTTGCCCACGAACTCAGCCACGGCATCGTTGCCGGTCTTGGAAGCCAGCAGCTTGGGGTCGCAGGTGGAGTCGGTGATGTACAGGTCCCAGATCTGCTTGTAGTTGTCCAGATAGGTGCCCTTGATGGCGTCGGTAGAGCTGATGCCGTCTGCCTTGTACTCGTAGTAGATGGGCAGGTTTGCCAGATGGGTCTTGAAGCGCCAGTCGGAAGAACCGTCCATGCCGGCGGAGGTGAAAGCACCATCGACGCCCAGCTCAGCCTTGCGGGCCTGAATGTCGTCGGCGACCTTCTTCAGGTCATCGAAGCCCTTGATGTCATCCTGGGTGTAGCCGGCGGCGGTCAGCAGTTCCTTGTTGTAGATGATGCCGTAGGTCTCGATGACGTAAGCGATACTGGTAACGGCGTCGCCGTCCTTCAGTGCGAAGGAGTCGCTGGTCAGCTGGCCGTAGACATCGCTGCCGGACAGGTCGAGGCAGTAGTCCTTCCAGTTTGCCAGACCCACAGGGCCGTTGACCTGGAACAGGGTAGGAGCTTCGCTCTTCTCCATCTCGCTCATCAGGGTGGTCTCATACTGGCCGGAAGCGGCGGTCACGACGGTGACAGGCACGCCGGTCTGCTTGGTGTAGGAAGCAGCCAGATCCTGCCAGGCCTGATCCTGCTCGGGCTTGAAGTTCAGGTAGTAGACCTTGCCGGCAGCTGCGGGAGCGGCAGAAGCTGCGGTGGAAGCAGCGGTGCTGCTGGAGGAACCGCCGCAGGCAGCCAGACCGAGGGCGGCAGCAGAAGCGCCAGCGACTTTCAGGAAATTACGACGAGAAATCATTTTTTTCATAATTGTTCTCCTTCTTCATCATGTGATATACACATTCCGCCTGGCAGCGGAAATGAGACGAAATAAATCAGACCGCCCTTACGCTCTCACCGACCTGCAGCTCAGGCTGGAGGGTGATCTTCTGGGCCGGGGCGCCATGCTCGATCTGCCGCACCAGCAGCTCGATGCTCTGGAGTGCGATCTGCTCGCCGGGCTGAACAATGGTGGTCATCACCGGCACGCAGTAGCGGGACATCGAGATGCCGTCGAAGCCGATGACCGATACATCTTCTGGCACCCGGAACCCGGCGCTCACCAGCGCCCGGATGGCACCGAAAGCGATGACGTCGCTCATGGCGAACAGGGCGGTGAACTCGGCCCGTCGGGCCAGCAGGCTGTTCATGGCGTGGTAGGCAGACTCGAAATCGTAGTTGGACAGGCCGTAGAGCCGGTCGTCAAAGGTGAGCCCGGCATCCTCCATGGCATCCTGTGCGCCGAGGCGGCGCATCCGACTGGGGTAACTGGTGGTCGGACCACCGAGAACTGCTATCTTTCGGTGGCCCTGCGCGATGAGGTGGGAGACGGCGGTGCGGGCCGCAGCCCGGTCATCCACGCCCACCATCGAGAGGTTCGGGAAATCCAGTTCGTCGGAGACCAGCGTCGTCAGCACCGAGGGAACGGTGATGTTTGCAAAGCCCTGCTGGAAGTTCGCCACGCTGCCGCCGAGGAATATCATGCCTTTGGGCTTTATCTCCCGCAGGATCTTTTGGGCGGCGTCTATCTCGTTGGCATTTTCGTCCAGGTAGGAGACGATGCCGTTGTACCCGTAGAGGGTCGCGGCCCGCTGCAGCTGAACGAGGAAGTCCGAGAAGAAGAGGTTCCGGGTACCCTTGACCACAAAGACGAGGCTGCGGGACTGCTGGATCTTCAGCTGCCGGGCGTTGGTGTTTGGCACGAAGCCCGACTCCCGCATCATCTGAAGCACCTTTTCTTTCGTTTCGGGACGCACATCCGGCCGGTCATTGATGACGCGGGAGATGGTGCTGACGGAACAGCCGCTCAGACGGGCAATGTCTTTGATGGTCATGTTCGGCATTCCGGGAAGCACCTCTCTTTCGGTCGAAGTTTTGGTTTTTACTGAAATTGTTCGGGAACGGTGTCGGGAACGGTTTCAGTGACTATAGTATGGCATAATTTGTGGAATAAATCAATAACCCAGAAACACTTTTGGCAGAATTGCATAACAAATTGATCCTCCTTTGTGCAGATTGATTTGCTCACAGAGCAAAAAGCAAATCAATTTCCGACAATTCCCGGTACACATCAGAATCTTCCGGAATGACCGTACTCTTTTGTAACTTTTAGAGCAAAAAAAGGCGTTCTCATGCAGGATGGATACAAGCTGAACCGACGGGCCGGAGCAAAAATAAGCCGAAAAAATCCCGGTATCCCTGCCGCCGGAGCGGAAAGGATACCGGGAATGAGATCTTTGGGGTTTACTCAGCGCGCAGGGCTTTGACGGGGTTGCACTTGGCTGCGCCGCGGGCCGGGATGATGCCGGCCAGAATGGTGAGCAGGGTAGCCAGTGCCACGAGGAAGAGGGCTGCGTCTACGGGCAGGGAAGCAACGAGGGTCGAAGTGCCGGAGACTTTCTGGATGATGATGTTTCCGGGGATGAGCAGTATCTCGCTGAGGACGATGCCCATGACGCCGGAGCAGAGGCCGATGATAAAGGTCTCTGCGTTGAACACCTCGGAGACGTTCCGCTTGGAAGCGCCGATGGCGCGCAGGATGCCGATCTCCTTCCGGCGCTCGAGGACGCTGATATAGGTGATGACGCCGATCATGATGGAGGAGACTGCCAGCGAGATGGAGACGAAGGCCACCATCATACTGCTTATCATGTCCACGATCTCGGTCACGCTGGTCATCAGGGTACCCACGAGGTCGGTGTACTGCACCATCTTTTCGTCTTCACCCTTTGCAGACATCCCGGCGTTGTAGGCATCCAGCTTTTCCAGGATGACGGCCTTGCTGGCAAAGTCCTTCGGATAGATCTTGATCTGGCTGGGGGCGGCCTCGTCCGCGTAGCCGAAGGCCGTCAGATTGGCCTCATAGGTGGCGGAAGAGGAGCGGAGGGTGGAACGCATCAGCTCGGTCAGCTCGGAGGCGGTCATGTTGAGCTGGATGGCCTTCTGGAAAGCCGACGCGTCGATCTTGATGGCGCTCTCCATCTGGCTGCTCAGCTTGCCGATGTTCTGCTGGATGGCCGTCTTGAGCTGGGACTGTATCTGGTCCTGGAAGGTGACGATGCCCTTCTGGATGGCAGCGTCCAGCTGACTTTTCAGCACCTCTGTGATTTGGTCGGAGTAGGTCTCCATCACGGTCTGGATGGTGGTCTGCAGAGCGCTCGAGAGCTGGCCCTGCAGCTTGTCCGGGTCAACGAGATCTTTCATGGACTCGGCCATCAGCTTCTGAAACCGCTCGGTCTTGAGGTAGGCAGAGAAGCTCCACTTCTTGAAGTTGAGGATGCCGTTGCCGATGATATATTTCTTATAGTCCTTGAACACCTTCTGCACGAGGTTCTGCAGGGCCTCCGGCGAGACGGAGAGGTCCAGCTCTGCAAAGGCGTCGCTGAGGTCGATGTCGGGCAGCTCGTCGATGTCGAGGGAAAAATCCGAGAAGTCGATGAGGCTGCTCAGGTCGAAACTGCCGCTGCTGAGGTCGAAGGTACCGCTCAAATCGAAGTCGAGGGCATCGGCATCAAAAGAGAAGGCATTCTTGAGGGCGTTGGTGTCGATGGAGAAGAGGCTGGTCAAATCGAAGTCGCGGAGGCTCTCGGCCTTGCCGAAGCTCTCGCCGGTGAGGACGTTGGTGGCGGGGTCGGCCATCTGCTGCTTCACGATGTCGCTGTCGGCAGCGTCCTTCATGACCTTCTCGGTCAGGGAGGCGGGGTAGGCGATGCCGGAGGTGAGCATGGAAGCGGAGGCGGTGTAGTCCGGCTGGACGATGCCCACGATGGTGATGTCCTCGCCGTTCTCCACCAGCTGCTGCATATAGTCCTTGTCGTCGGCCTTGCTCTTCCAGATGCCGTAGGTGTCGTCGTAGACGTAGGTGTCAGCGCTGTTCACCAGCTTGAACTTCAGGCCCATCAGCTCGTCGTAGCTGTAGGTGCGGAAATCGCTGGGGACATCGACGTTCTGGTTCTGGGCAAACTGCTGTATCATCTTGTCCAGCTCGGCGGAGTCCCGCAGACCCATGGAGTAGAGGGCGTAGTCGGTCACAGTGCCGTATTTGCTCAGCACAGCGACACATTCGGTGGGCTTTTCGGGCCAGCGGCCGGCCTTGACTTCGTACTGGGACTTATAAAGGTCACTGTTGGCGGGCAGCTGATAGAAAACGCTGGTGTTGCTGCCCACGCTGTTCATCAGGCTGCTGGTGACGGAGGTGGAGCCGGAACCCGAGCTTCCCAGACCCAGCATCGAGAGGGTGGAGTCCGGGTTGACCTGATGCACACTGCCGTCGGCGTCCTGCCGGTAGATCTGGGGCGAGACGCTGTAGGAATACTCAATGGAGGTGGCGTCATCCGCAATGGTGGACTCGTCGCTGTCGAGATATTTCTTTAAGGAAGTGAGGTCGTTGGACGTCAGGCCCGACACCATCTTGGTGATGAGCTGGCGGACCGAGACCATTCCCTCCATGCCGCCGGAGGTGTCCTTTTTGCCGTCCTCGTCGGTGGGCAGGCCGGTGGCTGTGGTGCCGTCGCTGCTGCCCGAGGACAGAAAGCTCGTGATGTCCACCCCGCTGCTCAGGATCTGCAGCGGATATTCGCTCAGAGTGGAGCGCTCCATGTCGGCGATGTAGGCGTTGACGCCGGTGGACAGCGAGATGATGAGGGCGATGCCGATGATGCCGATGCTGCCCGCGAAGGCTGTGAGCAGGGTGCGGGCCTTTTTGGTGCGCAGGTTGTTGAAGCTCAGGGCCAGCGAGGTGAGCCACGACATGGACGAACGGCCCATGTTCTTATGGATGGGAGGGGCAAGCTTTGTGTCGTCCGGCTCGAAGGGGCGGGTATCGTCGGTGATGGCGCCGTCCCGCAGACGGACGATGCGGTTGGCATACTGCTCCGCCAGTTCGGGGTTGTGCGTGACCATGACCACGAGGCGGTCTTTTGCCACATCCTTCAGCAGCTCCATGACCTGGATGCTCGTCTCGCTGTCCAGTGCGCCGGTGGGCTCGTCGGCCAGCAGGATGTCGGGGTTGTTGACGAGGGCGCGGGCGATGGCCACGCGCTGCATCTGGCCGCCTGACATCTCGGTGGGGCGCTTGTGGAGCTGGTCCCCGAGGCCCACCTGCCGCAGCGCCTCGGCGGCACGGCGGCGGCGCTCAGCGCCCGACACGCCCGAGATGGTCAGGGCCAGTTCGACGTTGGCGAGGACGGTCTGGTGGGGGATGAGGTTATAGCTCTGGAACACGAAGCCGACGGTGTGGTTGCGGTAGGAGTCCCAGTCCCGGTCGGTGTAGCGGCGGGTGGAGATGCCATTGATGATGAGCTCGCCGTTGTCGTAGCGGTCGAGGCCGCCGATGATGTTGAGCAGCGTGGTCTTGCCCGAGCCGCTGGGGCCGAGGATGGCGACAAATTCGCTGTCGCGCAGGTTGAGGCTGACCCCGTTGAGCGCTGCCTGTGTCAGATCGCCGGTGGTGTATTTCTTTTCGATATTGATAAGCTGAAGCATTGGCCTGCCTTTCCGGCAGCAGAACGGGGAAGTGTCTGCTGGCCTATTCCGCCCGACATTTGTGGACGAAGAGGGAAACATAGTATCTGTTTGATTTTATCAGAAGAATATGAACAATTTATGTCGTAACGGGTGCCAAGTTCTGTGTTTTCTGCCGAAGGATGGAAAAGCGTTGCATCCTGCGCGGAAAAGCGTCCCAAACCAGGAGGATGCGGCAGATGTGTCTTGATTTTTGGAGCGGTTGATGGTATTCTTGAGACAATATCCATGTTAATATTTTTAGTGTTTCAAAATTCGACGAAAACTGACGCAAATTTGTCGTTGCAACTCCTTTCGACGCTCCATACAATTTTATAGTATGAAGTAGTTTGTCCGGCATAAGTGGAAGGGCCGGGCAGATGGGGTGAGGAGGATGCAGAATGAAACAGAATGTCCCATTGGTGAGGAATTTTTCGGCGTTGGAACCGTATCAGGAGGCATATACCCTTGCCTGTTCTCTGGAGACGGAGGGACAGGGCTGCTGGCTGACCGTGAGCCGGACAAAAGCTCCGGACGACCCAGCAGACACGGCCCGTACATGGGTCCCGGCCCCGGAAGAGGAATGCGGACGGCTGCTGCAATTTTTGTATGAGAACTCGGTCCAGCCGGAGCTGTGGCAGGATGCTATTTCCTACTGGTATCCGCAGGCGGAGCAGGCAGAAAACCTGCGGGAAGGGGGCGCGTCGTGTGAGTTATGAGGAACAGGACGCCATATGGCGCGTAGCTCTGGCCAGCTATGACCCCAGAGAGATGCGGGTATGGACACGCTATCTTGAGGAGCGCAACCCGGCCATCCGCTGTACGGGCTACCGCAGCAGCCGGACGCTGCTGGAACGGCTCGAGCAGGGCGATGTGGACGTTCTGGTGCTGGGCGGCAGACTGGAGGACATGGACAGCATCCAGTTCCTGCCCAGGATACGCGGCCTTGCCCGCAAGCCTCTGGTGCTTCTGCGGGACGACGGACGCAATGAGAAATCGGCTGTGGAGAGCCTGAGTCAGGAGGACGCATGCTACCTCATCCGTCAGGCCACACTGGAAGATATGCTGCAGGAACTGCGCGCTCCGGCCCACCGCCCGGCGGAGAGTCTGGAAAAGCGCTGCGAGCGCATCTATCGCAGCTGGGGTCTGAGCACCTACGATGCCAACAAGCGCTACCTGACCGGTGCGCTTCGGATGATGATGGGCTCTGACCACCGTCTGGCCATCCGCAAGGAGATATTAGGGCCGGTGGCGGAGGAATACAATCTCACCGTGGCGGCTGTGGACAGCGCCCTCCGGCGGCTGCTGGAGACGCTGGACGAGACCGGTACCCAGACATGGCGGGATTTTCGAAAAGAGTATGGCTTAGAGCGCAGGAAGGTGACCATCGGCCGCCTGCTTTATGCGCTGGAAAGTAAACTGAGTCAGCAGTGAGGTGCTGACCACACGACGCGGAGGTAGAGCAGAATGCGCAGGCGAAACGATGGAGCAGGAGTCTCCCCTCAGGAGGAGTTTGGGGATGTGTGCTTCCATGCCCTTGGCATCATCGACCAGAACCGGGAATATCTGCAGATGCATCTGCTGGCGTCGGCCGACCTGCCCACCCGGCAGGCACTTTCAGACATCCAGATAGAGTCTGCCCGGCTGGATCGCACGATACGCAATGCCATAACGCTTTATCAGCTGGAAAATGAAGAGCTGAGCGAGCTGCAGCCTCTGGACCTGTGCAGTCTGCTGGAAAAAGCGGGCCGTCTGGCCCCGGACATCCAGCGGTCGCTGGAAATAACGCTCACGACGGAGAGCGGGGGCATCGAGCACTGCGCCGTCATGGGCGTCCCCGATGAGGCCGAACAGCTGCTGCTCCACCTCATCTCCAACGCGCTGCGGGCCTGCGATGCAGGCGGCAGGGTGTGGGTGAGCCTGAAACAGAAAAAGACGGGCGTCGCGCTCCGGGTAGAAGACAACGGCTGCGGCCTGATGGAGGAAGACCCCATCGAGAACAACCGCCGCTTCCTCAGCGGCGCAAAGCTGGGTCTCCGCATCTGCAAGCTCATCTGCCGCCGTGCAGGCTGGAAGCTGACGCTGACGGCCCGTCCGGGCGGCGGCACCCGAGCGCAGGTGGTGTTCCTGCTGGCCTCCTGCGAGGACATCCCGCCGGAAATGGAACTCCACTCCAGCGAGGAGAACGACATCCGCGCAGCGCGGTTCGCAAGCCGGGCGGCACAGGAGCTCCTTCTGCTGAGGAGATATTGAACGAGACAAAAAGGCATCTGCAATGCGGCCGGGACGGCGCAGCGCAGATGCCTTTGATTTTTGTGCGGGACAGGGAAGAGAGCGGAAAAAAATGACAGGCGGTAAAGAATCTTAGCAGAAACAGCCCGAAATTCACAGAAAAGTTTGCGAAATTAACAAAATGTTTAACTTTGAAAGGTGATTTTACTGTTTTTAAGGTGTAAAATAATCCCGAATGATTGATTGTCAGCCGGATTTGGTTTATAATACCCATGTATGCGAGTCTGAAATTTGATTCGTTAGCAAACAACTTCTGCCCGGGCCGGAGAGCCCTGTGTGCAGAGGGAGAGTGCATTGTCCTTCAGGAGGAAAAACAACTGTGAGAGTAGGTCTTGACATCGGCAGCACTACCATCAAATGCGTGGTGCTGGATGAAAACGATACCCTTTTATATTCAACGTATGAGCGCCACTACAGCCACATTCTGGAAAAGGCGCAGGAGCTGCTGCGCCGCATCGACGCAGAGCAGCTGCATGGCCGGAAAGCGCTGCTCAGCATCTCCGGCTCCGCCGGCATGGGCCTGGCCGACAGCTGCGGAGTGCCTTTCGTGCAGGAGGTGTTCTCCACCCGCGTGGCGGTCAAAAAGTTCGTCCCTGCGACGGACTGCGTCATCGAGCTGGGCGGTGAGGATGCAAAGATCCTGTTCCTGACCAACGGCACCGAAGTCCGCATGAACGGCAGCTGCGCCGGCGGAACGGGTGCTTTCATCGACCAGATGGCGACGCTGCTCAAGATGAGTGCTGATGAGATGAACAAGGCGGCCGAACAGGCCACCCGTACATACACCATTGCATCCCGCTGCGGCGTTTTCGCCAAGAGCGACGTGCAGCCCCTCATCAATCAGGGCGCAAAGACCGAGGACATCGCGGCCAGCATCTATAAGGCCGTGGTCAACCAGACCATCGCCGGTCTGGCACAGGGACGTCCCATCCAGGGCAATATCCTCTATCTGGGCGGTCCGCTGACCTTCAGCACCGTGCTGCGCAAGAGCTTCGACGAGGCACTGGGCGTCACCGGTACCTGCCCCGAGAACAGCCTGCTCTACGTCGCGCTGGGCGCTGCCCTCTACGCCGACAAGGAGTTCGTCCTCTCGGACGTGGCCGCTGCGCTGGATGAGTACGCCGCCACGGCGACCTACGCCAGCGAGCCGCCCCTCTTTGCCAGCAAGGAAGAGTACGAGGCATTCCATGCCCGCCATATGTCCCACAGCGTGCCGCGGGTGGCGTTCAGCGCTCAGTGCGGCCCGGTGCATATCGGCATCGACTCCGGCTCCACCACCGTCAAGCTGG
>OKRY01003730.1_pt1 | contig 11053 bp, 5 predicted proteins | sample 1601121 | NCBI WGS metagenome assembly OKRY01 (sample SAMEA3541546, study PRJEB24748) | human gut metagenome | biome: human gut; feature: human-associated habitat; material: faeces | place: China | collected 2012
TTCTCTGATTCTCTTCATAAATATCGGCAGTCGGTTGAGTAACACCTTTCAACTTATCAGCAGCACTTTTCAGATCCTCGACAATCACACGATAGCACTCTTCCATGGAATTACGTTTATAATATTCATCCACAATATCCTCTGTAAGATTTAAAGGTACCCCCATGTCACTAGACGCCGTTTCTTTCACGTAAGGATTTGCATAAAGATTGATCAACAGATAGTAATAAGCCCCTCGCAAAAAACGAGCCTCTCCCTCTATTCTGTTCCGCACTTCAACAGAGTCATGCGTAAACTTTTTCACATGAGCAATAATGACATTCAAATAGGCAATATGGCTATATATTTTTTCCCAATCTTTGTCTTCCCACTCCTCGTCTGTTTTTGGATTAATCGTTAACTGGTCAGACCAATCATAGAAATTTTTGAAAGAAGCCACATTGTTAATAACATCTATAGAACCATCCTTTCTAAATATCGTCATTGCAACATCATCATCCATCACATGAATATAAGGATAGTATCCATTACCATAAACACCCGCTTCTGCAAAATATAACGGTTGTTCCATGTATCCATTACCAATAAGAATCTCGTCCAAATCGGTACAACTTTCAGCATAAGCTAAATCTTGAGAAAATTCTTCCAAAAATTTCCCACAGGAATTAAACAATAACACACAAAATATTAAGATTAAATACCTTTTCATCTTTTTACTTATTAAAATGTTACATTCAAACTAAGACTATAAGTAGGTCGAACAGATATGTTTATCAATTCGGAAGACCCCGATTGAGACGGATCTTGCCCTTTCAGCTTTTTACTGCATAAGGTAAATAGATTCGTTCCACTTACATTCAAATAAGTCACCATACGGAACTTCATAACCAAGTGGTCGATGAGCTCCTGAGCCTCATCCTCGGTAAGAGTACCCTCATTCAAGTCGCGCTGGATATAGATATCGAGGAATGTAGAGATACGACCTACAGACATCGCAGCACCATTCTGAGTCTTCACAGCTCCGAGGTAACCGAAGTACAACCACTGTACAGCCTCACGAGCGTTCTTAGCAGGCTGGCTGATGTCGTAACCATACAACTGAGCCATCTCCTTCAATCCCTTGAGCGCCTTGATCTGCATAGAAACCTCTTCACGAAGACGGATTACCTCGTCGATCATCTCACGGTCACCCATGTTAGCGAGGTCGTTCTGCTTCTCCTTGATGAGGAAATCGATACCATAAAGAGCCACACGACGGTAGTCACCTACGATACGGCCACGACCGTATGTATCAGGCAGACCAGTGAGGATGTGGTTATGGCGCACGAGTTTCATCTCAGGGGTATAAGCATCAAACACGCCGTCATTATGAGTTTTGCAATACTTGTGGAAAATCTCGTGCAACTTCTCTGATGGCTGGTAGCCGTATGTAGTACAAGCCTGTTCTGCCATCTTGATACCACCGTAAGGCATGAAGGCACGCTTCAAAGGCTTATCGGTCTGCAGACCCACTACCTTCTCCAACTCCTTAGTACCCTCGCCAATATAGGCAGCACCGTAAGCTGTCAATCCAGAAACCACCTCGGTCTCCATATCGAGCACACCACCCTTGGCACGCTCCTCTTTCTGGAGTTCCTTCAACATCCCCCAAAGGGTGTTGGTAGCCTGAGTAGGTTCTGCCAGGAACGACTCATCGCCGTCGTAGCTAGTGTAGTTGTTCTGAACGAAATCACGAAGATTCACTTCACTCTGCCACTGGTTTCCCTTGAAACCTCTCCATTCTGTTTTCATCATTTTCGTTTATCCTTTATTTTATAAGTTAATAAATATATATAATTGTACACACTGTCATTCTTTTAAACCAGTCAATTTCCACCTTATTATATATAGTGGGGATAAAAAAAGCCCGAACACGTTTGTGCCCGGGTTTTTATACACCTTGTCCGCAAGGTGTCTGTACGTTGCTGTTACCGATGAGTCCATTCCCACCAGCATTATCTTGCTTGGCCTGATAGCCTATATTTATCGTTATTGACTTGATCATTCTCTTTGAATTTAATTTCGAGTGCAAAGATACGATAATAAAATGAGAAAAGAGAAGAAAAACCAAAGATTTTCTTCCCTTTCTCTTAAAATCCCTATTATTGAGTATTCAACCAGCGCAAATCAAGATATTTGTGCCACACCAATATTACATTTTCTGCAATTTCTTGAGATATTCAGAAGGAATCTCCCCATATTCAGCCTTGAAACACCGGCGGAAATAAGCCACGCTATTCATACCTACCATAAAGGAGATCTCACTGATGCTATACTTACCCTCCAGAAGCAAATGCTCGGCATACTGCATCTTATACTTGCGGATATATTCGTTGGTAGATATACCCGTGAGCGCCTTCATCTTGCGATAGAGCGTACTGGTACTTACCGCCAAGTTACTGGCAATCAAGTTAACATCCACATCACCACTGATATTCTCTTCTATCAGCTTATTCAACTTGTCAAAGAATTCCTGATCTATCTTATTGAGCGATTCCCTCAACTGCTCTTTCTTCTGTGCCAAATTGGTTTCCTTCGATTCCTGTATCAGCATCTTGTCACGCCGACGCTGCTGCAAGAGGTTAAGGATTCGGCTACGCAAGAGCGAATGCGTGAAAGGTTTGGTGATATACGAATCGGCACCCGAGTCATAGCCCTTCTCCTTGGCTTCGAAAGAATCCTTCGCCGTAAGAAGAATGATAGGAATATGACTCGTGCGTATATCTTTCTTCAAGGCCCTGCACATGGCATTGCCATCCATATTTGGCATCATGACATCTGAAATGATTACATCAGGCACCTTATCCAATGCCAAAGCCAATCCTTCCCGACCATCACCAGCCTTCAACACATCAAACTCGTCAATAAACGATTCTGCCACATAGTCGAGTATCTCCCTATTGTCCTCTACCACGAGGAGCAACGGCTTGCCATTCTCCACACTGAGCACAGCTTCCTCCAAATTGAGGACACCAGATGCAGCATCATTACCCTGCAATTTAGCAGAAGCATTCTCATCACCTCGCAAGGCATCGGGATAAATTTCATTCTCATCCAGAGTGACGATGAAACTGGTACCCTGCTCCAGATTGCTTTCTACCTTCACCTCACCATGATGCAGGGTCACCAACTTCTTGACCAGCGAGAGACCGATACCTGTGCCGGAAGCCTGATGGGTTCCATTCTCCTGATAATAGCGATCGAAAATATGCGGCAATGCCTTTGCAGAGATGCCATGGCCCGTATCACTCACCGTGATATCTACCAGATGACGTTCCCCGCTGCGACGACGCTCCACACTGATATCAATATTACCCTGATCGGTATATTTGATGGCATTCGATACCAGATTATCCAAGATAATGGCGATGACCTCCTTGTCGATATACATCATAATCGGATTCTCTGGAGCCACAAACTTGATGGCTACGTCAGGCTTCTGTGCCAATTCCTCGTACTTCAAAGAAACCTCATGCACGGCATCCACCACGTTTGCCTTCACTACACGAAGCTGACGGTTATCGGTCTCAGTCTTTCTGAATTCCAATATCTGCGTAATCAGTTCGTTCAATCTCACCGCACTCTGATGTATCACCGCCAGCTTATGCTTCACGGTCTTCGTAATATCCGACGAATGCGAGATGTCATCGAGCGGACCGAGAATCAGCGTAAGTGGCGTGCGAAGTTCGTGAGTGATATTGGTAAAGAAGCGCAGGCGTTCCTCGTTGAGTTTCTGTTCCTTCTCATGGTTCACCTTTTCTGCTTTCAACTCGAATTTCAAGCGGAGATGACGCTGATATATTCTCAAAGCCAGATACACTATCGCCAAAACGAATAAGGTATAGCACAACTTAGCCCACCATGAAAGCCAGAACGGAGGCCGAACGATGATGGTAAACTCGGCTATTTCAGAAGACCATGGCTGGTTATGAAAGCGAGCTCGTACCTGCAACTGATAGGTTCCTGGTGGAATATCGCGTAAAGTAATCGTTCCATACTGAGCAGTAATCCAATCATTCTGCAAACCAGAGAGCATATAGCTATACTCCACATGGTTCTCCATGGCAAAGTTCTGCACGGTAAAATTTACCGCAAAGGAATTTTCATCATACGCCAACGAGATATGGTTGCGTATGGCAAGATTAATGACACTATCAGTTTGCTCTATTCCACGAATCAGTCGCAACGAAGTTATAATCGTTTTAGGAGCTCGGTTGACAGACAAGACTTGTCTTGGCAGGAAACAGCATAATCCCTGAGCCGAACCAAAATAGATAATACCCTGTTCGGAACGAGTCACACTACCATCGTTGAAATTAGCCTTAACGACATTATCTTTCTCATTAAAATTGATAAACCTACCAGCTTGTCCTGCCTTTAAGCAACTGATACCACGATTGGTGCTCATCCAGATGTTGTGCATCTCATCTTCTATAATGGCACGCACATGGATATTGCTCATTCCCTGTCTCTGGTCATAAATCACGTGTCTATCCTGGTGCTTTACATCAAAGCAGATGGCTCCCTCGTTGGTAGCTGCCCAAATACGACCTTGGGAATCACGCATCAGATGATTCACCGCATTGGAAGGAATATATTCCTTTTCACCCTTAGTTGAATTAAACGACTTGATCCGCTTCATTTGAGGCGAAAACACCTCAATGCCAATGCCGAAATAGCCCACCCAGACTCTATGCTGGGCATCCATACAGATGGCACGTACCATATCATTGCCAAGATGATAATTATTTACCACCTTCATCCGCTTGATATCAACCACATAGATGCCATGAGCGGTACCTATCCACATCTGCTGCTTGTCATCTTCATAGAAACATCTGACATCTTCATGCGCATCTGGCAAAACCTTGCGGAAACCTCCACCCGCCATCTTTACGGTAGCACCCTGATAGAAAGATCCAAACCACAAATTACCATTGCTATCTCGAGTTGCAGCTGCCACGATACTGCCACCTTCATGTTCATAGGTAGCCAATCGTTTTCTTTCTGGCGAGAAGACATTCAGTCCTTTACCATCAGTACCTACCCATAGCTGCCCATTCTTATCGAAAGCCAATCCCATCACAGATTTCTCCGTAAGTCGTTCCAGCTGATCAGGAACACCAGCCCGGATGGTACTGAATGGCGCAACAGATTGAGTCAGAAAATTGATGCCGCTACCATAAAATCCTGCCCATACATTATTATATTTATCTAGCAACAGGCATCGCACACTATTACCCGTAAGATTAAATTCTTCCAACCCCTCGCTGATGAAAGAACATGGAATCTGAATACTTGCAGTAAATGATTTGTTGGCAACATCCAATACAGCTATACCCATCTGCTCGGTTGCTACAAGCATATTACCATTCGGCAATTCACAGAAATCAAAAATACGATGATTCTTGATGGTTTGATCCGCCACATGCAGAAATCGCTGGCTAAGTGGGTCGTAAATATCTATACCCATATTAGTACCGATCCATATCGTTCCTTTTTTGTCGCGATACAGACAAATCACCTCATTACCCGAAATAGAGTAGATGTCTTGGGCGTTGTGCCTAAAATTCCGGGCAGTTAAATGTTGGGTATCTATGATGGATAATCCACTCTTGACATGTCCCACCAAAAGATTGCCATTTCCCAAATCGAGCACACACCACAATTGATTATCAGGCAAACCTTGCACTCTATCTTTATCAAAATGCACAAACCTGTCGGTTTCGGGATCAAACAGTTCTACACCTTTCCAATAGGTGGTAATCCAGAGCTTACCATTGGCAGAGGGTGTGATATGCGTAATATCATTCGTTGCAATGCTGGAAGGATTCTTGCCGTCATGCTTGTAGCTATGCCATTCTTCTGTTTGATAATTGAAGGAATTGAGACCATCATTCTTGGTTCCAATCCAGACAACAGGTTTCTTGGCATCATCAATCACACAGTTCAACTCACTGCTGGATATGCCCTTTCTGTCTCTTTGCTTGTAATAGGTAAAGAAGCTATTACCATCAAACCGATTCAAGCCTTCTTCGGTAGCAAACCAAAGAAAGCCATATTTATCTTGCGCTATGCTTACAACATAATTGCACGATAAGCCCTGCTCCAAATCCAATGGTCTGACTTGATACTTCTGAGCCAAGGCAACAATATGCCCCATCAAACAGATGAAGACCACCCAAAGTGTCTTTTTTATTTCTATCATATTCATCGAAGGTATATGGTTTTTAATTTTAAATTTGCTGCAAAATTAGCAAAAAGCTCCTTAAATCAGGCAAGAAACAAGCTAAAAAACATCAAAAACAGCGGCACAAATCTTTCAGTGCACGATTTATACCCCCATTTGAATGATTTTTCTCCATCGATTCTCAATAATCGCCGTACATTTGCAACCGAATAAACAACACGAAAGTTGTTCAACTAACGCAAAGTTACTCAACTAACGCATAATAAACAAAACAACAAATATAAAGAACTAAAAAGAATGTCTTATGGCACATCAACCATTTAATCTAAAGAATGCCCTTTTATGGGCTGCAATTGCTTTGGGTGGATTCACATTCCAGGCATGCAGTAGCGATGATGATTATCCTACAGTGGATGGTCAGAATCCAACGATTTCATTAACATCAGACCTGATTCATGCCGAACCAGGACGTACCTTCAACATCACAGGTAAGATTAGCGATGCCGACGGTATCAAGTCTATCCGACTCAAGAACGAGGGAATGCTCCTCGACAAGACCATCAACCTGCTCGACATCTACAAAGATTCCCTGCTCCATGAGTATAATCTCGACTATGCTTATACTCCTGCAGACGACTGGACCGACAACTCCAGCTTCCCATTGGAAGTGACCGTTGAAGACGTGGTGGGAAAAGTATCAACAGCCAACATCACCATCAAGGGTGACGGCGACTTTACCTTCCCGGTATTCACAGTAGTACCATCTAATAAGGTGAACGTGATGAAGGAAGACCCAACATTCCTGCTCAATGTTGCCGTATCCGACAACAAGTCGTTAAAGAAGTTGGTCATTGATATTCCTGGCATCAACAAGCACGACGAGGTAACACTCTCTGGTACCGAGTACGAATACAGCGAGGAATATACATTCCCATCAGAAGATGCCGATTACGAGATGAGCATCAAGGTGTATGACGGTATGGACAACATGACCGAGCAGAAGAGCACCATCATCGTCAGCGACTTGGTTGACTTTGAGAAGATGTATCTTGCAGATGTCAACTCAGCAGCAGAACTGACAAGCGATGTTTATGGTGTACCAATGCTGGTTGATCACGTAGGCGAATTCCAGTATCGTGCCCGCTACTACAACCAGAAGCCAGGCACAGGCATACGCTTCATTCCACAGAAGACCGATTTCGTTCCTCTCTGCTTCGGTGTTGACGAGAAGACAGGTTTGCTCACCCGCAAGGCTAGCGATGCAAAGCCTATCATCTTGGAAAAGGTGGGCTACTACGAAATCAACTTCAACATCATCACAGGTGAATACAAGGTAGAGGAATATACCCCTACAACCAAGAAGATGACCCTCAACGGTTCTACCACAATTGACTTCAACGACGGTTCCGGTGCACAGCCTGCACAGATTTGTCTGGCCGGTAAGGGTTACTTGCCAGAGGGAGCCAGCGAATGGACAACCAATCAGAACGCAGGTGCATTCATCTTGAATCAGGACAAGAACAACCCATATCGCCTCTATCGCGAAATGAACCTCAAGGCAGGTGATGAGATTGAATTCACCATCAGCCAGACTCACTGGTGGGGTTGGTGGCCAGAGCCTTACTGGCGCTTCGATGGTTCGGATGAGAACGAGGCCAACAAGCTCAACGGCGGTGACAACATGAAGAAGGTAAAGGTTCCTGCTACAGGAAAGTATCTCTTCGAGTTCGACTACGCTCTCTTGCGTTCTCGCATCATCCCTATCAAATAGTATAACACGTGTGAAAGAACAGTCATCTAGAATATTAGAAACATAGTAATATGAACAAGAAATATATCATAGCAGCCATGGCAACCAGTTTTGCCCTCAATATGAACGCTCAGAGCGTGAAAGTGACGGGTACTGTCGTGGACAGCAACAACGAACCAGTTATTGGAGCATACATCAAGGTGAAAGGTAGCAACAAAGGTGCTGTTACCGACCTGGATGGTCATTATACCATCGATGCCGACAAGAACGCTACCCTCGTTATCTCATACGTAGGTATGGCAAACCAGGAAGAGAAAATCGGCAACCGTTCACAGATCAACTTCGTATTGAAGGACGATGCCAACGACTTGAACGAGGTGGTAGTCATCGGTTACGGTCAGGTAAAGAAGGGCGACCTCACCAGTTCCATCTCAGCTATCAAGGGCGATAAGCTGGAAAAGCTCTCTACCGGCAACGTAATGAATGCCCTCCAGGGTCAGGTAAACGGTGTACAAATCAGTGGCGCCGGTGGTCCTGGTGCTTCACCTCGTGTCATCATCCGTGGTGTCACCACCGTGAATGGTTCAGACCCTCTCTACGTTGTAGATGGTATGCCTGTAGGTACCAACATCAACTTCCTCAACCAGAACGACATCGAGAGCATGCAGGTATTGAAGGATGCCTCTGCATCAGCCATCTATGGTACCCGTGCTTCGAATGGTGTGATTTTGATCACCACCAAGAAAGGCAAGAAGGGAGATGCCAAATTCAATGTAACAGCCACCGTAGGTCTCCAGACGCTGAAGAAGCAGAATATGGCAGACTCGCAGGAGTATAAAAAAGTTTACGATACCCGTTATACCAACGATGGCAACGTTTCTCCTTTCAAGGGAAGTGCTGATACCTATACCGATTGGTGGAAAGAATGCATCAACGATGTAGCCGTACAGCAGAACTATGACCTTTCATTCTCTGGCGGTAACGACAAGATGATTTACTCTGGAAGCATCGGTTACTACAAGCAGGACTCTCAGTACAAGGTAGGTCAGTGGCAGAAACTCTCTGCACGCTTCTCTACCGAATACAATTTCAATAAGATTGTCAAGGCAGGTGTTGACTTCACTCCTCGCTACGAGCAGTGGGATGACACACCAAATCTGATGAGTGCCATCATGGCGATGGATCCAACAACTCCAGTAATGCGTGCAGAGAGTGAATGGACCAGCAATCCATACAGCAACTATGAGCGTTCTCACAACAACCAGGAATGGAACCCAGTGGCTTCTATGGCACGTATGGACTCTGGTGCTAGCGAATATGGATTGCTCGCAACTCCATACGTAAGTCTCACCCCTATCAAAGGACTGACCATCAAATCTGCATTCGGTTTGAACGCCCGCTTCCGCAGAACAGATTCGTTCAACGTAAACTTCTTCATCGACAACTTGGAGCAGAACCAGAACAACAATGCTACCAGAAAGATGGAGAACTGGGTGGACTGGAACTGGACCAACACCGTGAACTACATGACAACCCTCAACAAGAAACACAATATCAACTTGATGGGCGGTTACACTATGGAGCGCTTCCAGGACTACTGGGCTAATGCTTACTCTGAGAATATTCCAAATAATGATGAGTCTCTGCGCTACCCTAGCTCAGGAACCAAGAACCCAGCAGCTACGGGTACAGACAGCTTCACTTCGCTGGTATCTTACCTGGGACGTGTGATGTACAACTATGCAGAGAAGTACTACCTCACAGCATCTATCCGTGTGGATGGTTCTTCCAAGTTCTCCAAGGACAACAAGTGGGCTACCTTCCCATCTGTATCTGGAGCTTATCGCCTTACCGGCGAGGAGTTCATGAAGAACCAGAAGGTGTTTGATGACATCAAGATCCGTGCTGGTTGGGGTAAGGTTGGTAACCAGAACATCGACAACTCGGCATATCTCAGCTCTATCGGTACAACAACCTATGTATTCGGTGGAACTCCAAACCGCATCATCGGTTCTACTGTGAGCGGTATCGGAAACACTAACCTGAAGTGGGAAACCGTGGAGGACTGGAACGTGGGTCTTGACCTCGCTCTTCTCCAGAGCCGCCTGAAGATTACAGCGGATTACTTCGAGAAGACATCTCACGATATGCTGATGAAGAAAGACAACCTCCTCATCCTCGGTTACCCAATGTGGAACGGACAGATGTGGGAGAACGTAGGTAAAATGAAGGCATCTGGTTGGGAACTTGGCATCAACTGGAACGACCAGATCCAAGACTTCACCTACGGCATAGGTCTGAACCTTTCTCAGGTAAAGAACAAGGCAGTGAAATTGAATGGCGATTACATCTGGACAGGTGGATTCAGCGGCGACTACATCGTTCGCAATGCCGAGGGTGAATCTCTCAGCCAGTTCTGGGGTTACAAGACAGCAGGTATCTTCCAGAACGAGACAGAGGTGAAGTCATACACCAACGAGCATGGCGAGTCATTGCAGCCAAATGCCAAACCAGGAGACCTTCGCTTCGTGGATCTGAATAATGATGGTGTCATCGACAGCAATTGCTGGCTGCTTTGGCTACTTTCAATTGCTTCAAATCACGTGAAAGAGTGGCTTGCGTCAGTTCAAAACCATTGAGCGAACCATCCTTATCATTATCATAATAATTTCCTTTATAATAAGCTCTAAAGTCGGCATTACCTCCCAGAAACGGCGGAGTAGGACTCATCGGAACTTTTTCCACCTTAATAGAGTTATCTTCTTGTCTTACATTCTGCCAGTTGTCCACAGGCCCTACAATGAAGTAGTTATCCTCAATAGTTGTTTCCGACTGACCGGACGAATCACCGCCCATATTATAAGCGGCACCACTTCCCCAGTTATAAACCACATTGTTTACAAACTGATTCAGACCTTTCACTTTCGGATTACGTGTTTTATTATCAGTATAAAGATTACGGAAAAGGGTAATGCCTGATTCTGTATCTGTTTGAATCAAACCACCGCAAGAATGATTTTGTAATCCCTGACCAAGAATTGAATTCTGAATGGTAATATTGCGTGGAAGTGTTC
>OKRY01003735.1_pt1 | contig 11032 bp, 7 predicted proteins | sample 1601121 | NCBI WGS metagenome assembly OKRY01 (sample SAMEA3541546, study PRJEB24748) | human gut metagenome | biome: human gut; feature: human-associated habitat; material: faeces | place: China | collected 2012
CAAAACATACAGATAGTTTGCTGAATTTTTGAGAAACCCTGATTAACAAGAAACAAGGAGCCGCTATGGGAAGCTTTGAAGAAATTTTAGTGAAAAAGCATTTAAAAAGGACGAAAGCACGCGTAATGATTCTGAAAGTGCTAGAAAAGAGCCTGCCTTTGACAGCAGGAGAAGTATATGAAGCCGTTCGTGGAAAGGACATGCGTCTGTCCCTGTCCACCGTGTACAGAAACTGTGAAGCTCTTGCTGAAAACGGCTTACTGCTTCGTTCCACCATGCTGGCTGATGGCCTGATCCGCTACGAATACGCGCACGGAACTCCTTCCCATCATGCGGTCTGCCTCTCCTGTCACAGGATTTTCCCGGTAGACGTAGGACTGCAGTCCGACTACGCAGAAGTCCTCGACGAAGAATATGGCTTCGAAGCAGCAGAACCAAGAGTAGAAATCTACGGCTACTGCCGCGACTGCCGTGCTACAGGAAAAGACAGAGCATTCAAAGAAAAACTCAGAAGCGCAAACGCTTAACAAACAGAGACCGGAGAAATCCGGCCTTTTTTTGTTGCGAAAATGCGGGAATAAGAAGATAGTGATAATGCGGCGTAAAATAAGATACGCATTTAAATCACCGTTGATAATATCAGTACATGCCGGCACGGAAGGTTTTGACCTGCCCGTCGGGGAAGGCTGCCGCGAATGCGGCAGAAAGAAGTGTAGTATTCATTGGTTTTTATAAAAAGGTTCCGCGCGCGGAGCGAGGTTTAGCTGTCCCCGTCAGGGGAAAGTGGCGCGGATGCGCCGAAAGGGGTTCATTTTCGAAAAAGGTCGGATAGGGTTGATTACCACGCAGCAGGCTGATTGTAAGGTTTTTCCTGGTTTCCTAGTTTCCTGGTTTTCACGTTGCCCGGTTTCCCTCTTTTTCCACGCTCTAACTCCCAAAATCTAATAACATAAATATAGATAAAAATCATTTTTACATGGTATGACCAGTATGTTAGAATAGGTGCGTCAAATATAAGTATTTAGGATACCGCATATAATATAAAGGTACTCCTAAAACAGAAAGCGGCCTTAAATCATGATCCACTCATAATAAATTAATGATATATAATTATACAAATAATGAATTTCAATACAAAAATAATATATTGCTAATAATTCAATTGTTAAGCTCTAATAATTGTGCTATTTTATATATGGCGGCTTAGAATGTCCCGCAAGGCCGCCAAGGGAACAGGGGAAGCAGCAGAGGAAACACGGTCACTCGAGCAAGTCTTCTCCTGAAATATACTCGGGACGAGTTTACTTTTAGAGGAGAGAAGCATGAAAAAGATTCTCGCAATCGCTGCTGTCGCAGCACTTTCCGCTGGCGTATCCGCATACGCAGCAAACCCATTCTCTGATGTGACCCCGAATGACTGGGCCTATCAGGCAGTAGAATCCCTGTCCGAACAGGGCGTCGTTGAAGGCTATCCGGATGGCACCTTCAAAGGCGAAAGAAACATCACCCGTTATGAAATGGCGCAGATCATTGCCCGCATGCTCGCTAAGGAAGATCAGCTGAATGCGCAGCAGCGTGCAACTCTGGACAAACTCGCTGGCGAATACGCTGACGAACTCGCAAACCTGGGCGTTCGCGTTTCCAACCTTGAAAAGAAAGTTGGCAACCTCGCATGGTCCGGCGATGCTCGTATGCAGTACCAGAGAAACATTGACACTGATAATGCAAAGAGTGATTCCTGGACAGGCCGTATGAGAATCAACGTATCCGGCCAGGTCAATGACGAAGTATCCGTCAACGGACGTTTCGTTTCTGAAATGGATTTCAAAGACAGCGATGACAAGGATACCACCATGGACCGCATCTTCGCTCTGTGGAAACCAAATGATGCCACCCACGTATCCATCGGCCGTCAGGGCGTAGCTCTTGACCAGACAGGTGTTTTCTGGGATGAAGACGGCATTTATGACGGCATTTCCGCAGGCTGGGACAATGGTTCCTTCGGCATCGAAGCAGGCTACGGCTACCTGACATCCGCTGCTGAATACTATGCAGTTGATAGTGACGATATTGCCAGCATCTACGCATCCAAGAAAGATACAGAAAACTGGTATGCAAAACTGACCGGACACCTCGGCGACACCGCTGATGTCTCTGCTTTCTACCTGAAACCAACCCATAAACTGAATGGTAACGGAGTGGCAAATAGTGAAGCCAAAGGTGCTAAAGTCAGCGTTTGGGGTGCAGGCACCAGCATCGACCTCGGCGGCAACCTCGCACTCGACGGCGACTATGTACAGTCCCGCTTCAATCATGACATCGGCCATGCAGCTCTTTGGACCGCAGGCCTTACCTATGGCGCGGTTGACGTAGAAAAACCAGGCACCTGGACACTCGGCGTACACTATGTAGATGCTGATTACGCTTCTTACGCGCTCGGCAACTCCGCTCTCGACCTGACCGACCAGCTCGACTACGGCCGGCTTAACGGCGCAGACGTGAAGTTCTGGGTAGCACGTGCAGGCGTAGCTCTTCAGAAGAACGTAGAACTCGACGCTTACTACAACTTTGCAGGCAAAGCAGATGGAATCGACGGCTCTTCTGTCGAAGATCCGGACGACGCATGGGGCGTAGAACTCAACTACTCCTTCTAATAAAACCCAAAAGAGACTCCTTCGGGAGTCTTTTTTGTTGGGAAAATTTGATAATTGTCCATAAGTAGCGATGCTGCAGCGGGAAAGAATAAGGCGCTTATATAAAAACGCCAAACAACCTCGCTTCGCTCGAAGGAACTACACCCCTTTCTCCGGCAACAGTTAAAAGATAAGCCGGATCCTCTCCCGACGGGGAGGTTGAAGTCCTCCGCTTCGTTGCTGATGATAGTATCGAATGAGTGCCTTACGGTTTTCATTTATGGTAAACGCATTTAAATCACCGTTGATAATATCAGTACATGCCGGCACGGAAGGTTTTGACCTGCCCCGTCGGGGAAGGCTGCCGCGAATGCGGCAGAAAGGGGTGTAGTATTCATTGGTTTTTATAAAAAGGTTCCGCGAGCGGAGCGAGGTCGTATGGTTTTAATTATTTTCCTCAAGCGCAGCTTGGTTTGCCTGTTTTCTATTTGCGAAGCAAGGAAATGGTGTTGACCTTCCCAGACGGGGAAGGTGCCCGGCCTGGTTTCTGATGCCGGGCGGATAGGGTTGATTATTTATTGAACTTTCTAATCTAAAAAGGTTCCACGAGCGAAGCGAGGTTTTGTGGTTTTCCTTTTCCTCAAGGCAAAGCCTTGGTTTAAGGGTGTTTGACCTTGCCTCGTAGAGGAAGGTGGCGCCGAAGGCGACGAAAACATCATTTCCGACAGCCGTCAGGCTGGTTGTATGGTTTTAATCTTTTCTCTTTTCCCTCGTCCTCCGGTTTTAATCTTTTAATTGTTTCACCTTTTCTTATTTGTATGGTTTTAATTCCCCCATTTCTATCTTTTTTCTCTCTCATCCACAAACTCCCTCTTGCCAATTTCTAAAATATTTTTTAAAATAGATAACAATACTAACTGATAATTGCATGCTGCTTGGCAGAGCGAGGCAGGGCTTGGCCCGGGTCTCAGGCGAACTCCGTATACTATACGGAGTTTTTTCTTTGGCAGCAGGAAGGGGAGTTTGATGAATTCTTTGACGTTTCTGACGATTTTTCTGGGAGTGATGTCTGCAATGGCGCCGCTGTCTACGGATATGTACCTGCCGTCGCTTCCGGAGTTGTCCTCTTATTTTTCCATTTCCACATCGATGACGCAGATGACTTTGACGATGACGATGATCGGCATGGCCTTGGGGCAGATTTTTGGCGGGCCGGTCAGTGACCGCATGGGGCGCAAGGTGCCTCTTTTTATCGGGATGGGCGGTTTCACGATTGCATCGGCTGTCTGCACGAATATTTATGTATTCCTTGTTTTCCGTTTCATCATGGGACTTTCAGGGGCGTTCGGCATCGTCATCTCCCGTGCCATTGCAAGGGACGTGTGCGAAGGGCCGGAGCTCATGCGCTTCATGGCGATCCTCATGATGGTAAATGGTCTTGCTCCGATCGCGGCGCCTGTTCTTGGCGGGCAGATTCTTCTCTTCGCGTCCTGGCACGGCATTTTCTTTGTGCTGACGGCTGTCGGTATCATCCAGATCATGGCGACGATGGCGTACAAGGAAACGCTGAAGAAGACGGACCGCGTGCGCCGTTTCTCTGACGGGTTCAGGGCGTTCGGCACATTGGTGAAGAATCGTTATTTCTTTGGCCACTGCCTGGTACAGTGCTTTGTATTCGGCACTTTCTTCTCCTATATCGCAGGTTCTTCCTTCCTTTTCCAGAACATCTACCATGTCACCCCGCAGCAGTACAGCTATATTTTCGGCGGCATCGGCGTGGGACTCATGCTGGTCGGTGCGCTGCCGGCAAGACTGGCAGGGACGGTGCGCGAGGTGGTCATGCTGAAGTATTCCATTCTGATTCCTCTCATCGCTTCCTGCTTCTTTTTGGCAGGCATCATTGTGAAGGCGCCGATCTGGTACACGATTCCCGTCCTTTTCGTGACAATCGTCCCGCTTTCTGTCATGGGCGCGGCTTCCGTATCGCTGGCACTTTCGCGCTGCGGTGAAAATGCAGGGAGCGGCTCGGCTCTGATCGGTTTCTTCTCCATGATTCTTGGCGGCGTCATGATGCCGGTCGTCGGCATTGCAGGGGACCAGACGGCACTTCCGATGGGAATCATCATGGTCGTCTGCTATGTGCTGGCTGTCATCATGTTCTACACAAGGATTGCCCCGGCTCATGCAAAAGAAATGAAGTAGGAATATTTTCTGTAATTTCATGCATTTTGATGGAAAATCAAAAACGGAAAGAAAAATTTAAAATCAAACGCATCTAAAATTTTCATTTAAAAAAGATACAGGCTGATAAAAATATTTTTTCAGTCCTGTATCTTTTTTTCTCTTTTCATAGTATTCTATGAGCTATCTATCATTTTATCCGAATTTATCGGTAAAAATGTATGAATTATAAACACGTGTATGATTTTCTTCCGTTGTTCTTATGTGCAAAAAGTGTTAAAATATAATCGAACAAATCAATCGTATGATTATAAACATTAATCATTATTTCGTATAGGGAATTCTTTTTCACCACCCGCAGTTGGGAGCGGGGCAAAAAGACTCCGGAAGAGTCCAGGAGGTTATTCCATGAAACCTGTTATCCATGTCGGTATCGACGTAGGTTCGACCACGGTCAAAGTCGTGGCCCTGTCGCCATACCTGAAACTGCTTTTCGGACGGTACCAGCGTCATATGTCCGATATCAGAAGCGCGACGATTTCCCTTTTGAAGGAACTTCAGAAGGATTATTCGGGTTACCGTATCACCGCGTCCATTTCCGGAAGCGGCGGCATGGGACTTGCAAAGATGATGGGACTGCCTTTCTGTCAGGAAATCCTGGCGGAAACGAAGGCAATCCGCACGTTCAATCCGGATACGGATGTCATCATCGAGCTGGGCGGCGAAGATGAGAAGATCACGTACCTGAGAAATGGTGTCGATCAGCGTATGAATGGCGCATGCGCAGGCGGCACGGGCGCATTCATCGACCGTATGGCATCTCTTCTTTCTGTCGATGCAGCAGGCCTTGGAAAGATGGCCGAGAAGGCGAAGGAAATCTACCCGATCGCTTCCCGCTGCGGCGTTTTCGCCAAGACAGATATCCAGGCGCTCTTGAATGAAGGAGTCTCTCATGAAGACATTGCACTGTCCGTTTTCCAGTCCGTCGTCAATCAGACGATTTCCGGCCTGACCTGCGGACGCCCGATCCACGGCAAGGTAGCATTCCTTGGTGGTCCTTTGACGTTCCAGCCGATCCTTCGCGAACGTTTCCAGAAGACTCTGGATATCAAGGATGAGGATATGATCGTTCCGGAACACGGCGAACTGTATGTCGCTATCGGCGCTGCTGTTTCTGCCTGCCACGACAAGCCGCTCGATCTTGACAGCTGGCTGACGAAGGTGGAGAACTCGGAGGAATCCGATCTGGGCAATGCCAAGACGCTCCCGCCGCTTTTTGCAACGGAAGAAGATTACAAGGAATTCAAGGAACGCCATGCTCGTTTCCATGCGCCAAGAGCCGATATTTCCAAGGCAAAAGGCCCGGTATGGCTCGGCATCGACGCTGGTTCCACAACGATCAAGGCTGTCCTTCTCGACAGGGAAGGCAATATCCTTTATGAATACTATGCAGGAAATAAGGGTACTCCGCTGAACGGTGCCAGGAAGATCCTGACGGACCTCTATGACAAGCTCCCGAAGGAAGCCGTCATCTGCGGCGCGGGTGTCACCGGCTACGGCGAAGAGCTGATCAAGAGAGCGCTCGAAGCGGATGTAGGCGAAGTCGAAACGATGGCGCACTACAGAGGCGCCAATCACTTCCTGCCGGATGTTTCCACGATTCTGGATATCGGCGGCCAGGATATGAAGTGCTGCCGCATCAAGGACGGCGCTGTCGACGACATTCTTCTGAATGAAGCATGCTCTTCCGGCTGCGGTTCCTTCCTCGATACATTTGCACAGTCCCTTGGCATGGACGTCAAGGAATTTGCACGCATCGCTCTGACAGCCAGGCACCCGGTCGACCTGGGCTCCCGCTGCACGGTCTTCATGAACTCCCGTGTCCGTGAAGCGCAGAAGAACGGTGTATCGGTCGCAGACATTTCTGCCGGCCTTTCCTATTCTGTCATCAAGAATGCGCTGTACAAAGTCATCCGCCTGCGTACTGCGGCTGATCTTGGCAATAAGGTCGTCGTCCAGGGCGGTACGTTCTATAATGATGCCGTCCTCCGCGCACTGGAACTGCTCCTCGGCTGCCATGTCATCCGTCCGGATGTCGCAGGGCTGATGGGCGCTTACGGTATTGCGCTGATTACGAAAGATAAATGTCCGGAAGGCCATGTGACCTCGCTCGTCACCCCTGAAAAGCTGAAGAGCCTGTCACTCACGAATGAAATGAAACGCTGCCCGGGCTGCGGCAACCACTGCATGGTTACGATTACCCGCTTCAGCGACGGACGTGCCTTCGTTTCCGGCAACCGCTGCGAGAGAGGCACCGCTATCATGCTGACCGGCAAGAGCGCACCACATTCCACGCTCCCGAATATTTACCGCTGGAAGTACGACGAGATCTGGCACAGGAAGTCCCTGACACCGGGCCAGGCCAAGAGAGGCACCGTCGGCATTCCGCGTACAATGAACATGTACGAAGATTTCCCGTACTGGCATGCTTTCTTCACGAAGCTCGGCTACCGTGTCGTCACATCCAGCGAACAGCTGCGTGACATCCCGACCGAAGCGATGGAAACGATTCCTTCGTATTCCGAATGCTTCCCGGCCAAGCTTGCCCATGCGCATGTCTATGACCTTGCCAAGCACCATCCGGATTTCATCTGGTACCCGTGCATCGACAAGGGCCCGGACGAAGGCAGCACGAACAGCTACAACTGCCCGATGGTCGCTTCGTATCCGGAAAACATCCAGGCCAATATGGACGAAGTCCTCTCCAAATATAAGACTACATTCTACCATCCGTTCCTTCCGCTCCATGCGCCCAAGCAGCTCTACGGCCGCCTGAAAAAATTCTTCAAGCCGATGGGCATTTCCGGCGATGAACTCAAAGCTGCCATGAATGCAGGCGAAATGGCGGAAGAGGCATACAGGAAATCGCTCCGCGATGAGACAGAACGCATCCTGAAGGAAATCCATGACAAGCACCTGATCGGCATCGTGCTGGCAGGCCGTCCGTACCATGTCGACCCGACGGTCAACCATTCGATTCCTGACCTCATCAACCAGCTGGGCATGGCTGTCCTTTCCGAAGACGGCGTATCCATGGTGGGCGGCGAATTCCCGAATCTGCGTGTCATGAACCAGTGGACCTGGCACAGCCGTCTGTACAAGGCAGCTGAATACGTCACACGCCATCCGGATCTTGAGCTCGTCGAACTGAACTCCTTCGGCTGCGGCCTTGATGCCGTCGTTACCGATCAGGTACAGGAAATCATGAGCAAGAGAGACCGTCTCTACACCTGCCTCAAGATCGACCAGAGCTTGAACCTCGGCGCTGTCCGTATCCGTCTCCGTTCGCTGAAGGCCGCTATCCAGGAAAGAATCCAGGACAGCGATCATGTGCCGGAAATCCATTATGCGAAGGCTGAGTTTACCGAGGAAATGAAGAACGACAAGGATTACACGATCCTCGTTCCTGAAATGTCCCCGATCCACTTCCCGATCATCCAGGCTGCTGCAAGGGCTGCCGGCTATAATGTCAAAGTCCTTTCCCCGGTCCGCGCGGATATCGATGAAGGGCTGGCTTCGGTCAACAATGATGCCTGCTACCCGGCCATCATCACGATCGGCTCCCTCATGCGCGCACTGAAATCGGGCGAATATGACCTGAACCGCACCGCGCTCATGATGTCCCAGACGGGCGGCATGTGCCGTGCTTCGAACTATATCGGATTCATCCACAAGGCGCTTGATGAAGCAGGCCTGTCCCAGATTCCGGTCATTTCCCTGAACACACAGGGCTTTGAACCGCAGCCTGGCTTCAAGTTCTCGCTGTCCCTGGCAACGAACCTTGTACAGGCAGTCATTTACGGCGATGCCCTGCAGCAGTGCCTCTACCGCACACGTCCGTATGAACTGACACCGGGCAGCGCGGAAATCCTCTGCCGCGACTGGCAGAACCGCTGCTGCGAATCCATCCTCAAGGGTGAATCCTTCCGCAAGTACAAGAAAAACCTTGCCAATATCATCAAGGACTTCGACCGCCTGCCGCTCAACGACAGCCCGCGCCGTCCGAGAATCGGCATCGTCGGTGAAATTTACGTCAAGTTCAGCCCGATCGCATCCAACGATATCGTCCATGCAATCGAAGCGAACGGCGGGGAAGCCGAAACGAGCGGCATGCTTGACTTCTTCCTCTACGGTTCCCTCGACAGCCATTTCCAGAGAAAGTTCATGGACGGCTCCATGAGGGAAGACCTGAAGGATACCTTCTCCCGCTACGTCCTGGAATGGTACAGAAAGCCGCTGGAAAAGGCAGTGAAGAATTCCAAACGCTTCCATGAAATCACAAGCATCGAGAAGATGGCCAAGAGAGCATCCCAGTACCTGTCGCTTGGCAACCGCGCCGGCGAAGGCTGGTTCCTCACCGCCGACATGATCGATCTTCTGTATCATGAATGCCGCGGCGTCGTCTGCCTGCAGCCATTTGCCTGCCTGCCGAACCATATCACCGGTGAAGGCATGGTCCACAAACTGCACTCCGCGTATCCGGAAGCCGTATTCCTGGCTCTCGACTGCGATGCCAGTGCCAGTGAAGTCAACCAGGCAAACCGCTTGAAACTGATGATGAGCGCCCTGACCGAGAAGAGCGAATCCAAGGATGATCTCTCCTTCGTCAGAAAGACCGTAAGTTTGAGAAAAGGAACTGCATTATGAGTGATAGAAAACTGACTGGAAAAGGAGAAAAAGTCCGCGAGAAGATGATCGCCGCTACAGTGAAGATTCTTCAGCAGGAAGGCTTCAAGAAGGCGACCGTCCGCTCGATCGCCAAAGAGGCAGACGTCAATATCGCTTCGGTCCGTTATTACTTCGGGTCGAAGGAAGAGTTGATCGGCTGCGCTTTGGAATACATGATGGGCAATCTGGAAAATATCGTCGCATACCTGGACGATACGAGGCTCTCGGCGAGGGAAAGGCTGAAGAAGTACATCATCGCCTATTTCCATCTCGCCCGCCAGCACCCGGCACTTTTCCGCTCCATCTCCAATCCTTCCAGCGACGATGCCAAGGATACGTACTTCATTTACTTGTCACTTCTGCACAGCCAGTGCTGGAGCAAGGTCATCCGGAATATCGCTGAGATTACCGGATACACCGATCCCGCTGATCTGGATCTCAAAGCCATGCAGATTTTCTCCGCCGTTGAATTCCCGATCATTCTGGAAAGCAACAAGGCCGATTCCTTCATCTCCAACTACACCGACTCCGATACGCTGAGCCGCTATGTAGACATCCTTCTGGACAATGCAGAAGAGAAGAACGAGAAGAAAGAATACTTGAAAGAAATCATGCACGGTGTAAAATAAAAACAGAAAACCATAAAAAGAGACTCCCGGTACAAAGCCGGGAGCCCTTTTATTCCCTGAAAGGAGAGCCATGGACTCTTACAATTACTACTTCTTCGACCTGGACGGAACGATTTCCGAATCCGCTCCGGGCATCGTCAAAGCCGTAAAGTACGGCCTCGATCAGGCAGGCATTCATGAAGAAGATGCAGAAAAGCTCCACAGCTTCATCGGCCCGCCTCTCAATGTGCAGATGAAAAAACTCTACGGCATGACCGACGAGCAGATCGTCACCGCCGTCACTGCCTTTAGGAAACTGTATGAAGACGAAGGCGGACTCTATGACTGCGAAGCCTATGACGGCATCGGAGACCTTCTCTATGATCTCAAGAAGGAAGGAAAAGTCCTCGCCGTCGCATCGAGCAAGCCGGAACCCTTCGTAAGAAAAATCATCGACCGCTTCGGCTTCACCGACGCCTTCGACGTCATCTGCGGAAGCGGCATCGGCGACGAACTCACCAAGAAAGCCAGCCGCGGCCAGAAAGCAGAAATCATCCACAAAGCCATGGGCCAGCTTTCCGGTAATGGAAATGCAGAAAGTCTGGCGGGCAGGACCGTCATGATTGGCGACACAAACTACGACATCCTGGGCGCCAAAGCCAACAGCCTCCCCAGCGTAGGCGTCGCTTACGGATACGGCAGCAGACAGGAACTCGAAGAAGCCGGCGCAGAAAAAGTAGCCGACACAGTAGAAGACCTGAGAAAACTCCTCCTTTGCGGAGAGAGATAAAGGAATCAGGAAACTGTGTGATGTCCCCAGATGGCGAAATACTCGCCTTCCCAGACGGGGAAGGTGCCCGAAGGGCGGATAGGGTTGATTAC
>OKRY01003736.1_pt1 | contig 11032 bp, 9 predicted proteins | sample 1601121 | NCBI WGS metagenome assembly OKRY01 (sample SAMEA3541546, study PRJEB24748) | human gut metagenome | biome: human gut; feature: human-associated habitat; material: faeces | place: China | collected 2012
CAAAGCTGAAAATCACGGACACAGACGGCAAGACGATTGCCGAATGGGTCACGGATGGTACGCCCCACTATATGGAGCGCATCCCGATGGGCACTTACACCCTGACCGAGACGATGCCTCCCACCGAGCAGGGCTATATCCGCGCCGAGAGTGTTACATTTGAGGTTGGTCCCACCGGGGATATTCAGCGCGTGGAGATGAAAGACGACTTCACCAAAGTCGAAATCTAAAGGTCGGACCGGACGATTTCGAAGAGCTGGCCGAAGTGTGGGCCGCGAGTTGCCCGGTGCAAAGCTGAAAATCACCGATGCCAGCGGCAACACCATTGCCGAGTGGGAAACCAACGGCCAGCCCCACCGCATTGAGCGCCTGAAGCCCGGTGAGTATACACTGACCGAGACTGTTGCCCCGGCCGGGTATCTGCTCAGCGAGGAAGTGTGCTTTACCGTGCTGGAGACCGGGAAGATTCAGAAAGTCACGATGTACGATGCCCCGGCACACTCGCTGATTCTCACGAAACGCGACATTGCCACCAATGCAAAGCTGGCAGATGCCCGCCTGACGATCCGCGATGCCTATGGCACGACCATCGATCGCTGGACGACCACGGACGGTGACCATGCCATCCGTGTGCTGCCGGAGTGCTCCGCCGCCAAAGACCCACACAAGAATCTGCTGCTTCTGTCCGATGACACCAGTGAACACGTCTACACGATGGTGGAGGAACTGGCCCCGAACAGCTATCTGGTTGCCGAGAGCATTACGTTCAAGGTCATGCAGATGAATGACGACCTTGTTGTATTCGTATGGCAGGACGGCGGCTGGCAGAAATCTTCCGAAGGGTATCTTGCCATGTACGATGAGCGCACTGATACGCCCGTGCCGCTTATGAAAACTTTCCCGCAGACCGGCAGCATTTTATAAAAACTGTGCCGAGTTGTTACGCTGCGCACAATTTGAGATTGGAGTGATCTTTTGTCCGTTTCCTGTTTTACTTCCACCAATTCGCATCTCTGCAAGTTTTTGCGCACCACAGGGCGTGACTGGCGCAACACCATCTATATCGAGTGCGGTGACTGTCAGCGCGCTGTGAGCCGCAGCTGTAAAAATCTGCTCTGTGCCTTTGACACGGCCGGTGCGCCGGTGATCGTACCGGTGCATGATGTGGAATACCTGTTCAGTAACACCGTGGACAAGTCCGAATGCCGCGCCATCCTCACGAAAGCCAACTTCTGTGAACTGTACAAAGGCTGGATCGACGAGCATATTCGTGACCCACACGCCTGCCCGTTGAATGATTTGTATGTCAACTGGGAGATTCCCGATCCTTGCGCGGCGAGGATTTTTCTAAATCGGTAAATCAAGCCCTAGAAGAACATATTACGAAAAACGCCCCTCAAGGGACCGCGAACGGTTCGGTCAACTGCATTGCCGACTCGTGGCTGGACCCCTTAAGGGGTGTTTTACTTATGCCTTGGTATTCTTGCGGCCCGTAAACGGGTCAATAAACTCTTTCAAGCTCATTTGATCCGCTATCTGATTTTCGTCAAACTGATGCTTGAATATACGCCACTATCTGCTTTTTACTCCGGCCTACTATATCTACGTAATATCCCCTTGACCAAAAGCGTCAGTCCCCATACTCATATTATAAGTTCGCGTGTCTGCTAAATATCATCCGTGCGTAAGCTTTCTTGAATACCTACCAATCAGAATATCTTACTAAGTTCCCATCCCCAGGGCTTTTCGTAAAAGTTATCATTTATGATTTTTGCTTGGAATATCTGTCCAATGGACATGAAATCGTGTATATCTTCAATATATTGTTTGGCTATTCTCGAAATATAAATCGAGCCACAGTTGCGAGCGTCATCAGTTTTTATGATAACATCAACTGAATACGGTTTAATAGCAGTTACAGTACAATGGACAATATCTCCTTTTTTCAAAAATGCGTTATCCTTAGCAGCCTTTGTTTGGCGTTCGGCAACACTAATCATAGCAACGGTTATTTCTTTTGAGCGATGTTGTTCAGAAACAGGAATATCCGGACATTCACTACACGCACTATCCAAGCACGTTACGGCAGCATCCAGCATTCGCTTCATATCAGCATCGTTTTTCATAACTTCCCACAATTTCTTGCAAATTTTCTGTTGTTGCCGAGCCTGACCAAATACAACTGCACTACCCGCAATTAGTGTACGCATAGCACAAATCAAGTGGAACTTAAATTTCTTATATTTTCTATCCAAAGCATTATTTCGAATCTGTGCATCAACATAATAGCTAAAATACGCTGCACAGAAATATGGTTCATAATCATCTGTATCAAGGAATAGCCGATTATCATACGCACGAAGCAGTTCGCCATAATAGCGATGAGTACTATGAGGTTCATTCAAGAACATCGCCAAATACGATTGAATCTGTTGCGTAAGGGTAATAACTCTATTTTTGCTAATACCATCATTTAAGTCATACTGTTTAGAGCGGCGCTCATAGTAAAGACGATACGGATTGGAGACAGCATCATAATAGTCTTGCAGACGTTTATGAAAATGCTTCGTAGCAACAAAAGCTTCAGATTTCACTTCTGTTTGACGATTTGTTGTATAAATAACTCGATCAGAAACATCCTCATTTGTGACTTCAATAAGCTTTACCATAACAAAGGAATCATCTCTTAGGATATCCCTATTATCAAACAAGACGTAACTTGTCTGACACCCATTCACAATTTGATAATCATATATTTCGATTTGATCGCCCACAGGGGTTATACTTTTAGCCACTATGGTAATTCCATTATTTAACAAGCCAAACCTTGCTTGATCTTCGCCATGTCTAAGAGAATCTTGAATTTCGGAGTTGACAATGTTATAGCCTTGGAAGTCCCGAACATTATCCTCGAAAATATTAGTCAACATATTATTATCGCTATCCGTAAGAATAGTAACAAAATCCTTGCATTTCACTAATCCCAAGAAAGCTTGCTTCACACCATCAATTGGAGGAAATGTCACTTTTTTCTCCATAGTGAAAGATCTGCTGACTTTCTTTTTGAGTTCTTTGTAGGTAGTAATAATTTTTTCCGAGTCGTAAGGGAAGAAAGCGACCGAACTAAAATTTTGCGTATCAATAAGTGGCTGAATATCAAGATTTACTCTCGACATCAAGCCGTTACCTTCAACCCACTTGCCACAGCAAACGTAGTACAAATCCAACACCGGAGCATTCGTCATATCAATGCTATGTCTATAGATTTCGTCTTTAAGGCTTATCAAATTATCCATCTTTTCGTTTGTTTGGGGACGGAGGGCTTCAGGCGCAAAAAAAGCTTTAACCCCATAAATAAAAGTTCCAATTTCATCTCCATCGAAATGTTCACTGGTTTTTGTTTGTATAAATACAAATCGAACATCTAGCGACTTGGCTTCTCCTAAGATTGATTCCAATTCATCATTGCTTGTGATTACCCTGCCATTTACACATATAGCTACGCCGTCTAATCCTTTTTCTCCTGGATCAGTCATTATATCAGAAGGATCAAAGCGTTCATTAGAGTATTTGTTTACTATGCACTTATTAGTAAAATGCTCAAAAGCTGTTTCTGTGTCGAGACGTTCAATTGAATACTCCTTTTTATGAATATCTAGAAAGTTTTCTATAATTTTGTTCATAACATTCACTCCGTTTATAGGATTTCTTCACTAATATTAATGATACATTATACAACAAAACGATCAAAACTTCAACAAAGCATTATATAGTTTTTGCTAAAAAAGCAGCTTCTTTCCTATACTGCGCCGGTGACTTTCCTATCTCCTTCTTAAATACCCTGCTGAAATACAGCGGGTTCTCATACCCTACGATTTCGGAAATTTCCTTGATGTTGTAGGTTGTCCGCTCCAGCAGGCTTTGTGCGTTGACCATGCGCAGCGACAGGATGTATTGGGCCGGGGACATACCAGCGTACTGTTTGAAATTGTGTATAAACCAGTTGGTGCTGATGTGCAGGGATTCCGCGTAATCGTCTATACTGATTTTTGTGTTATAGTTCTCATTGAAGTAAGCCGCTGCACGTTCAATCTGCTCTTGGACGTTGCCAGTGGCTTTTTTCTGTTCATGCTGCTGACGATCCACCAACAGAAGAATGTCGTTGAACAGCGATGCGATATAGTCCTCGTACCCATAGCGGCACAGCTGCAACTCCTGAATAATTTTGCGGAACAGCGCTTTGTAGTCCGGCAGCACGCCGCAGTAGAATACATGCTCATCGAGCGAGATGCCATGATACGCCAGAATGTTCTTTACATCACTGCCTGTGAAGTGAATCCAGAAAACTTCCGGGTTATCTTCCAGATAATATACATATTTTTGGATTTCTTCCGGCTTGTACAGCACCATATGGCCTGCGCTGACGATTTCTTCCTTGCCGTCAAACCAGAAATGCGTCTTGCCGTTCGCCACATATAAAATCTGGTAATCCCTGCGCCCTTTCTGCCAGTAGGTCGGAAGTTTAGGGCGCGTTTTCAGCCGGTAGGTGCCACAGCTGCCCACCACCAGCGGCGTGGAGTTGTCTTTGAAATCTGTACGGGAATTGTTCAGATAGCCAGAGTTAATGTACACAAAAATCTCCTCCTGTTTTTGTGAATATTGCGAGGTGCTTCGTCCATTTTACCTTCACTTTACAAAAAGCCATTGATTTTGTGCATATTTAGTGCAATACCGTTTATGTTTTATTGTATATAGAAATTGTATAATAATTTCAGACAAAACGCAAGCAGAACTGTATAAATCACAGGAGGAGAATGGATGATTATTCCGCACTATTACGAGAACCCGCACACACTGCATGTGGGTACCATGTAAAATCGTGCCTATTACATTCCAGCATCCAGGCGCAGCGATGCCTTAGTCGAGCACCGCGAGACCTCGGATCGCTTCCAGCTTTTGAACGGAAGCTGGAAATTTCGGTACTACGCCAGTATTTATGACTTGCAGGATGCTTTCTATGAGGTCGGCTATGATGCCTCCGCTTTTGACAGCATCCCGGTCCCCAGCGTGTGGCAGAACCACGGTTACGACCACCACCAGTACACCAACATCCGCTATCCATTTCCCGCTGATCCGCCGTATGTTCCCAAAGAGAATCCCTGCGGCGCTTACCTCTGCGACTTCACTTACCAAAAAGATGCCACCGCCCCGCGTGCATTTCTGAATTTTGAGGGCGTTGCCTCCTGCTTCTACGTCTGGCTCAACGGTCAGTTTGTCGGGTACAGTCAGGTCGCCCATTCCACAAGTGAGTTCGATGTAACGAAGTTTTTGCAGGACGGCACCAACCATCTGGCGGTCCTCGTGCTGAAATGGTGCGATGGCAGCTACATGGAAGATCAGGATATGTTCCGCATGAACGGCATTTTCCGTGATGTCTACCTGCTGCACCGGCCGGAACAGTGCATCGAAGACTATTTCATCACCACCGACATCCACGGCAGCACCGCAGGGGTTGCTGTCCGCCTGCGTTACTACGATTCCGCCGTTGCCACCCGCATCACCCTCTACGATGCAGCCGGCACGATGGTCGGCAGCGTAACGCCCGTGGAAGCACCGGATGATGCGGCATTCCCCTATCATGCAGAAATCACCATTGTTGACCCGACACTCTGGAATGCAGAACAGCCCTGCTTATATACCCTTGTGTTGGACACACCCAACGAGACCATTACGGACCGTGTGGGCATCCGCGAGGTTCACGTTGCCAACAATCAGATTTATGTCAACGACCAGTCCATCAAGTTCCACGGTGTGAACCGCCACGAATCCGACCCGGTCACCGGCTATGCCGTTGGCTTTGAGCAGACGAAAAAAGACCTGCTCATGATTAAAAAGCATAACTTTAATGCCATCCGCACCAGCCATTACCCGGATGTGCCTTACTTCTATCAGCTCTGCGACCAGTACGGCTTCTTTGTCATTGATGAAGCCGACAACGAGAGCCACGGTGCGTCCGAATACTATTGCGAGGGCAACGAAAGCTGGCCCAACCACGTTGAAAACTGGAACAAGCCCATCGCAGACAACCCGGAGTTCACCGAGGCCACCGTAGACCGCACCCGCCGCTGCGTGGAGCGTGACAAGAACCGTCCCTGCGTCATCATCTGGTCGATGGGCAACGAGAGCGCCTACGGCTGCACGTTCGAGGAAGCGCTGGCATGGACAAAGAGTTTTGACCCCCGCCGCCTGACCCACTACGAGAGCGCCCAGTACCGCAGCAAGAACCGTACATACGATTTCTCGAACATTGATATGTTCAGCAATATGTACCCTTCTCTCGAAAGCATTCAGGAATATCTGGACAACGAACCGGACAAACCCTATATCATGTGCGAGTACAGCCACTGCATGGGCAACGGCCCCGGCGATTTGGAGGATTACTTCCAGTTCATTCAGAGCCATGACGGCTTGGTCGGCGGTTTCCTGTGGGAATGGTGCGACCACAGTATTTATAAAGGGAAGATGCCCGACGGCCGCGGCATCTATTATTACGGCGGCGACCACAATGAGTGGCCGCATGACGGCAACTTCTGCATGGACGGTCTGGTCTACCCCGACCGCCGCCCGCACACCGGGCTGTTGGAGTTTAAGAATGTCTATCGCCCGGCGCGTGTTGTGAAGTACGACCGGGAATCCGGCATGCTCACGCTGCACAACTACATGGACTTTGTTGATTTGACCGAGTATGCCGCACTAACCTATCAGGTAAGTTGCGACGGCGAGGTCATCGACAACGGCTTCATCCCCTACCCTGACGGTTTCACCCTGCCGCCGCACAGCGAAAACGCCTTGCCGTTGGCCGTCCATATTCCTGATAAAGGCAAGTGTTTCCTGAAAATCTTCTACCATTGCGATAAAGACCTGTCCTTGCGTTCGGAAGGTCATCTCCTGGGTTTTGATGAAATCCTGCTGGAAAACGAAGACAGCCGCAACCAGAAAACCTTGGCTATGTGGAGTGATGCTCCTTCCAACAGCACAATCACTGTTCAGGAGACGGACCGCCATTTGACGCTGTGCGGCAAGAACTTCACCTACAACTTTAATAAGCTGACGGGTCTGTTCGCCGCGATGCAGTACGAGGATGCAGTCCTGTTGGACAAGGAAATGGAGTTCAACATCTGGCGTGCTCCTACGGACAATGACCGCAAGCTGAAGCTGGATTGGCTGGCTGCCCGCTATGACCACTGTATGACCAACGCCTACCGCACCGAGTATCAGGTGACGGACAGCGGTGTGACCCTGCGAGCCAAAGTCGGCATTGCGCCGATCAGCTTGCAGAAATTCCTTGATTTGGATGTCTGCTGGACGGTTTCCAACAGCGGTGCAGTAACGCTGGCACTGCACGCTGAGCGCAACACGGTATTCCCCGAACTGCCGCGCTTTGGCCTGCGCCTGTTCCTGCCAAAAGAAATGGCCCGCATCAGTTACTTCGGCATGGGGCCGATGGAAAGCTACTGCGACAAGCACCATGCTGCCAGCCACGACTACTTCAGTTCCACCATCTGGCAGCAGCACGAGGACTACATTCGCCCGCAGGAGAACGGCAGTCACTATGATTGCGATTATGTCCAGCTGGATAGCGCGGGCATAAAGCTTACCGCTGTCGGTGCAAAGCCGTTCTGCTTCAACGCCTCGCACTACACGCAGGAAGAGTTGACTGAAAAGGCGCACAACTATGAACTGCATCCCTGTGACAGCACCGTTCTCTGCCTTGACTATGCACAGAACGGCATCGGCTCTGCCAGCTGCGGGCCGCGTCTGGCGGAGCAATACCGCCTTGACGATGCTTCCTTTGATTTCAGCATCCGTTTGATTCCTGAAAAAGCATAACCTCTACAAACCTAATTACTACAAAAGAATCGAGAAATAATATGACTGAAAATACGGAAAGACGCTATTTAAAATGGTATAACAAAATCGGATACGGCTCCGGCGATGTTGCAGGCAACGTGGTCTATGCGTTCCTCTCCTCGTTCGTTATGATTTACCTGACCGACACCGTCGGCCTGAATCCCGGCATCGTCGGCACGCTGATCGCTGTGTCCAAGCTGTTTGACGGCATTACCGACATCTTCTTTGGCTCGATGATCGACAAGACGCACTCCAAGCTGGGCAAGGCTCGCCCGTGGATGCTCTACGGCTACATCGGCTGCGCCATCACGCTGGTCGGCATCTTCGCCATCCCCATGGGCATGAGCGAGTTTGCCAAGTACGCATGGTTCTTTATCTGTTATTCCCTGCTGAATGCTGTGTTCTACACGGCCAACAACATCGCCTACTCTGCCTTGACTTCCCTTGTCACCAAGAACAGCGCCGAGCGAGTCGAGATGGGTTCCTACCGCTTCATGTTCGCATTCGCCACCAGCCTTGCCATTCAGTCTTTCACACTGCTGGCTGTCTCTGCACTGGGCGACACTGCCGAAGCATGGCGCACCGTGGCTATCGTCTATGCCATTATCGGTCTGATCGTCAACACGCTCTCTGTTTTCTCCGTCAAGGAGTTGCCGGAGGAAGAGTTTGTCGATACCACGGATAAAGCCGAAATCGAGAAAGACGAGAAGTACGGTCTTGTCGAAGCTGCCAAGCTGCTGGTCTCCAACAAATACTACCTGATGATCTGCGTCACCTACATTTTGCAGCAGATCTATGGTGCCATGATCAGTATGGATACCTACTACACTGCTCATATCCTTGGCGACAAGAACCTGTTCGGCGTGTTCTCTTGGGCCATCAACATTCCTTTGATCATCGCACTGCTCTTTACCCCGACCCTCGTTGCCAAGATGCACGGTATGTACAAGCTGAACGTCGGCAGCTATGCCCTTGCTACCGTGGCCCGCGCGCTGGTTGCTGTGGCTGGTTATACGGGTTCCGGCGATGTCAAGATGATGCTCCTCTTCACGGCTATTGCTGCACTGGGTCAGAGCCCGTGGCAGGGCCCGTGGTAGGGCGACATGAACGCTGTTATTGCCTCCTGCTCCGAGTACACTTGGCTGACGAAGCACAAGCGCGTGGACGGCACGATGTATTCCTGCACCTCGCTCGGTGTCAAGCTGGGCGGCGGCCTCGGCACTGCCATCACCGGCTGGCTGCTGGCGTTCAGTCACTATGATAAGGCGCTGGCCGTGCAGCCGGAATCCTGCATCAATATGCTGAAACTCATGTACCTCGTAATTCCCTTTGTGCTGGACGCCATCATTACCTTTATCCTCTCCCGCATGAAGGTCGAGGAGGCCAACGATAAGATCCGCGCCGAAATGAAAAACTGATATTCACTATTCTCCTTCTCAAAAAGGGCTTCCGCATCTGCTGGCAGAAGCCCTTTTCTGTATAGTGCTTTACCCTCTAAAATCGGCCAAAGCACTGGCTATCAAATCTATTGGCGGCGAAGATATAGATGGCTCTTCTTTCTGCGAATTCCGAGTGCGTCCCATGGTCTGCTTTTCTAAGTATTCCTGCACGATTTGCTCAATCAAGGCGCGGTCTGCCTGCGGGAAAGAATTCGTCTCTGCCTTTTCATAACACAGAATTGCATCGGCAAGGTACTGTGCCTTGCCCCTGTCGCGCTGCCGTTCCAAGTATTCTACAGCGCGCACATGGTCTTGATTTTCCATGTCAAAGCGAACCGTAAAGCGTCCCCGGTCCTTTTTCACCTTCATGTTTTATCACGCCCCTGTCACTGTGCAACGGTAAAGATACTCAAAGCCCTTGGCGTTCGCGTTCACGTCCTCCACAAAGACGGGGTGCGCCACCTTGCCGGATGCCTCGATTTGCCGCCGCAGCAGGCAGGCCCCGCCGCCCACGAAGATCACACGCCCTGTGCGCAGATCGAGCTGGCGCTCGCGCAGCGCCCCCAACATATCGTTGACAAACTCCTGCGCCTGATATTCTACCAGCGCGGCGACTTCTTCCCCGTAGCTGCTCCCCTGCCCCTGCAAGAGAATGGCATCTACATCGGTTTCCTCCAACAGAATGTCCAAATCAGAGCTGGCTTTAGAGCGGATGCGGTTATACAGCAAAATCACGCCATTTTCCAGTGAATCACAGGTGGACAGGTCGGCGCGGCCATTCTTCAGCAGCAGATAGTCCGCCGTGAAGCCGCCCACGTCCAGAATCAGCGCACGCGGCACCGTTGCCAGCTCGCCCAACATCATGGCCGCCGCTGCAAACGCCTGCGGATAGCACTGCACATTGCGGATCAGAATGCTGTACAGCTTGTCACGGTAGGAGAAGTAGATCGGTTCCTTGCGCTTGAAGTAGCGCACGAACGCTTTGTTCTGTGCGCCGAAGTGTGCGGGCGGCAGACCGATGGCAAGATCAATGGGCATCAGCCCGGAGGTATAAGCGCCCTGCGCTTCAATTTCCTCCGCAATGGCAAACAACGACAGGATAAAGAAACGCTCATCGGTGGTTTTGTCTTTCTGATAAGGGATGCGCTGCGCGGACAGTGTATAAAAACTGCCGCTGTATTTCAGTACATCCCTGCCGTAAGGTCTGGTTTTGCTTTTCTGTACACCGGAAACAATAGCGTTTCCGTGGACGGTTTTGACCTGTTTGTTGCCGTGGTCAATAGCAATAAGCATAACATCAACTCCCTTCAATGCTTATATTTACCTTATACGTTTTGAATACGTCATTTCCCAACAAATTTACGCATTATTTTTTCTTATACGCAATGATGCGCATTATTTATTTGTTTGCATTTCCCCGGCGGGTACGCTATAATGGGCAAAGTAAGTAAAAGCACAGGAGTCCTCCATGAACAAAACGCTTGAAATCAGTGCTATGCAGTATGATTTTCATACCTTGCTAAAAGTTTCCGATATATGCGGCCTCACCGGGGAAATTGGCTTCCATGACACGGACACAGGCTACCTCGTCAGCTTTCCCGATGACGACGGCAAAGCCGACCAGCGGACACAGACATTTTACGGTGTCTAGTGCTTTTCCACCGCCCACACCAAAGACCATA
>OKRY01003741.1_pt1 | contig 11022 bp, 8 predicted proteins | sample 1601121 | NCBI WGS metagenome assembly OKRY01 (sample SAMEA3541546, study PRJEB24748) | human gut metagenome | biome: human gut; feature: human-associated habitat; material: faeces | place: China | collected 2012
TAGTACATTCACGTCACAGGTCTGTTGCGAATTTCATCATAAATATTATTTCTGCCCCTTTAGAAAGTAATATAAAACAAAAACTGCTAATTTACAATATAAGAAATTCGACGTGAATTAGAAATGTGTCTATTATGGTTAAAAACATCAATTATTAATGCAGACAAACGTCCGTCGGCATTGCATAAAAGGCTAAAAAAATGTATAATAAACTGAAATACATTCTGAGATTGATATGTATATTTAATGGCATTTAGGAGGACGATAATGATTACATTAAGTAAAGGTGGAGCTTACCTTTTAAACGGTAACGAAGTAATTGAAGTTGGGGACGATTCTGAAGAAATTTTAAAATCAAAATTAGGCCAGAATTATTTAACAAAAGAAGAAGCAGCTAAGAATACAATGGCATATAACATTTTAAACAGCCATAATACATCTGGAAACATGGAAAAACTCCAGATTAAATTTGATAAACTGACATCACATGATATTACATTCGTAGGAATTATCCAGACAGCAAGAGCTTCAGGATTAGAGAAATTCCCAATACCATATGTACTTACAAACTGTCACAACAGTTTATGTGCAGTAGGTGGAACAATTAACGAAGATGACCACATGTTTGGACTTACATGTGCAAAGAAATACGGTGGAGTTTATGTACCACCTCATCAGGCAGTAATTCATCAGTTTGCAAGAGAAATGCTTGCAGGCGGTGGAAAGATGATTTTAGGCTCAGATTCTCATACACGTTACGGTGCTTTGGGAACTATGGCAATGGGAGAAGGCGGACCTGAATTAGTCAAACAGTTATTATCTCAGACATATGACATTAACATGCCGGGTGTAATCGGTATCTATATGACAGGAGCGCCTGCAAAGGGAGTTGGACCTCAGGACGTTGCTCTTGCAATTATTGGTGAAGTATTTGCTAATGGATATGTAAACAATAAAGTAATGGAATTTGTTGGACCTGGTGTAAGCAACTTAAGTGCTGATTTCAGAATTGGTGTTGATGTTATGACAACAGAAACAACATGTCTTTCATCTATTTGGAGAACAGATGAAAAGATTAAAGAATTCTACGACATTCACGGAAGAGTAGATGATTATAAAGAATTAAATCCTGGAGCAGTAACATATTACGATGGAATGGTATATGTTGAATTAGACAAGATTAAACCAATGATAGCTATGCCTTTCCACCCAAGTAATACATATACAATTGATGAGTTAAATGCTAACCTTGCAGACATTTTACACGATGTTGAACAGAAAGCATTAGTATCATTAGACGGACAGGTTGAATACTCATTACAGGATAAGATTAGAAATGGCAGATTCTATGTAGAACAGGGAATTATTGCAGGTTGTGCAGGTGGTGGATTTGAAAATATCTGTGCAGCAGCTGATATCTTAAAAGGCAATAACATTGGCTCAGATGAATTTACGTTAAGCGTATATCCTGCATCAATGCCTGTATATATGGAATTAATTAAAAATGGATGCGCAGCAGACATTATGGAAGCCGGCGGTGTAATGAAGACAGCATTCTGCGGACCATGTTTCGGAGCAGGAGATACACCTTCAAACAACGCATTTAGTATCAGACATTCTACAAGAAACTTCCCTAACAGAGAAGGTTCTAAGTTACAGAATGGACAGATATCATCAGTTGCACTTATGGATGCAAGATCTATTGCAGCTACAGCAGCTAATAAGGGCTTCCTTACAGCAGCTACAGATTGTGATGTAGAATTCACAGGACCAACATATCATTTTGATAGTGCTATATATGCTAACAGAGTATTTGACAGCAAGGGTGTAGCAGACCCAGAACAGGAAATACAGTTTGGACCTAATATTAAGGACTGGCCAGAGATGGTAGCACTCCCAGAGAACTTAATCATTAAGGTTGTATCAGAAATTCACGACCCAGTTACAACAACAGATGAACTTATCCCATCAGGAGAGACATCATCATACCGTTCTAATCCTTTAGGACTTGCAGAATTTGCTCTTTCAAGAAAAGACCCAGCATATGTTGGACGTGCTAAAGAAGTACAGAAGGCAGAGAAAGCAAGAGAAGCTGGCGAATGTATGGGAGAAGCACTTCCAGAGTTAAGAGATATTATGCATAAGATTAAAGAAACTTATGATGTAAGCAAAGAAAATGTTGGTGTTGGAAGCACAATATTCGCAGTTAAGCCAGGTGATGGTTCAGCCAGAGAGCAGGCAGCTTCATGTCAGAAGGTGCTTGGTGGATGGGCTAATATAGCTAATGAATATGCAACTAAGAGATATCGTTCTAATCTTATTAACTGGGGCATGCTTCCATTTATAGTAGATAAGGGAGAACTTCCTTTTGCTAACGGTGATTATATATTCATACCTCAGATAACAGAGGCAGTTAAGAATAAGGCAACATCTATGAAAGCATATGTTGTTAACAAGGATATGAAGGAATTCACACTTAAGATGGATGAACTTACAGATGATGAACGTCAGATTATTCTTGATGGATGCCTTATTAACTACTATAGAAACAATTAAGTAATAAACGGTTTTATGATGTCTGTATTCTGAGATTATATATATCAGGATAACATAGGAGTAGACAATGGCAGAACAGAATATATTAAGTGCAGACCAGAGTGTTTTAGAGCAGATTTTATCAGATATTAATGAATATGAAGAAAATCAGGAAAGACTTGAATACATATCTGCGAGCATTAAGGATATAACAAAAGAGACTGATAGTACTTCTAAAGCTATGCAGGATGAAATATCAGCCAGAATTAAGGAAAGTACTGATGCTATCTGTGCAGGATATGATAAGGCGATAGACTGCGATAAAGATAAGATAAAGCAGGTGCAGGCAGACAGAGATAAAGCAAAGCAGCAGGGAATGAAGGAGCGTATCCAGACAGAAACAGCTTCCTTAAGGCAGGAGAATAAAGAACTCGCATCACAGATAGAGCGAGCCTTTATACAGGAAAATATTTCAAAGATTACGAATAATACATTTTTCCTTGCATTGTTTTTGTCAAGAAAGCTAAAGGATGTATTGGTATATATACTTTTCATGCTTATAATGTGTGGTGGTATTCCGGCGGTACTTTATGTGCTTCCTTTTGTACCAGTATGGGTTCCCGTTGTTTATACAGCAGTGATTGCTTTGCTTTTTCTTATCATAAGCAGATGTGTATACATTAATCTTATTATGCCGCATTACAATACTATAATAGCGGCAAGGGATACTAAGTACAGAATAAGGAACAACAAAAAGATTATTAAGAAAATCCGTCATTCTATAAAGAAGGACGATAATGATGCAATATATGGTCTTGAAAGCTTTGATCATAAGATTAATGATCTTCATGACAGCATAGAAAAAACAGAGAATGAAAAACAGGGGGCTCTTAAGGAGTTTGAAGAGACAGTAAAACCTGACATTCTTGAGGAAATACAAGGCAGATATGTTGATAAGCTCGAGCTTATGAACAGAGAGCTTACTAAGAAAAAGGATGAATATACAAAGCTTGATAATCTTGTAAAGCAGCAGCGTATATATATATCATCCAATTATGAAGCTTATATTGGCAAGGAGTTTGTAGATAAAGAAAAGCTTGCGGAGCTTTGTAATATCATGAAGAGTGGAGCCTGTACAACGATAGCACAGGCAATCGCGGAATATAAAAACCAGCATTAAGAGATTAATCTGATTGAAGCATTCCGAATGCACTTGTAATGACATCTGCAATCTGCATAATAACACATAGACGGGTTGTCTGGAGTGTGGAGTGGCTTTCATTACTGGATTCGTTTACGATACCAGTGATGTGGACATTTCCCACCTCAGGCAGCTTTTTTTTAACTCCGAGACCTGGCCGGAGTGGACCGGCTCCAAGAGTTATAAGTCCAACATGGTCCCTACGTCCTAGTGATGCATCAACCGCAATGATATAAGGGTTGATGAATGTCTGGTTGATGCATTCAATATATTTTGACAGATTGGCGGCATGGACAGGATGCGTAAGGTCGCCATAGACATAGAAGTTACACTGCATATGTTTTTTAAGCTTGTACCCTACTATAGGTCCAAGGCTGTCACCCGTGGAACGGTCACTTCCTACACATAGAATGATAGTTTCCTGCCGGGAATCTTTAGAAGTCTTTATTATGTACTTTAGCTTTTCACTTAATAGCAAAGCTGCATCGTTACTGGTAGAATCGTAATAATAGTGCATAATAATCCTCATTTCATAATAATAAATTTATCAATCATAAACATAATCATTTTATTCAAAATCATAAAAAATATTCCTATATTTAAAAATATATTTTCTCCGACATTTTCTGATAAAATTCACAACTGTTTAATGATATTATTCAAGCATTATAAGTGGACATCCCTGTTTAGATGGGGTGGATACATCAGTCAGGAGCAAAATGCTTTTATATCCTGACAGTTTAATATAAATGATGCTTAGGATATGTTACAAGTGTGACTTATATGTAAAAGCAGAATGGAGGAGGATATGATAGAGATAATATGTAACAAAGATGATTCAGATAAATCAGAAGAGAATCCTAAAGATAATAACACATGTATAAGAAGACCTAAGAATATCAAGCAGATAGGTGATGTCAGCTCAGATAAGAAGATATACATAGAGGATTACGCGTTTACATATATTAACTCTATTGCATATAACAGTCCTCAGGAAGAACAGGCTGGTGTTCTTTTAGGCGAGCTTGCCAAAGAAGGAAATGAAAGGTGCGTATTTGTAAAAGGTGTTATAAAGGCAGCATTAGGTGATACATCAGATACAGGTATATATTTCAATGAAAATATATGGAATAAAATATATTCAGATACGGAAAAATATTTCCCGGATCTTTCAGTAGTAGGATGGTTTGCAGTAATGCCAGAGGTGACAGATGAACGCATGGCAAGACTTAAAAAACTGCATCTTGATAATTTTGCAGGGAATATGAAGACACTGTATCTTGTTGATACAGTAGAAAAAGAAGAGCATTTTTATCTGTATGAGAATGGAACATTAAAAAGACAGAAAGGATATGTATGTTTTTATGAGCGTAACTACGAGATGCAGGAATATATGCTTGAACGAAGCGAAAAAAAATCGTGTGAGGATGCATCAGATGACCGGGTTATAAGGAATATACGAAATGTGATACGTGAAAAGGAAGAACTAAAGGAACAAAGAAAAAGTGGCAGCTTTATGTATGGTGTAAGTGCTTTCCTTGTAGTTGTCATAATAGTGATAGGGATTAATCTTATGAATAACTACGAGAAAATGAGAAGGCTTAATCAGTCGGTTGATAATCTTATGAATCAGCTTGAAGGAAATGAACGTGGTGGACAGGATGAAGATGACAATGGTGTTCGTGATGCCGAAGCATCCGGGGATATAAGTGTTGATGGTAACGCTATAAAGGTAAACAGACTGTCTGGAGATGTGTATCCTTTGGAGGAAAACAGTACATCAGATAAAACAGAGAGGGAAACTGAGTCAGATAATAAAGCAGCCTCTGAAACTACACAGGCAATATCAGAATCAGAAACAGATGCATCAGTCAGTAGTGTTAAGACTGACAGTTACAGCATGTATACAGTAAAGCAGGGTGATACACTTATGGGTATATGTAAGCGGTATTATGGGACAACAACCAAATATCAGGAGGTTATGCAGTATAACGGACTTGATGACAGTGATATGTTGTATATAGGACAGCAGATAAAACTGCCAGAATAATTAAAGCTAAAAACAACAATAAAGAACGACAATAAAGATAGAAAAACAAGCTGTTATGATAGTAACATTAAGACAAACTTTCTTGAATATTTATGGGTATTATGTATAATTAAAATGATACTAAACTATATCAGAAAATGGCAGAATGAGGGATGAATAATGGCTGACATAATATCAGGTGGTTCAAGATTCACAGGAGATAAGAAGGCTCCTGTAAGAAAAGTGATCAAGTTAAATACAGACAGCAGTATAGGAAATAATATAAATAACTATGATGACAGAAACATAGGACAGGCAGCGGTAACTAAAGAAGCTGATTATGAGGAAATAAGACAAAGAATAGTAAGACACAGGATAAGGATGGGACTGCTTATAGTACTTGTTATAGCACTTATAGCAGGAGCAGTTGTGCTTGCTATGCATCTTCTAGATGGTTATTCATATACATCTTATAGTGTTACTGGTTCAATAAACAGGGAAGATACGGCAACTTCACAATATATAGCCTACCAGGGAGGATATATCAAGTATAGCAATGATGGTGTATCATACTATACAGATAAGGGAAAGGCTATATGGAACCAGACATATTCCATGCAGAAGCCACAGGTAAAGATGTGTGAGGAATGTGTGGCTGTAGGCGATATCAATGGAAATACAGTATATGTTTTTAACAAGTCAGGACTTCTTGGAAAGATAGATACTTCACTTGTCATATCCCAGATAGAAGTGGCTGCCAACGGCGCTGTGGTGGCTGTTCTTGAAGACAACGAGGCTAATTATATAAATATGTACTCTAAGGAAGGTACTAAGATATATAGTATTAAAACAACAGTGTCAGGTGATGGATATCCTCTTGATGTGAGTATATCCAACGATGCAGCCAAGCTTATAGCATCATATGTATATGTTAGTGGTGAAGATATTAAGACTAATGTTGTGTTCTACAACTTCTCGGAAGTCGGACAGAATGAAACAGAGCGTGTGGTTGGTGGTTTCAATCATTACAATGACACACTTGTAGGAGATGTACAGTTTTTAAGTAACAACATAGCAGTAGCGGTAGGGGAGAATGTTATCAGCATATATAAGATAAAAGAATATCCAAGCCTTGAGAAAGAAATAAGTATAGACAGTGCAATAAGCAGGGTATTTTTCTCAGAGGATTACATAGGAGTGATAGTAGATAACTCGGGGTCAGGTGAACTTTATAAAATGCTTGTATACAATACATCAGGTGGAAAGGTATGTGAGGCTGAGTTTGGAACACAGGTTGAGAACATATCATTTGATAAGAAAAGTGTTGTTATGAATAACTCAACTGCATTGTCTATATATAATCTGAGTGGCAAAAATATAGCCAATATGAGCTTTGATATGCCGGCAAGCAAGGTTATACCGATAGGTACAAGAGGTGAGTATGTGCTTATAAGTGCAAAGTATATACAGAATATAAAGCTTAAGTAAAGAAACGGAGAATGGATAATATGGTATTAATAGCAGTATTGGCAGTTTTATGCATATTTGCATTAGCAGGAATGAGGAAGGGTGTTATAAGGATAGCAGTTTCACTTGCAGCTATGGTAATAACTATAGCAGTCACAACAGTTGCATCACCGGTTCTTAGCGAATACATAAGGAACAATACAACATGGGATGACAAGATAGAAAAAAGCATATATGAAAATGTATCAAGAGATGGCAAGAGTTATGGTAATGATGATAATGAGCTTATAGAGTCAGGCATAACAACATATATAGATAATATTGAGGAAAAAGTCGGGGCTATAAGCAAACGTATGAATCTTCCGGAGAGTCTGACAAAGAGTATATCAGCGGCAGCAGTCAGTGGACTGGATAAAACCATAGGTGATTCGGCATCACATACACTTAAAGATATTGCCTCAAGAATATTTGCAGAACAGATGACACGTATTATAGTGAATGCTGTCAGCTACTGTATAGTATTCATAGCATTATTCGTCATACTTAAGCTGCTTACATCAGTCACAGGACTTATAAGCAGACTTCCAGTCATACATCAGGCAGACAGATTAGGTGGTATGGCAGCAGGTCTTATAGAGGGACTTATAATAGTATGGCTTGCATTCGCTGTTGTTACAGCAGCAGGAAACAGTTCATGGGCAGCGGATCTGCTTGCACAGATACATGCCAACAGTTTTCTTGAGTTTGTATACAACAACAACCTAATAATCAAGATGATACTGTAGAAAGCAAAACTTTCTTGAACTTGCACGGCGAAAGTAGTGGGATTATGATATAATGAGCGCAAGAGAGCCAGAAAGCTGCTTGCAGATTTCTGGCGAACGGCGAATGACGATCACGATAGCTGCGATAGCAGCGGCGAGTAGCAAAGCTACGAATCGTGATATAATGAGCGCAAAAGAAAAGAAAGCGGCTGCGAAGCAGACATTTTCTTTTTTCTGCGCCATTAACGAACGGAAAGGATAATCTTTCAGATGAAGATAGCTATATGTGAAGACGATAGTCTCCAGGCAGGAGCACTTGAAAAGATGCTAAAGAAAAGATTTGAAATAGCCAGTTATGAGAATTCCATAGATGTATATCTTAGTGCAGAAGATATGAAACGGGGTCTTGAGAATGCTAAATATGATGCATATTTTCTTGATATAGAACTTGGAAATGATAATGGAGTTGAACTTGCAAGGTATATTAAAGGATATGATATTAATTCCGTAATAATATTCACAACAAGCCATACAGATTATATGTCAGCAGCTTTCGATGTGCATGCATTTAATTATATAGTCAAGCCGGTCACAGAAGATAAGGTAGATAAGATAGTGACACAGCTTGAACAGATAATGTATGCTGCGGAAGAAAAACTGGTATTTAGCTGTAACAGACAGACAATGAGTGTATACTATGATGACATTGTGTATATGGAATCAGCAAAGAGAGTTATTAAAGTTGTTACAACAGATAACGAATATACATTCTACGGAAAGATTAATGATGTATATAAAGAACTGCCAATGCTTATATTCGGAAGGACGAGGAGTGGATGTATAGTTAACTATAGATATATAAGCCGTGTAGATAAATCATCAGTGTGGTGCAGAAAGAGAATAGGGGAAGAAGAGATACAGCTGAACCTTGGGCGTGGCAGATACAATGATTTCATGACTGATTATGCACAGTATATAACATCAGCAAGAGGAAGAAGCAGGAGAATGTGGTAGAATGACAACATCTAACATATATATGCTAAGTATATTAGCCAGTGTATTAGATATCATTATATACATGGAGTATCTAAAGAAACTGCATATAGCAGCAACAGAATATGCATATATACAGTATATAGGTATTATTGCAGCAGCTGTGGCAGATACAGTAAGTTATCTTGATTTCCTGTTGAATAACAGATATTACCTGTATATAATCCCAATCTGCATATTGGTTATCGTATATATGAAGAGTCAGAACATATGCCTGATTATAACCAATGCGATATATCATATAAGTACATCAGCATCGATATGTGTAATAGTAAGATTCTGTATGGAAACATATTCGCTGGTACGTATAGAAGATAAGCATATGTCAGATATGAACAGTGAGATACTCACTATAATAATCATAAAGATATTACTTTCCATACTCATCAATATATATGAAAGATATGTGGGGATAAACTATGGAAAGACTGCGGGAATAGCGATAGCACTGGTGTCATTGTCACTGACGATTGTTATGATAATATCCAGCAGAATAGGTTATGCCTACCCGGGAACAAGACATAGTATAATAATGCTGATAATAGCATTATGGTTGTTATCCAACGTCATGGCTATAATGATTAACATGATAGAACAGAATAACAGATATAGTTACGAGCTTATCATGCTGGAAAGAGAACGGGAAACTAATATTAAAGTATATGACAATATAAGGTCAGGACAGGAAGAATTAAGGAATATAAGGCATGATATCAAGAACAGACTTAATGCGCTGAGAGTGGCCATAGCAGATAATGACACTACAGCAGTACTTGATTATCTGGATAGTATGATAGGAAGTGTGGATAATGTTAAAGGAAAGATATATTGTAATAATCTTCTGATAAACAACATACTGACATATAAGCTTAACAATCTTGATGATAACATACAGCTTGAATGTCAGGCAGATGTGTCAGAGAATCTTGAAATAGACATGGGAGATATCGGAGTAATAATAGGTAATCTTCTTGATAACAGTATTAAGGCAGTACGTGATATCAAAGAAGGTGCTTATATACATATAACCATATCTGAAAGTATAGGAAGACTAATAATAATAATAGAGAATAACTATATGAGAAATAATGAGAAAAAGCCAGTTTCATACTATATAGACCATGGGCGTGGTGTTAACAATGTGCGTCGGCTTGTGAAGAAATATGGTGGTACATATAAGGAAAATGTTTCTGAGAATGTATATCAGACAAAGGTTACTATAGACATGTAATGATATAAATAAAGAGTTTATGTCAGCGAAAATAATTGAGTGGTGAATTTCTTATGTATTGTACGTTGTATTATAGTTTTTAACATGATTTATAGTTTATAAAATATATGGTGCTTAAGATTGCAGAATTTATTGTGTGAATAAATTCTGCAATTTTTTTAAAACATAATTATATAAGAATACTCATCATGAAAATAGGTGATGGTATTTGGCAATATATTAAATATCCGCTTATATTCAGGGGCAGATCTGTCTTATATGACAAATGGACAGAGCGTTCCGGATGATCTGGAAGTATTTAATACCCAGATGGTGGTAAAACAACTGCTTGGAGGAAAGTAACAGATGGATCAGGCAGAAGAACTGCGCAATGTGATCAAAAAACAGAATCAGAGAACAAAGAAGCCCGCCAGGATCATCACTGTCACAAGTGGAAAGGGCGGTGTGGGAAAATCCAACATTGCCGTAAATCTTGCAGTCCAGTTTCAGCGGATGGGGTTGAAAACGATCATTTTTGATGCAGATATCGGACTTGCAAACGTGGAAGTGATGTTTGGAACAATTCCCCAGTATAGCCTGAACGATCTGATCTATCATGACAAAGAGATTGAGGACATCATTACGGATGGACCGGAGGGGGTTGGCTTTATTTCCGGCGGCTCCGGTATTATGGGGCTGAGTAATCTGACACTGGATCAGATCAGTTATCTGGTAAAGTCAGTGGAAAAGCTTTCTGCGATCG
>OKRY01003744.1_pt1 | contig 11016 bp, 8 predicted proteins | sample 1601121 | NCBI WGS metagenome assembly OKRY01 (sample SAMEA3541546, study PRJEB24748) | human gut metagenome | biome: human gut; feature: human-associated habitat; material: faeces | place: China | collected 2012
ATGCTCTACCCTGATCATTACTCTTTGTACTCACTTTTTTCTCATTAACCTCCTTTGCATCTATAACCTCATTATCTACAACAACCTCTGCACCATTACCTTCTAAGTATTTCTTTATTGCAACAGCTATTTCATATGCAAGGTTAACCGGAACAGCATTGCCAATCATTTTATATGCTGTATTAGTATCCTCATATATAAATTTAAAATCATCTGGAAATCCCTGTACTCTGGCAACCTCTCTAATTGTCATTCGACGATAAAGATGTTCTTTTCCTTCTACAAATCTGCAATCATTCTGTGCCACTTTAACCATTTTAGGTGCTTGTGGATGAAGCTGACATTGTCTTCCTGATGCCTGAACTGTAAATGCCTGTTCATCCCATCCTTTTACTCTATTACGACTCATAAATATTGGTGAATATGCTCCAGTATAGTATTCATTGTTATTGATTGCCTCTGGATTGTGGTGATTTTTCTCTCCTGACGGAACAGCCGTATCCTGCAAATCCCATATAATATCACGAAGAGTTTTTTTCTTATCATCATCCTTTGTTGAACCTTTAGGGAATCCAAAATCAATATGCAAATCCTTCCTGAAACCTATATAAAACACTCTCTTTCTTTCTTCTGCAACTCCGTAATCCTTTGCATTTACGAGTGTGAATGATACATCATATCCTGCATCATCAAAAAGATTTAGAATATTCTGCACCGCTTCTGAATGTCTGTTTGCCAACATTCCGCTTACATTTTCTGCCAAAAAGAATTTAGGTTGGAATTCCTTTAATATTCTAATATAATCAAAAAACAACTGTCCTCTGGCATCTTTAATCCCTTTTAATGAACCTGCCTCAGACCATGACTGACAAGGTGGACCACCGATAATTCCATCAACTTCTCCATCTATAAACTGTTCAATATCTTCTTTTGTTACCTGTCTTATATCACCTTCAATCAGATGAGTATTAGGATGATTAGCTTTAAATGTCAACCATATTGTTTTGTCAAATTCATTCGCAACAGGAATATTAAACCCTGCTCTTTCAAAACCCAAATCTAATCCTCCACATCCACTAAACAAACTAATTATGTTCATGGGTATCCTCTCCTTCATTGTTTTCTTTAATTATTCTGGCAGCTTCTATTAATGCTGTTCTTCTTATAAACTCACTATATGATGAATACGCTTCTAATCTTGCTGCTTCCTTAAACTTATCTAATTCTTCTTCGCTCACTCTTATACTGATTGAAATTGATTTTCTCATCTCATTTGTTCCTCCTTCTTCATAAATTTATGATACTTTCTTTGTATGTCAATGTCAATACTTTGTTGCACGAACAAATTTTCTTTATAAAATTTTATCTATTAAAAGGTGGTCATGTCGAAGAAGTGCTTCACACCATCACAACTAAATTGTAAACTGTCCGTGTGGGTGTTATGCCGCCATATACAAAAGTTCGGTGCTGGAAATCTCGTTCAAGCGAAGCGCGTTTGATTTCCAGCACCGTTATAAACTCTGTATATAGCGGCATTTACAGCCACTAGAACCGCTTACCTTAGTTGTGATAGTGTGAAGCACTTCTTCGACTCCCCAACCGTTAGAATCACACTCTTATCTTAGTCCCCTTAGTATCCCTGTGTGCCGTCTTCATCTTGGCAAAGCTGATACTCTTGCCCTTATATTCCATTGTGAACTCATCACCTTCTGTAAGCAGGAATACATCTTCTATATAATCATCTTTTGAAAGCTTGATTCCTCTTACGCCAACAGCACTCTTCTTCTTCATTGGAATGTCTGTTAATGGGAACTTTAAGAACACTCCGTTTTCTGTCTGTACAATTACATTCTGGTTGCTCTCGACAACCTCTTCTTCCTTGATTTCTCCATCAAGTGAGAACTTTGAATAAATCTCTACTCTTGCATCTGTTGAATACATTCCGATTAGCTTGTCCTCATCTGCTAATTTTGTACATGCAACTGTACGCTTTGCAACCTGGAATTCTTCGCTGTCTACAAGCTTCATCATTCCCTGTCTTGTGACAAAAAGCATTTTCTGATTCTTAAGTCGTTCAAATGGAGTAATGTACACAATTATCTCCTTAGAGCTGTCATAGTTACACAGATTATCAATCGGTGTGCCTTTATCTCTGAACTTAGTGAATGGCAGATCCTTTATCTTTAACTGATGCAGATCTCCCGTATCAGTAAATATGCAGATTTTATCTGTGTTCATTACCTGAATGACATATTTGTTCTCATTAAATACAGCATCTTTATTTCTCTCAAATGCAGCCATATCAATGGTTCTTGCATATCCGAATCTATCCATAATAAACATAACTTCCATCTCTGGAATCTTCTTTTCCTCAAATACAGCAGCTTCTCCATCTTCAATTACAGTTCTTCTTGCAACACCATATTCCTTCTTAATATTAAGAAGGTCAGACTTGATAACCTTAGCCATCTCTTTTCTGCTGCCAAGTATCCTTTCATACTTCTCAATCTTCTTGACACATTCATCATATTCTTTCTGAAGATTAAGAATTTCAAGGCCAATCAGCTTGTACAGACGCATTTCTAATATTGCACCTGCCTGTCTTTCCGTGAAATCAAGACCTGCAGCCTGCTTTTTTGACTGCTCTGACTTAAACTTGATTCCCTCAACATTACCATTAACAAGGCAGTCCTTAGCCATCTTAAGATTAGCACTGCCTCGTAATATCTCGATAATAAGGTCAATAATATCACATGCTCTTATAAGACCTTCCTTAATCTCCCTGTTAGCCTTCTCCTTTTCAAGAAGTGTTGTGTACTTTCTTGTAGCAAGCTCATACTGGAAATTAATGTGGTGTTTTATTATATCCTTAATACCTAAGGTCTCAGGTCTTCCATCAACGATAGCCAGCATATTTACGCCAAATGTATCTTCCAACTTGGTCTTCTTGTAAAGAAGATTTTCAAGATTCTTGACATCAGCGTTCTTCTTAAGTTCAAGGACAATTCTTATTCCTTCCTTAGAAGATTCATTGGAAATGTCGACAATATCGGTAGTTTTCTTAGTTTCTATAAGGCTTACTACATCAGATATAAATTTACCTATGTTAGCACCAATCATTGTATATGGAATCTCTGTAATAACAAGCTTGTCCTTCTCAGAACGGTTCTTGGCAGGCTCGAATACGACCTTGCCTCTTAACTTAATCTTACCTGTTCCAGTCTCATATATTGCACCAAGCTCGCTTTTATTAATTACAATTCCACCTGTAGGAAAATCCGGTCCAGGGCAGAGCTGCATAAGCTCGTCTGTTGTGATATCCTCATTATCCATATATGCACATACTGCATCAACAACCTCTGAAAGATTGTGTGGAGGGATATTAGTTGTCATACCAACCGCAATACCATCTGCACCATTTACAAGCAAATTAGGTACTCTTACAGGAAGAACCTCAGGCTCTTTTTCTGTCTCATCAAAGTTAGGCACGAAATCCACAACATTTTTATCAAGGTCAGCAAGATATACGTCCTGTGTGAACTTTTTTAACTTAGCTTCTGTATATCGCATAGCGGCAGCTCCGTCACCTTCGATAGAACCGAAGTTTCCGTGTCCGTCAACAAGAGCCATACCCTTCTTAAAATCCTGTGAAAGTACAACGAGTGTCTCATATATTGAACTGTCACCATGTGGATGGTATTTACCCATTGTATCACCAACGATACGTGCAGACTTTCTGTGAGGCTTGTCGTAATTAAGCCCCAACTGGTCCATGGCATACAGCACTCTTCTCTGTACCGGCTTTAAACCGTCCCTTACATCAGGAAGTGCTCTTGCTGTAATAACGCTCATGGAATAATCTATATAGGACTTCTGCATAACCTCAGAATACTCAGTCCTTATAATCTTCTCAGCCATTTTCTACTCCTTTAGCTTTTACGCATCAATCTCAGCTTCATTAGCATGCGTATATATAAATTCTCTTCTAGGTGGTACATCTGTACCCATAAGCATTGCTGTAACCTCAGTTGCAAGCCTTGCGTCCTCAATCTCAACCTGCTTTAAAATTCTTGTTTCAGGATTAAGAGTTGTCTCCCATAGCTGGTCAGGATCCATCTCTCCAAGTCCTTTGTATCTCTGAAGTGTAAATGTTCCTGACGTATGCTTCTTTCTGTAATCCTCAAGTGCCTTGTCATCATATAGATATTCACCCTCGCCCTTCTTAGGAACAACCTTATAAAGAGGTGGTGTAGCAATATATACATGTCCCTGATTAATAAGCTCAGGCATGAATCTGTAGAAAAATGTAAGAAGCAGTGTATCAATATGTGCTCCATCCACATCGGCATCAGTCATGATAATAATCTTATTATATCTTAATCTGCTGATATCAAAGTCATTGCCGTAGCCCTCTAAAAATCCACAGTTGAATGAATTAATCATTGTCTTAATCTCGGCATTGGCAAGTACCTTATCAATACTTGCCTTTTCAACATTAAGAATCTTACCTCTGATTGGAAGAATTGCCTGAGTTCTTCTGTTTCTTGCAGTCTTTGCTGAACCTCCAGCTGAATCTCCCTCAACAATGAACACCTCACATTCCTCCGGATTCTTGCTCTCACAGTTGGCAAGCTTTCCGTTGCTGTCTATAGAGAACTTCTGCTTTGTAAGCATATTTGTCTTAGCCTTTTCTTCTGCTTTTCGTATCTTCGCAGATTTTTCAGCACATGCAATTACAGCGTTAAGGTCGTCCAAATGTCTGTCGAAATAAAGCTGTACCTCGTCTCCTGTTACATTTGCAACAACTGTACCAGCATCCGGATTATCAAGCTTGGTCTTGGTCTGTCCCTCAAATCTTGGTGCAGGGTGCTTAACTGCAACAACTGCAGTCATACCATTTCTTACATCAAGACCTGTGAAATTCGCATCCTTATCCTTTAAGATGCCAAGTTCTCTCGCATACTGGTTGATAATCATTGTAAACTTGGTCTTAAAACCTGTAATATGTGTTCCACCCTCCTGAGTGTATATGTTATTACAGAAGCCAAGAATATTTTCCTCAAATTCATTAACAAACTGAAATGCTACTTCAACCTCAATATCTTCCTGCTTCTTCTTAAAGTAGACGATATCGCATACTGTCTCTTTGCCATTGTTAAGGTCTTTGATATATGCCTTAAGTCCGTCAGGCTCATGGAAAGTTTCCTTATCCTCGCTGCCCTTTCTCTTATCTTCAAACTCAATTGTAAGCCCCGGATTAAGATATGCAGTCTCATGAAGCCTGCTCTTTATCGCGTCTGCTTTGAATCTTGTCTTTTCAAATATTTCTCCATCAGGAAGAAATGTAACAGTTGTACCAGTATCATTTTTTCTGCATGTACCAATCTTTTCAAGCGGCGCTGTTGCTTTTCCACGCTCGTATCTTTGCTTGTACACACCACCATCAACTCTTATCTCAACCTCAAGCCATACAGAAAGTGCATTAACTACAGATGCACCAACGCCGTGAAGTCCTCCTGATATCTTATATCCGCCATCTCCGAACTTGCCGCCTGCATGAAGTACTGTAAATACAACCTCAACCGCAGGTATTCCGGCTTTAGGATGGATTCCGATAGGAATACCTCGTCCATTATCCTTGATAGTTGCTGTTCCATCATCATTAAGAGTTACATTTATCTGTGTACAAAAACCCGCAAGATGTTCATCCACTGAATTATCCGCAATCTCATATATAAGATGATTAAGACCTTTTGTTCCGACACTTCCAATATACATACCAGGTCTCATTCTTACCGCTTCAAGACCCTCGAGTATTGATATACTGTTAGCATCATATTTATTAGCTGCCATTATTAATTACTCTCCTCATTTACTTACCAAAATACGCATTAAAAGTATCCTCAAAGCTGCTTTCCAATGTATACGCATCCTGAATACTTAATTTCTTCCACTCACTGTTATTAAATTCCATATATATACCAGATTCATATTTCTCAAAATCAGCATTAAACTGCTCTAACTTTCTTTTTTCAAGAATTGCAGACTTATTTACCTCAGTCTTAGCCTTATCATTATCCGATGTACATCTAATAATATAATATCTGCCTGCAGCCTCAACTATACTGCTCATTTCTCCAGTAGACAGATTGAATGCTGCTTTTTCAAATGCTGCATCCATCTCGCTACGTTTCAGTTCGTACTCATATTCGCCATCCGCATTGTATTCCTTGGCAACAGCAAAGAATGAACTTCCTGAATTCACAAGATTATATGCTTTATTAATATCTTCCTCTGAATCTGATACAATATACTGGATATCAATAACTCTTGCCTCATCTGCGCTTACTTCAATATCCATGCTGGAAGTAAGGTCATCGTAGAGTTTCTGCGCTATTGCAAATTCAGTAAACATTGTATTCAGTTTATCCTTAGTTATTCCTGTACTGCTTATCTGCGATTCTGTTAATTCATTGTAAAATGCATCAACAGCCTTACCCACAGAATCTTTTTCTTCTCTTCCAAGCACAACACCGCGTTCCTTAGCCTTAACATTCATAGCCTTGACGCGCATTAACTTACTCTTAATCTGGTCCTTAATATAGCTTTCAAAATCAGCATCACCAATTTTCTCTCTCCATATATTACTGCCAAACATTTCCTCATATTCCTTCTTCACATCAGACATTAGAATATCTGCCTCGCATGTATAAGTTGTCTTCTGTCCTGCTGTCTTAATAAGCTCACCGCTCTTCATACCTGTTGTGAAATATATCAGACGTCCATTAAAGAACTTAATATATCCTGCAACCAATAAAACTACAACAAGAATAACTGCTAATATAATAAATGGTTTTTTTCTTCTTTTCATATTCTATCCTCTTTAATTATTTGTGATATGGCTCATTCTTCATAATCCTGTAAGCCCTGTATATCTGTTCCAAAAGAATAACTCTCATAAGCTGGTGCGGAAATGTCATCTTTGAAAAACTCAGCTTATAATCAGCTCTCTTAAGTACATCATCTGCAAGTCCCAAAGAGCCTCCTATTACAAATGTTATGTTACTTGTTCCTTCTATTCCAAGTCTTTCAATCTTTTCTGATAGTTCAACAGAATCAAGCATTTTCCCTTCTATTGCAAGTGCACATACATAAGCATCATCTTTAATGGCAGAAAGAATTCTCTCCCCTTCCTTATTCTTAATCTGTTCATTGACTATATCACTTGCATTATCTGGTGTTTTCTCATCAGGTAGTTCAACAATATCAAGCTTACAGTATCTTGAAAGTCTCTTAGAATACTCTTCAACTGCCTGGGTATAAAACTTTTCCTTAATCTTGCCTACACATACAACATTTATACGCATCTGTACTATCCTTCCACGAAGAAATATCCGCCATTATCAAGCCTGAATACTTCTAACTGCTCAAGAAGCTCATCATTGCTTAAGTCAGATACATCCATTCCCTCATCATCCATCACTTCTCTTAATTCTTTAATATCCTTGCAGTATACCGCCATACAGTCCTCTAAGAATTCCTTAGCTTCCTCTAAATCATATGCAACAGGCTCATCGAAAAGCTGTTTCTGATCTCTTAAAAACACCTTCGCACACTCATCGATATGTTTATCCATAACTTAAATCTCCTTATCTTATCTCTTTAAATTGCTCTCTTAATGTTCCTTCTACCCATCCCGTTACGAAACGCCCATGTTTCTTAACATCATCTACAGCTTTCTCCATAACATATGAGTAATACACCCTGTCAAGCATTGCAATATCATTATAGTTGTCACCAAATGCCATACATTCTTCGGGTTTTAAGCTGAAATATTTCTGTATCTGCTCAATTCCTCTACCTTTATTAACATTAGTGTCCATAAGGTCTAAGTAAAGTTCTCCCGATACAAGTACTGAAGCCTTATCACTCCATTTGTTAATAAAATGCTCCTTGGAATTCTTAATTCCTGTCATATCACACACAGCAATCTTTAATATATCCTCGTCAATGTCTGTGAACTTATCAACTAATGTAGTATGGTAATTGACCACCTTAGTCATTCTGTAATAATATTCTTCTGACTTAGGCTTAATATATGCCGTATGTTCTCCTGATACAAGCACCTCACAATTGGGCTGTTCAATTACATCCTCAATTATCTCTAACGCAAGCTTCCTATCCATCGGAGTCTTCCCAATAGTTTCACCCTTATATTCCACAAGTGCACCATTCTCTGCAATATATGCAAGCTTATCACTGACAGCCCCAAAAAGTCTCTTAAGACTCGTTATCTGCCTGCCACTAGCCGGTGCAAATATAACGCCTTTGTCAACAAGTTTATTGATATACTGTATAGCAGATTCGTCGACGCTCTGTGCTCCGTTAAGAAGCAATGTCCCATCAAGGTCACTTGCTACGAATTTAACCATATATTTTCTCCTTAAAATGTTTTAAGCTCATGTACAAGTCTTGCAACAGGCAGACCGACAACGTTATTATAGTCGCCTTCAATACCCTTAATGTATGCTGCAAATTTACCCTGAATACCATATGCACCAGCCTTATCCATAGGCTCTCCTGTGCTTATGTAATCCCTGATTTCCTCATCAGTCATATCATATACCCACACATCAGTCTTTTCATAAAAACTTACATTCTTATGTGTGCTGCATATAGTTACACCTGTATACACCTGATGTATCTGACCTTCTAAAGACTTAAGAATTCTGAATGCATCCTCTTCATCCTTAGGCTTGGTAAGAATCTCTCCTTTATGATAAACAATAGTATCTGCACCTATAACGATTACAGAATCTTCATTATCTGCGTATTGTTCTAATACAGACTGTGCCTTAACAGAAGATAATTCTCTTACATAATCTTCAGGCTCCATCTCTTTAATATTCTCATCTGCATCACTTGTAACAACAGTAAAATCAAGTCCTACCTGACTCATTAATTCTCTTCGTCTTGGTGAACCCGATGCAAGTATCAAATGTTTCATAAAACTTCCATCTCCTTGTTCTTCACTGTATTTTGTGTTCAAAGCCTACTTCAACTCATACATATTGCATTATAGCATAAAAAAGCAGAGTGCTTCAATACCACCCCAATAAAAAAGGCACAACATTACTGCTGTGCCTCTCTGATATCATTAACATTTATTATCTTTTATTGCTCTTTTTGCTTATCACAATAACAGTTCCAGAAATAACAGCTGCTGCTACAAGAATCACAATATATACCCATACATGATTATTGTCACCAGTCTTTACAACCTCTTCATCAGCCGCAACTTCACCAGTTTTTCTGACTCTTGAGCCACCAACAGTCTCATCTTCTTTTCCTGTAACTAATTCTTCATCTCCTGCAACTTCACCAGTCTTCTTTGTGACCTGAGTTGATGAAGTTGTATGTTCTTTTGTCTGTTTATTAGAATCTACTGTTGTTTCATTTGACTTTGTTGTCTCATTAACAGCTGTTGTTTCGTTTGATTCTGGTTTTGTCGGCTTAGTTTCCTTACCAGCATCAACTGTTGTCTCGTTCGACTTTGTTGTCTCCTGCGCAGCTGTTGTCTCGTTTGACTTTGTTGTTTCCTGTGCAGTTGTTGTCTCATTCGACTTTGTTGTCTCCTGCGCAACTGTTGTCTCATTCGACTTTGTTGCCTCCTGTGCAACTGTTGTCTCGTTTGACTTTGTTGTCTCCTGTGCAACTGTTGTCTCGTTTGACTTTGTTGTCTCCTGTGCAGTTGTTGTCTCGTTTGACTTTGTTGTCTCCTGTGCAGTTGTTGTCTCTTCTGACTTTGTTGTTTCTGATGAAGACTGTGCTACAGATGTTGTTTCCTTTTGTGTCGTCTCCTGCTGTTGATTATCTGATATAAAATGCATTTGTCCATTGACATTAACAAATGACTTAGAAATTGCTCTTCCATTACATGTAGATGTTAAAGTAACATCCGCTTTCGGTGCAACAACTATACCACATACCTCACCCATATTAATATTACCAGTTACATTAACAGCATTGAAAATAACTGTGTCTGATATATCAACATCTGTTAATCCACCTGTATTCTTACCATTAATGCTGAATCTTTTGATATCTGCATCACCATCACCGCCAAGAAGATTAATGATAACAAACTGTCCCTGTGCTTTATTTGTTATGTTTAGCTGTCCTTCTCCATAATAAGATGAAACTTCTTTTCCCTGCCAGTCAATATAATTATTAGCATACATATTTACCACTACAATCTGCTTATTCTTAAATGAAGAAAGATCAATCTTTCTCTCATCATAAGCATCAATAACTATATCAGCCTCCGAATCTGGTGTATCAGCATACGCCTTGAAATTATCGTATACATTATCAAGTGCTGCCGTTACATCCATATAATCCTCTGCATAATAAACATTGATTGTATCTTTACAGTTGTTGACGTTAATGACAGCCCCTGTTCTTTTTCCGTCAGCACCTTTAATATAACACTTGTTCTCCGTCGGAACATAATCGTAATCTGTTCCTAGAACAAGATTATTAAATGCATTCCTGTCAATAAACACCTCAGCCGAACCTGTGTTATCAAAACTTCTGATATAAGTTGTTCCCACACTCATATCCAGCCAGGCACTCAGCCACTGGTCTGTTATGACAAGATTATTGGTTGCAAAACATGTCTGATTATGATTAGCGTTCTTAAATTCATCTGCAACCACACCATATGGCTTAGCTGCTCCTAACAGTTCATCAAGTACATCCTGTGTCTTAGAATATGCCCCAGCCTTTAATGAAGTTCCCGCAATCACAGAACCAGCAACCTTTGCTGCAACAAGAACACCACTAATAATTTTCTTCGACTTTGCACTCAAACTACTTAATCGTTTTCTTAAAAACATTACCATCCCTCTGAAATGTTTGAATCAATAGTTTTACCCCTTTAACTATATTTTCTCCCCACAAGCGTATAATAGCATTAGTACTATAGTACCGCTTCCCCCTTTGAGGGGGATTTTT
>OKRY01003747.1_pt1 | contig 11010 bp, 9 predicted proteins | sample 1601121 | NCBI WGS metagenome assembly OKRY01 (sample SAMEA3541546, study PRJEB24748) | human gut metagenome | biome: human gut; feature: human-associated habitat; material: faeces | place: China | collected 2012
GAAACCTTTCCTTATCAAGTTGTAATGGCATATAGTCTCTGCACCAGACATCATTGGTACCGGGAATAATACCATAAGTAACATGGTGTCTGTCCAATATTCCGGTCAATCCTTCATATACATCCGGATAGTCACTTTTTAACCAAGACGAAAAACAGACCACATTACATTGATCATCCGGAATCATATCAGTCCTTATTTATTGAATATCTCCACATGCGGGGACATTGTTTGTATTTCTTGTTTTGTGTTGCAACATCAGTCACGCTTTTAATTTCACATTTTTCAGGTTTATTATTTTTTATCTCATACTGAGACACATTGATTCTGGTTCCCACACAGTTTATCTGTTTCCTTTCGTCGTCAGTACCGTCTACCCATTGGATACTGAATCCTTCGAATACGGAAAACTGAGAGTATAAAGCATCGTAAATATGCGTAGTTTTTTTATCCGGCATATTTTCACCGTTACCACCAACCCCTTTCATCTCATACAGGTCTTCCTTCTTATTCTCACTGTTGACCCAGAATTCCCTTATCAAGGCAGAGAAACGGATCGGATTTCCATCGTCACCTTTCCTTTCAAAGGTCAGATCTACTTCTTTTCTTTCAGATGGCATATCAGACATTTCACCGCATGCGGATAATGATACATTGCCCTTAGCATCTACATTTGCAGTAACTTCACTGCCTGATGCATTATATACTTTGATTTCCGGCTTATTGACAAATCCAGTCAGCTTATATTCAACTGACTTTGGCATTGTGACATATTTAGAAACATTCACAAAATCAGGATTCTCTGTAACTTTGCCAGTCTTGTAATCATCTGACACAGTTATTCCATTAACTGTAAATGTATATCCTTCAGGAATTGAAACAGTATAATCATTAGTCTTTGCTGAAAATACAGGCTCAATTGACTTAATCTTCCAGTCAAACACTGTAAGTATTCCAAGAACAACATGCTGGTCTTTGGCCTCCAGTGTCATTCTTGCAACTTTCTTATCATCAGCATATATGTCATACATAGGTTCTTCTGTATTATAGCTGCCCTCTGATTTCTTACATGTATAGTCAGTTGTACCATCTAATTCAGACATGTACATATTGACAAATGTGTCTTTTCCCTCAAACTCACTGCTGGCTGGAAGCTCAATATTATCGGCTAATGTCTTATCAGCAGCCATTTTTGTAAAGTCATTAAGGAAATCATTCATAACCTTGTCTGACTGTGAATTCTCATATTTCTTAAGGCATGAACCCGTATATACAATCATACAGATTGCAAGAATAAGAAGAATCACTGCATATACAGCAAGCCCTGTCCAGTAATTCAATGGTATATTGATTCTGCCTATCTTTATAGATTTCTTAGCATTATTTTTCATATCTATACAGTTCTCCTTCCAATTACTTAGGCATTACAACAAATGCTGTTGGCAGCTTCCATGATGAATTCTGATAATAAAATGTTACGCTAGTCATCTCATATCCGCCGTTATAAACCATTGTTGAAGAACTTCCGCCATCAAGGTTGGCTGCATTAACTGCTCCATATTCCTGCATAACTGATATCAGGTCTGACGCAGTTGCACCAAGATGTCCTGAAGCACCTCTTCCGTCAGTAACTAAAAGAAGAATTGCACCGTCAGCTCTCTGTCCAATTGCTGTTCTTGGATTAGCCCCGCTTCCCTGACCTTTCAATACTCTTGCTTCATTGTTAATAATAAGCGGAACAAAATGATTATTAGAGTCAGAGCTTTCCTCCTGAAAAGCTACAGCATCCCTGATTCCTGCTTCATTAACGTAGCTTTCAAAATCTGCTGCCGACATACCATCTATATCTTTAACAACTAAAAGATTATCCTTATTAAGTCCAATTAAGTAAAGACCGGAAAGTGATGAAGGGCTGTTATATGTAATCTTACCGTCCTGTACCACAATTCCAAGCGGTGAACCTCCTCTGTTTCCTGATGACACATACAGTCCGCCATTAACTCCAGCAACAGCCCCTGCTCCGCTTACAATCTCATGAAGTTCTTTACCGTAATCTCCCCATGGGTATGTAGTTCCGACCTTAACCTGTGACGGATCTTTTATAATCAGCATTTTCCCAAAGAATGACCTTCCTGAAATCTCAACCATTCTTATTCCATTCCCGTCAAACTGCTCTGCTTCTCCGTTATTGTCAACCGTCTGTGTATCTGTGTCTGTTGATATATTAATAAGAGATGTATCAATATCTGAATCCATTGACTCCATCTTATTAGCATTAATTACTTCATTAATCTGCGCATCTGTACAGAACCACGAAGCAAGAAACTTCATCTGACCTGATTCAAGAACTGTTGATATAAAAAGATTTCTGGCAGCAGGTGATGAATCGCTGCATATTCTCTTAATCATAATGAATAAAGTTCCTACCAGCATTACTATAGTAACAAGTACCACCAGTAACACCCTGCCTATAATTCTGGCAATTTTCTTTCCCATAATTCTCTCCCTATTCTGTATTATATATTATTCCAGCCTCATTGCCTTTGATATAACTGAACCTGACATACTGAAAATATTAATTATTATATCACTGATATGTAAATAATTTCCATATATAATTTTCAATTCACTTTCTGATTTCTAATAAATCCACAGGATTACAACATAAAACTTGTGCAAGTTTTATCACATATTCTGCCTGTGCCTTATTAATATCCTTTCTTCCCTGTTCATATTGTTGTATCGTCTTTATAGGTATTCCTGTTTCTTCTGATAACTGGCTCTGTGTTAGTCCTGCCATCTTCCGGTATTTCTTAAGATATGTTTCCATTCGTGTCTGCTGGCTTAACTCTATAATCCTGTCAACTGACTGGGATATATCCATTTCATGATAAGGATTATACATATCTCTTATTCTTTCAATAGTAACTTCTTTCTGAATTATCCTGAAAGACTTTCCTGTATACCACTGATAATATGCTAATATCCAGCCAGTCCAGTATTCCTGGCTTCTGCCATCATATACTCCAGGCATAATTATTTTATCATCTGGAATATCCAAAACTTTTATAGCCAGCTCTGCACCTGACATACCGGCTATAACAAATATATCTCCCTTCCCAAAACGTTCACAATAACTTGATTCAAGAAATATATTATAATATTCAGACAATTCATATCCGCAGTCATAAACTGCATAATTAAGCATATTTCCCATTACTCTCTGGGCCATATTAAGATAGACCTTGTCATATGCACAAATCATCAGCTTTCAACTCCTCATCTATAATCTTAGTAATATATAATTCACCTTTTCTATAATTCTCTTTTTCCATTGCCTTATAACCATTTCTTGCATACATATCTCTTGCCATTTTCTTAGGATACCATTCATTATAATCAACCTTCTGATAACCTATAAATCTGATTGATTCAAATGCTTTCTTGCTCTTAAGGCATATCTGTTCTCCAAGATTACCAAGCATTAATGCTTTACATAACTGTTCATACGATATTATTCCGCTTATAAAATCTTTGGCATAAGAAAAATAACTGTCATCTGCCCTGTATCCCTTAATAATATCTGCATTATCAGTATCAACATGAAACTCCTGTGTAATATACCTTTTAGCTTCCCGTTCAAGGGGAGTTGAACTGTCAAATATCCTGTTATTAATTAATATATTAAGCCAATGGATTATTGTATAATTCTGACCGTTAATGTCCAGTATACTCAATCCATCAGTATCCATGTCGTATATATTAACATATCCGTCCAGATTGTCTGATACAGACCATTCTTTTGCAAGCTCTATATTCTCTGTACAGTAAAATCCAATACCATAATCATTATATTTCTTTCCTGCTCCATATAATGGTTTATCTATTATGTGATTAGAACCATGATATAAAATCATAAAAACTCCTCCTACAGATGTATAAATACATTATACGCCTGTAGGGGGAGTTGTCAACTTATATTTTTTAACATTTCCCGGCTGTCACTTCTTGTACATTCTCATCGCTGTCCGCGCAAAAAAAGAGCGACGGCAAATTAACTCTGCCATCGCTCTTTTTAAAAAAATATGAGGGAGAAAAAATGTTTTCTTTACTCCATCATAATACAACATACTTTGTGATATGTTAATATATATTGTATAAAGCATTTCTAAAAAAAGTATAAAATGGCATTCATCTTATTGCGGTCGTCCAAGATAAAATCCCTGCACTAAATCAATACCATTATCTCTTAAGAATTCATACTCTTCTCTTGATTCAACACCTTCAGCAAGCACCTTGATGCCTCTCTTATGAAAGCTGTCTCTATAATAAAAGTAATACTCCTGCTTATCAACATCATTCTCAATATCTGTTATCAGGCTTCTGTCAAGCTTTACGATATGTGGTGCAAATATATCCACTGCCATCATATTATTATAGCCTGTTCCAAAATCATCAAGTGCAATATTAAAACGGCTTCTATTAATGGAATTCCTCTTTGACTGCCATTTATCAATATCAAGAGCTGTATATTCAAGAATTTCAATTATTCCCTTATCACCAAGAACATCAGCATAGAATTCATCAAAAACAGCCTGTTCCTCTGCAGTAAATGATTCCGCAGGAAATGAATTAATTGCTATATATGAATGATATCCTCGTTTTGCATAACACTGCACCGCCCCAAATATAGTTGCAACCTCAAGTGTATGCAAATCATTCTTTGCCCTGAACTCCTCAATTAAATCCATAACCAAAATATTCTTAGGTCTCATTAAAGCCTCATATGCATATATATCCTTGCCATCCGGATAGAAAATAGGTTGAAATGCATAACTTATCTCCAGCTTTGCAAGCTTGTCTTTAATCTCTTCATCAAGCGGAAAAATGCTGTAGTCTACCATACTTTTGTCAAAACCCTCTCACATTATTTACAAATCACATAAACAGATTTTACCGCTTTATTACATTCTTTGCAACTGTTATATTCATTCACAATCAATCACAAATAATCATCATAAAGGTGTAAGTTCTGACATTTTACTGCATGCAATTCTGAAGTTTTCTATCTTCATATCAGAATAACTGATAACAAAGCTGTGGCTGTATTCATCTGTATTATTATGATAATACTCCGATAACGCATTTATATGGATGCCATCTGCCTCAAGTTTTCTTTTTACCTCATTATCAGAAAGTAATGTATTAAGTTCAAAAATAAAATGCAGTCCTGAATCAGCTTCTCTTACTCTTCCAACACATTTGAACGGCTCCTCTTTAAGTACTGAAAGAACAGCCTCTCTCTGTTTCGTATAATACAATCTCATTCTGTTTAAATGTTTCTCAAAATATCCTTCTTCTATGAAAGCAGCAAGTGCATACTGTTCGAAATTAGATACAGTACATGCATAAAAACCCAGTTTTTCCTGATATGTTGCTGCAAGGTGTGGTGGCAGAACCATATAGCTGATTCGGATTGTTGGTGTCAGTGTTCTTGAAAATGTATTCATATATATTACCTTTTCGCTTATATCTATGCTTTTCATGGTCGGAATTGTCTTCCCTGTCATACGGAATTCTGAATCATAATCATCTTCTATTATATATCTGTCTGGCTTTTCATTAGCCCATGCAAGCAGTTCAAAACGACGGCTTACCGGCATTGTTATGCCTGTCGGATAATGATGCGTAGGACTTATATGAACAATATCTGCCATACATTCTCTTACCGCTTCCGGTTTCATTCCTTCATCATCCATACCAGCATAACAGAATTTCACATTATTACTTGCATATATCCTTGCAATCTTAGAATATCCCGGATCTTCAACACAGTACACTTTATCTCTTCCTAAAAGCTGTATAAGCAGGCTATACATATATTCCGTTCCGGCACCAATGATTATCTGTCCGGGTGTTACCTGCATATCACGAAATGAAGCCAGATGCATGGCAATCGCTTTTCTTAACTCCCATGTTCCTTCTCCCGGAGATATCTTCATAAGATCATCCTGCCTGTCTGTTATAACCCGTCTCATAAGTTTAGCCCATGTTGCAAATGGAAAGCTTCCGGGATCTGTCCTGTTTGATGATAAATCTGACTTATATCCGGTCTTCTTCTTTGCTGTTGTTTCAGGAACTTCATATTTTACCGGCTTTATCCTTGCAACACCTGAAATATCTGATACATAATAGCCCTTCTTAGGAACAGAATATATATATCCTTCACTCATAAGCTGTCCATATGAATTCTCTACTGTTATGGTACTTATTCCAAGATTGACAGCAAGCGTTCTCTTTGAAGGAAGATGCTCATCCTTAACCAGTCTGCCTTCTATTATATCTTTCTTGATACATTTGTATAAATATTCATAAATTGATTCTTTTCCAATGTTTTCAAATGAGTATGTCAACATAATCTGACCTTATTTCTTTCGCAGAAATTCTCCTTTATGTTAATGTCAGTTATTATAACATACATTATATTTCGTGACAATCTGTCAACATGCATATATCAAGTGTAAGTTATCTGATAAATGTATAGTTACAGACTCCATTTAGCAGCTGTAAGCTGTGTGTTTACCATCCCTGCGTATATTCCGGATTTTGCCATAAGTTCTGATGGTTTACCGCTTTCTGCTACTTTACCATTTTTTAATACTACTATTTTGTCGGCGTCTGCTACTGTTCTCATTCTATGAGCTATTATCATTACTGTCTTATTCTTTATAAGCTGTGATAATGATTCCTGTATCATTGTTTCATTATCAACATCTAAGGAAGCTGTTGCCTCGTCAAGAAGTATTACTGGTGCATCTTTTAAGAACGCTCTTGCTATGGATATTCTCTGTCTTTCACCACCTGAAAGCTCACAGCCATTCTCACCAATCATTGTGTTCCAGCCGTCTGATAATTTTTCAGCAAATTCATCACAATGTGCAAGTTTTGCTGCTGCGATAACTTCTTCGTCCGTTGCATCCATTTTTCCTATCCTGATGTTCTCAATAACTGTATTATTAAACAGTGTAACATCCTGAAATACTATAGAGTAAAGCGACATTAGTGTCTCTGGGTCAATCATTGATATGTCCATTCCACCAACTGTTATCTTTCCCTTATCAGCGTCCCAGAAACGGGCTGCAAGTCGTGAAATTGTTGTCTTTCCTCCGCCCGACGGACCGATAAGAGCTGTTACCTCGCCTTGCTTTGCAACGAAAGATACGTCCTTTAATACCTCATCACCTGTATCATATGAGAATCCTACATTAGAAAACTCTATGTCATAACCCTTGTTATCAAGCTTCTCTGAGCCTTCCTGCACATCATGTGAAAGTATTTCATCTAATCTTGCACTCTGTACATCTGATGCGATAATTGCCGCAAGATTCTGTAAAGATACCTGCATTGGATCATATATTCTTGATACAACCATAAGAAACATGAAAAATGTGATAACATCCAGCTTTCCACTGGCTAATAATGCTCCGCCTACCAAAGCAACTGTTGCAATACCAAGCTTGAGAATCATCTGTGCACTTCCAACAAACACAGCAGTTCCAAGTTCTGTAGATACAGCGTGCTTCTCAACTGCCTTAATTTTCTCATCAAGTCCCTTCATATATTCTTCCTGAGTATTATATGCCCGAATATCTCTGACACTTTCAAGGCACTCCTGAATACCGTCTGCACACGTCATTTTCAGTGCCACCTGCTTTTCGTTAAGCTTTCTCTGAACCTTTCCAGAGCAGCTGACTATAATGAATGATATCGGAAGTACCCACAGTGCTGCTATTGCCATTCTCCAGTCAAAAAAGAATAGTCCTATTGCTACAAATGCTGTAGATATGCACGCTCCGACAAGCTCCGGTATAAAATGTGATGATGCAGTCTCCATCTGTGCGCAGTCAGCCATGATAGTACTTGTAAGGTCAGACAAATCCTTCTTTCCAAAGAATGAAAGCGGAATCTTTCTTAACTTCTCAGCCAGTGTAATTCGTCTTACACCACTCTCTACATATGTTGATAAAAATGTTGCATTATACTGGATATATGTTGATACCGCAATCAATACAAGTGTAATAATAACTCCGGCAATATAGAATCCGCCTCTTCCTGCCAGATTCCCTTCCATATAATCTTTAACAAGAAAATACAATAAAGACACAGGTATCATCAGTATCAAATCAGATATTGTAACTGATATGAATGCCTTAATCATATCCTTAGCGCCCTGACTTGAAAGGGCATATTTATGCATAAGCTTTTCTTTCATATTACACACCCACTTTCCAGTTTACTGATTTATTATATTCCTCCCACATATGTGCATACAATCCGCCTGACTCTGCCAGTTCATTATGCTTTCCACTCTGGTTAATCTGACCATTCTTTAATACATATACACGATCAACTCCAGTAACTGACGACAATCTGTGGGCAATCATAATAACTGTCTTTCCCTGTGAAAGCCTTTCAAATGCTGCCTGAACCTTTGCCTCGTTATCAGGGTCAGCAAATGCAGTTGCTTCATCAAGTATAAGTATAGGAGAATTCTTTAACATTGCCCTTGCAATAGCAATTCTCTGGGCTTCACCGCCTGACAGGTAAGTTCCTTTAGAACCGATTACAGTGTCTATTCCGTCCGGAAGCTTCTCAATAATATCATCGCACTGTGCATTCTTTAACGCTTCCATAACCTCCTGTCTTGTAGCATTTTTATTACCCATACGGACATTATCCAGTATAGACATCTTAAGCAGGTGGCTGTCCTGAAATACAAAAGATACTGTATCCATAAGCTCTTTCTCATCAATGTTTTTAACATTTACACCGCCGATTAATATATTGCCCTCTGTGACATCTGCAAATCTTGCGATAAGCCTTGCAAGCGTTGTCTTTCCACCACCGGAAGGTCCGACAAATGCGACCTGCTCACCCGCATTTATCTTAAGACTGACATCATGCAGTGCATCATTTACCGCACCCGGATATCTGAATGAAACATTTTCAAATGTGATAGATGTATCTGCAGGGTGCTTCTTATCAGCGGTCTGCTCTAACGGCTTTCTTTCTATAATACTGTTAATTCGCGAAAGTGCGTCCTCAACAACCATTGTATTCTCGCCTGCATACATCATCTTTGTAAGTGTGACTGTAATAATAGGCGTAATAATTATATAAAACATCAGATTCAGTAAAAATGTGTTGTTTACCGTGCCGCTCTTAACTCCGCCGAAAAGGAATGTTCCCGCAATAAGTATTGCAAATACTGCATTAATGGCTGCAGTATAACCCATCATCGGGATTCTTAAATCCTTTGTGTAAGATACAGTCCACTTCTCATATTTCTTGATGGAATCCCTGAATCTCTTGAACGAGAATACTGACTGTCCAAATGTCTTGACAACAGGAATCCCTCTCACATACTCAACCGCCTCGCTCGACATTTCCTCCAATGCATTCTGATACTCTGCCATTTTCTTTTTCATGTTGTCGCCCATCATGCAGCTCATTACTGCAAATGCGATTACAACCGGAATAAGGCACAGAAGTCCAAGTCGCCAGTCAAACACTAAAAGAAGAAGCACAAGCCCGACTGGTGTGGCTGTCGCAACACATTTGTCAGGAAGCTGGTGTGCAATATAGGTTTCTGTCGCAGCGCTTGATTCATTGACAATCTTTCTTACCTTACCGCTTCCCTCTTCGTCCATGAATCCAAGTGGAAGTGTAAGTATATGCCTCATAAGCTTAGAGCGCATATTGGCCTGAATCCTGAATGCTGACAGATGCGAACACATCAATGCACCTATGTATATAAGCATTGCTCCTATTGCAAATGCAACGGCACTCCAGCCATATACAGACAGGTTCTGCGCATTGCCATAATCAGGTGCAACACGAAGCACCTCTTTAATTAATCTCCATATAAAATAAAATGGTACAAGTGCAACGAAAGCACTTATCGTAGCAAGTACCCATGACGCAATTGTCAGATACCTGTAATTACCGGCATATCCAAACAACTGCTTAATTGTATCTGGCTTTTCCTCTTTCTTTGCCATAATTATCCTCCTTGCTTTACTGCTTCGTTATATAACGCTATTCAGAGTAATATATCACTAACCTGCACCTTTAAATAAAGGCTGCCATAACTGACAGCCATATATTATTATTTACATTCATCGTATATTACGCTCCAGCCTGCACTGTGATACTTTTCAAGCAGATCAATATACTCCATTGCCTCTTCCTTAGACATATTGTGTCTTACTACCTCGAAAAAACTCTCAAAAAGTGCGGTATTCATAATATGCATGAAATCCTTTGTCAAAGGTCTGCCCTCCTTGAACTTAAGTCCGACCGCTTCCATATATTTGTATGTATAATCTGTCTCAATATCAACTAGATGTTCAACAAAATTCTGAAACTTCGTACCGTAAGAACAATTCACCAGAAGATTAAACTCCTCAAAATGGTTATACATATACTCAACAAGCTGTATCATCCCATTTCTTGAATATTCATCAAGGCTTTCTGTCTGCATCTCACTCTCCATCGCATGGAATTTCTTCTGTACATCTTCAAAGATTTCCGTAAATTCCCTTGCTGCCGGCTCAACCAATGCTGAAAAAAGGCCTTCTTTTCCGCCATATCGTGAATATATTGAACCAGTTGTAGTTCCCGCTTCCATAGCAATAGTTCTTAACGAAGCCTCAACATAGCCTTTGCTCTTAAATTCTTTTCTGGCACATTCTTCTATCTTCTCAGTAACACCTTCAACCGCCTTAGACACTCACGCCTCCTATCTATAACAGCGTTATATAACACTGTTATGAGTATATTATTTTTATATTTCCATGTCAATATTTCATATCACAAAACATATTTATTGATATTTTTTATCATTAATTATTGTGTTTTGCCTTATCTTTTCTGTTACACAAGATATAGAATACCACATTTAACACAATTCCGAAAATAGTTGCAACCGGAGCAGCCAGACCAATCTTA
>OKRY01003748.1_pt1 | contig 11007 bp, 7 predicted proteins | sample 1601121 | NCBI WGS metagenome assembly OKRY01 (sample SAMEA3541546, study PRJEB24748) | human gut metagenome | biome: human gut; feature: human-associated habitat; material: faeces | place: China | collected 2012
GGCGTAGAGGACGATGACATCGTACTGTGCGGCCGTCAGGCAATCGACGGTGATACCGCACAGGTAGGCCCGCAGATCGCAGAGAAGCTGAACCTGCCGCAGGTTACCTATGCAGCAGACATCAAGGTAGAAGGCCGCGATGTAACGGTAAAGAGAATGCTGGAAGATGGCTACATGACCATCAAGACGCAGACTCCGTGCCTGATTACTGCAATCAAGGAACTGAACACCCCGCGCTACATGAGCGTAGGCGGTATTTTCGAGACATACAGCAAGCCGATGTCCGTATTTGACTTCAACACTCTGAAGGATGATCCGCTGATCGAGCTGGACACCATCGGCCTGAAGGGTTCTCCGACGAACATCTTCGCATCCTTTACCCCTCCGCAGAAGGGACAGGGCGAGATGCTCGAGGGCGCTGACCAGAAGACTGTTGACGTACTGGTTGACAAGCTGCTGGCAAAGCACATCATTTAATTGAAAGGAGAAACAACAAATGGCTGAGTTTAAGAATTCCGGAGAGAACATGAAGGATTTCAAGGGCGTTTGGGTATTCTGTGAGCAGCGTCAGGGCGAGCTGCAGAGCACCGTCCTTGAGCTGGTATCCGAAGGCCGCAAGCTGGCAGACGATCTGGGCGTAGAGCTGGCAGGTCTGCTGGTAGGCGATCAGGTAGAAGGCCTGGCAAAGGAAATTGGCGCATATGGCGCAGACAAGGTAATTCTGGTAGATGATCCGGCACTGAAGGATTACACCACTGATGCATATGCAGATGTTATCTGCAAGGCAGTTATGGAAAAGAAGCCGGAAATCGTACTGATTGGCGCAACCAACATTGGCCGTGACCTGGGCCCGCGCTGCGCAGCAAGACTGCACACCGGCCTGACCGCAGATGCGACCCATCTGGACATCGACACTGCAAAGTACATCGATTTCCTGAAGGAGAGCTCCACCATCGACCTGTCCAAGCAGAAGTTCGATATGGAAGACCGCAACCTGAAGATGACCCGTCCTGCATTCGGCGGCCATCTGATGGCTACCATCATCTGCCCCCGCTTCCGTCCGCAGATGTCCACCGTGCGTCCCGGCGTTATGAAGAAGGCTCCCTTCGATCAGGCCAAGGCTGATGCCTGCCAGATCGTGAAGCCCGCATTCGCTCTGGCTGCTGAGGATATCAAGACCGAGGTCCTGAGCGTTGAGAAGGCCGCTGAGAAGCTGGTCGATCTGATCGGCGCAGACGTGATCGTCTCTGTCGGCCGCGGCATCAGCAAGGATGTCAACAAGGGCATTGAGCTGGCTGAGCAGCTGGCTGCCGCTTTGGGCGGCGGCGTTGTGGGCGCTTCCCGTGCCGTCACCGATGCAGGCTGGATGACCGCTGACCATCAGGTTGGTCAGACCGGCAAGACCGTGCACCCCAAGATCTATGTTGCTCTGGGCATTTCCGGCGCTATCCAGCACACTGCTGGTATGCAGGACTCCGAGTGCATCATCGCTGTCAACAAGAATGAGGGCGCACCCATCTTCGGTGTTGCCGACTACGGCATCGTGGGCGACCTGTTCAAGGTAGTTCCCGAACTGATCAAGCAGATCGAGGCAGCAAAGGCTGCTCAGTGATCGACTGACGCGAGATCTTTTTATAGCATAGCCTGAATTGTGGGAGGGCGGCTCTTCGGAGCCGCTCTTCTTTTTATGTAAGGAATACGGCACAGCACAGATGGCCCTGAAAAGGCTGCCTGTGCTGTTTTTTGTTGCAGAAAGTACAGCCAAAGGCCGGCTGCAGCCCAGAAAAGGGCTGCGGGAGGGGAGTGGGCCGGAAAAAGCGCACACAAAAGTCTGTTGCACTTTGAAATATGCATATAAAAGGATAAACATACAAAAAATGCATAAAAAACATTGCAGAAAAGGTGTAGAAAAATAAAATGCAACACGTTAAGTGTGACGAAACAATCCTGAAAACGGTGAAGCGCAACACAGACGTAACAAATTTACGGTATCTTGGATGAACTTGTTGCGCTTGTGAAACGTTTTCGGAACGGGAAATTTTGATTTTTTTGCATTTTCTCTCAAAAAATCGACAGAAACCCCTTGACGATGAGATGCTCTTGTGATACTCTTGTTGCACAAGAGTGACACGCTTGAAACGGAAAAGTTGCAAATGTGTTGCAGTACGCATTCACATGAATGCAAAAAAGCTTTTATATACAAAAGCTTACGGAGGATGTCTTATGAAACTCGAGATGCGCACCCTGAAGAATATCGCAGCAGCAGCTATGACTTTGGCTGTGGTTTTTGGTGCTGCATCTCTCAAGCCCGTTACTGCAAACGCAGCTGAGGCTTCGGTTTCTGCCTCCATCGAAGAAGAAAATTCCTACATCAGCTTTCAGGACGAAGCTTATCAGAACGAGTTCCTGCGCCGCGTAAACAACGAGCGCGCAAAGGCTGGCCTGAAGCCCGTTCAGCTGGGCGACAGCAACCACAATAGTGCCGCTCAGGAGCGCGCTAAGGAACTGGCCTCTTCTTATTCCTACGTTCGTCCCAATGGCCAGCGCGATTTTACCATCTTCGCAGAGAATGGCATCGAAGATGTGTCGATTGGCGAGGACTACATGGCGGGCGTTTCCACCCCCGATGCAGCGGTAGATCAGTGGATGAACATTGATTTTACCCGTGAGCGCATCCTGAACGCAGACGCGACCACCATGAGCGTGGGCCACTACGAAGGTGGCGTTTACAACAACTACTGGGTGCTGATCTTCTCTTGCCCCGAAAACTCTTACACCAGCAACTACCGTCAGGAAGTTCTGAATCTGGTCAATGCCGAGCGTGCAAAGTACGGCCTGCAGCCCCTGGTCATGGGCGATGCAAAGCTCACCGCAGCTGCTCAGCGGCGCGCCGAAGAGATCGCAACCGTCAATTCTCACGTTCGTCCCAATGGTACCAAGTGGTATACTGTTCTCAGCGAGTACGGCGTGACGGATGCCGCTGCTGGCGAGAATGCCGCATGGGGCAGCGTTTCTCCTGAAGAAGTCGTGAATGCCTGGATGAACTCCGAAGGCCATCGCGCAAACATTCTGGATCCCGAAGCTCGTGCAATGGGTGTTGGCTACTACTACAACAGCTCCAGCGCTTGGGGCCATCAGTGGATCCAGCTCTTTACGAAGTGATCATCTGCTTTCTTCTAACAAAAGATCGGCTGGGCCGCAGGGCTCAGCCGATTTTTTGCTGTGCTTTTTTCTGGCAGAGGACATGCGGGCAGCGGTACCGGGAGCTGGCCTTGACACAAAAACGTATGCGGCAGTGGTTGCACAACGGACGATTTATGTTATACTTGATTTGAATAACATGCAGGAGGAACCACAGTGGAGGATTACCGCACCATCCATGGCACGGCCACAGGAGAATACGAAGAAAAGAAGAGCCGCTTCATTGCGGCGTTGTCATTTGCGGACAGCGAGGAAGCTGCCGTTGCATTTCTGGAACAGGTGCGTGCGGCCAACCGCACCGCCCGCCACAATGTGTATGCCTACCGCCTGAGGGAAGGCAACCGGGAACGCTATTCAGATGATGGTGAACCGGCCAAGACGGCGGGCACACCAGCGCTGGAGGTGCTGCAGCACAGCGGCCTGACGGATCTGATCGTGGTGGTGACCCGTTACTTTGGCGGCGTGCTGCTGGGCACCGGCGGCTTGGTGCGTGCATACACCACGGCTACGGCCCGTGCACTGGAAAATGCCGAGGTGGTCACGGTGCGCAGCGTGGTGGAGCTGCGCGTGACGGTGGATTACTCCCTTTATGAGCGTGCATCGCTGCTGATCGATGCGGCGGGAGCAAAACAGGCCGCGCCGCAGTTCACGGATCGCGTGACCCTGTGCTGGCAGATGCCGGAACACACCGAAGGCCCGCTGCTGGAACAGCTGCGGGAGCTGACGCGCGGCAGCGCGCAGGTGACGGTATCCGACCCGTTCTACGCACCGTTCTGAACCCGGCAGCAGCAAAAATAAAAAAGCAAGCATTATTTTGCGAACCGACAGGCTTTTTCCCCCTTCGACAAAGCGGGTGTGCTACAATTGCCGCAGACGCAGCAATTGGGATCGGCTGTGCCGAAACAGAGAGGGGGAATGGCGACAAAAAGGGAGGGCGACTTTGTATGGATGTACGTCAGCGCACAGAAGAGATCGAACATATGACCTTCGCGCCGTGGGCTACCTTCAGCGACCAGAGCCGCGGCCGCATGCTGCCGGAAGAGCAGGACCCGATCCGGCCGGTGTTCCAGCGTGACCGTGACCGGGTGCTGCACTGCAAGGCGTTCCGACGGCTCAAACAAAAGACGCAGGTGTTCCTCTCGCCGGAGGGAGACCTGTACCGCACCCGACTGACCCATACGCTGGAGGTCTCGCAGATCGCGCGGACCATTGCCCGCGCCCTGAGGCTGAACGAAGATCTGACCGAAGCAATCAGCCTTGCCCATGATCTGGGCCACACGCCGTTTGGCCATGCCGGGGAGCGCGCGCTGAATGAGCTGTGCCCGGACGGCTTCAAGCACTACATGCAGAGCCTGCGTGTGGTGGACAAGCTGGAAAAGGACGGCCGGGGCCTGAACCTGACGTGGGAGGTGCGCAACGGCATCGTGACCCACACAAAGGGCACCTGGGCGGCAACGCCGGAAGGGCGCATCGTGCGCATGGCGGATCAGATCGCCTATGTGAACCACGACATTGAGGACGCGGTGCGCGCCGGTGTGCTGGACCCAGCCACCCTGCCGAAAGAATGCACCGCCGTGCTGGGCCAGACAAAATCTGCCCGCATCACCACCATGATCAACAGTATCCTTGCCAACAGCGACGGGGATGTGAAGGTGGGCGCAGAGGAAAACGAAGCCTTCCTTGCGCTGCGGGATTTCATGTACGCCACCGTGTACGTGGACAAGACCGCCAAGCGGGAAGAGCAGAAGGTGGACAAGGTGATCGGGGAACTGTACGATTACTACCTGAACCATGTGGACCGGATGTCCAACTTCTACATCCAGCTGGCTTATCAGGAGGGCAGAGAACGTGCAGTGACTGATTACATCAGTGGCATGAGCGATGAATTTGCCATCCGCACTTTTGAGGAATTGTTTGTGCCCCAGAAGTGGCATGTCCTATAAATCCGAAAGGTCGTTTGAAAGATCCATGATCCCACACGAATACATTGAAGAACTGACCCGCCGCACCGACATTGTAGAGCTGGTGGGCAGCTATGTGCAGCTCAAGCGCAAGGGACGTTTGTATGGCGGCCTGTGCCCCTTTCACAGCGAAAAAACGCCCTCATTCTACGTCTACCCGGACACCCAGAGCTTTTACTGCTTTGGCTGCGGCGCAGGCGGCGATGCCATTACCTTTACGAAAAAGATCAACAGCATCGATTACCCGGAGGCCGTTAAGTTGCTGGCAGCGCGGGCCGGTATGCCGGAGCCGCAGGAGGACGACAAAACAGGCCGGATGCGCAGCCGCATCCTCTCCATGAACAAGGAGGCGGCACGGTTTTTCCACGCCTGCCTGAACTCCACCGTGGAGGAAGCCCGTCAGGCCCGTGCCTACTGGCGGCGGCGCGGTCTGGACGACAAGACTATCGTCCGGTTCGGGCTGGGCTATGCGCCCAACGACGGACAGGCGCTGTATCAGTTCCTGCGCGATAAGGGCTACAATCAGCAGGAGCTGGATGCCAGCGGCCTGTTCAAGCGCAGTGCGTCCGGCCGCATCTACTGCCTGTTCTGGAAGCGGGTGATGACCCCCATCTTTGACCTGCGCGGCAACATCATTGCGTTTGGTGGGCGCGTGCTGGACGATTCCAAACCGAAATATGTCAACAGCCCGGAAACGCTGGTGTACCACAAATCAGAGACGGTGTTTGCGCTGCAGATCGCAAAGCGCAGCGCGGTGCGCCGGTTCGTGCTGTGCGAGGGCTACATGGACGTGATCAGTATGCATCAGGCAGGCATCGACACAGCAGTGTGTGCCTGCGGCACGGCCCTGACCCCGGAGCAGGTGCGGCTCATCAGCGAGTATGCTGACGAGGTGATCCTGAGCTACGATTCGGACGAAGCAGGCCAGAAGGCCACGCTGCGCTCGCTGGAACTGTTCCGCAACAGCCCGGTAAAGGTGGGCGTGCTGCAGATCCCCGGTGCAAAGGACCCGGACGAGTACATCAAAAAGTATGGCGCAGAGCGATTCAAGGCCCTGCTGGATGGTGTGGGCAATGCACTGGACTTCCGGCTGGGCCGTCTGCGCAGCCAGTACGATCTGGCACAGGATGCCCAGCGGCTGGAATACGTGAAGGAAGCTGTGAATATGCTGGCAGAGCGCTCCAACCCTACCGAGCAGGAAGTGTATGCGGGGCGTCTGGCTGAGGAGACCAACATCTCCAAAACAGCGATCATGACCCAGCTGGAGACCGCCGTGAAGAGGGCGGGCAGCAAGCACCGCTGGGAGAAAAAGCAGCAGGCGCTCAAGTCCGGTGAGATGAATCAGATCAACGTGCCGTACAGTGCGGGCGGCAGTCAGGCGCTGGGCATTGCCAGCGCACAGCAGCGGCTGCTGGCGGCCATGCTGCGGGAGCCGCACTATATCGATCTGGTGCAGGGGCAGCTGACCGCAGAACAGTTCGTGCTGCCGCAGCAGAAGGAGCTGTTTGAAGCCATGCTGCGCTGCCGACAGGAGGGCATTGAGATCAGCCTGACCACGCTGCGCGCTTTTGTAAGCGAAGAAGCGCTGAATGAACTGAGCCATCTTGCGGCACAATACAGCGATGTGAATTGTACGCCGGATGATATCCGGCTGTATCTGGACCGCATTGCCCGGGGGATGCCCATGGCAGGCAAGGCGGCGCATATGTCCAATGAGGAACTGAGTGATTACCTCCAGTCGATGCGCGAAAAGAAGCAGGGAAATGTGCCTGTAGAAGAATGATCCCCCCGCTTTCCCCTCCGGCTGGAGCAGGAGAGGAAAGGAGCAGGAACCATGCAGAAATTGTCGCAAACGGAGGAATTGGCCAGAACACTGGCCGCGCGGGCACACCACCATGCCCTGACACCGGAGCAGATCAGCCGTGCCATGGACGAGCAGGATTACGATGTGGCGCAGCTGGACGAGCTGTATACGGCACTGGAGGACCGCGGCGTGCACCTGACCGAAGAGGAAGCGGACCTGCCTGCGTTGGATGAAACGCAGATCGGCAGGCTGGAACATGAGCTTTCGGCAGAGGGGGTGGCGCTGGACGACCCGGTAAAGGCCTATTTGAAGGAGATCGGCCGGGTGCCGCTGCTGACGGCAGAGCAGGAGGCGGCGCTTGCCCGTGCCGCGCAGGCCGGGGACGAGGATGCCCGGCGGAAGCTCAGCGAAGCGAACCTGCGGCTGGTGGTGTCGGTGGCAAAGCGCTATGCAGGGCGGGGCCTGCCGTTTCTGGATCTCATTCAGGAAGGCAATCTCGGTCTGATGAAGGCGGCGGAAAAGTTTGAGCCGGAGCGCGGCTTCAAATTTTCCACCTATGCCACGTGGTGGATCCGTCAGTCCATCACCCGCGCCATTGCGGATCAGGGGAGGACCATCCGCATCCCGGTGCACCTTGTGGAGAGCATCAACCGGGTCAAAAAGATGACGGGTGACCTGCTGCGGAAAAATGGCCGGGAGCCTACCGCGGAAGAGATCGCTGTTCAGCTGGACATGGAGCCGGACCGTGTGCGGGAATTGCTGCAGCTGGCGCAGGACCCCATCAGCTTGGAAACGCCGGTGGGCGAGGAAGAGGATGCCCACCTTGAAGATTTTATTCAGGACGAGGATGCAGGTGTCCCGGTGGATGAAGCCGGGCGGCAGCTGCTGCGGCGGGAACTGTTCAGTGTGCTCAAAAGCTTGACACCGAGGGAAGAGCGGGTGATCGCACTGCGCTTCGGGCTGGAGGATGGCCGGGCACACACGCTGGAAGAGCTGGGGAAGGAGTTCAATGTGACCCGGGAGCGGGTGCGGCAGATCGAAGCCAAGGCCCTGCGCAAGCTGCGGCATCCCAGCCGTGCAAAACGCCTGCGGGATTATCTGGATGAGTGAACGATTATAATTGCCGCCGCTTGCGCTCTGGCAATCTTAGAGGAAACATTATTTTTATATTTGCAGCTCAGAAAAGCCTGCGAGCTTTTCTGAGCTGCTTTTTCACAAAAAAGGGCCGCAAGGGAAAACGGGCATATCCGACTGTAAAAGTAATACGCCAAAACACAAGGGCAAAGATAGACAAATTGCACAAGGGGATTATGAACAGGAACGTGCAAAATAAAAAAATCAAGCCCTAAAACAACAAAACACAACACGCTGCCGGGCGTGCGAAAATGAGAGAAAAAATAAATTTGTTTTGGCAAAAATCTGAAAAATGGCTTGACAGCAAGGCTTTTAGGGTGTATACTGCATTAGTATCACATAATGGACTAGTGCGCCAAAAAGAGGAATACGCAGGCGGTGACTGGACGGGTCAAACCGAAAAGTTTGTGAAAAACGCCGAAAGGTTCCCTTCGACGCGGGTCGAATTATGTGTGTCTGCTCAAATTTGACCCGTGTATACGACATCCCGTAGAGTATAAAAGTAAGGAGTGGTTGATTTTATGATGAAAGTCAAGCCCGTAAAGCTCGGCAAAACCGAGCGCATGAGCTTCTCCCACATCGACGAAGTCATCAGTATGCCGAACCTGATCGAGGTCCAGAAGAACTCTTATCAGTGGTTCCTGGACGAGGGCCTGAAAGAGGTCTTCCACGATATCGGCACCATTGAGGACTACACCGGCAATCTGGCACTGAGCTTTGTGGACTTCCGCCTGGATAAGGAGCCGAAGTACAGCATCAAGGAGTGCAAGGAGCGCGACGTGACCTATGCAGCACCCCTGCGCGTCACCGCCCGTCTGCTGAACAAGGAGACCGGCGAAGTGAAGGATCAGGAGATCTTCATGGGCGATTTCCCGCTGATGACCGATGCCGGCACCTTTGTGATCAACGGTGCAGAGCGTGCGATCGTCAGCCAGCTGGTGCGTTCTCCCGGCGTGTTCTACGGCGATGCCAAGGATAAGGTGGGCAACGACCTGTACAGCGCCACCATGAACCCCAACCGCGGTGCATGGCTGGAGTACGAGACCGATGCTTCCGATGTGTTCTATGTTCGTATCGATAAGAACCGCAAGCTGCCTGTCACCGTGCTGTGCCGTGCACTGGGCCTGTCCACCAACGAGGACATCCTGAACTTCTTTGGCGACGATGAGCGCATCCTCGCTACTCTGGAAAAGGATACCACCAAGAATCAGGAAGAGGGCCTGCTGGAAGTTTACCGCAAGCTGCGCCCCGGCGAGCCTCCCACGGTGGAGTCTGCTACCAGCCAGATCAACATGCTGTTCTTCGACCCGCGCCGTTATGACCTGTCTCGTTTCGGCCGTTATAAGATGAACAAGAAGCTGTCTCTGGCACGCCGCATCACCGGTCAGGTGGCTGCTGAGAATGTGGTCGCTCCGCTGACCGGCGAGATCCTGATCGAGGCTGGTGCCAAGATCACCCGCGAGCTGGCTGAGAAGGCTGACAATGCCGGTGTGAATCTGGTCGTGCTGAAGCTCGACGATCCCATGAAGGAAGAGAGCCGGAAGGTCAAGGTCATCACCAACGGCTGTGTGGATGCACAGGGCTTCTTCTCCTTCGACGTGAAGGAGTGCGGCATCAACGAGCGCTGCTCCTTCGATGAGATCAAGAAGATCCTCGACACCACCTCTGATGTGGAAGAGCAGAAGGAGATGCTGCGCCGCAACCACGACCAGCTGATCGGCCGCACCGTTACGGTCGCCGATATTCTGGCTTCCATCAACTACCTGAACGGTCTGGGCCACAATATTGGCACCACCGATGATATCGACCATCTGGGCAACCGCCGCATCCGCAGCGTGGGCGAGCTGCTGCAGAACCAGTTCCGCATCGGCTTCTCCCGCATGGAGCGCGTCATCCGTGAGCGCATGACCCTGCAGAATCAGGAAAATGGCGAGATCACCCCGCAGAGCCTCGTCAACATCCGCCCTGTCGTCGCCGCCATCAAGGAGTTCATCGGTTCCAGCCCGCTGTCCCAGTTCATGGACCAGAATAACCCGCTGGCCGAGCTGACCCACAAGCGCCGTCTGTCCGCTCTGGGCCCCGGTGGTCTGTCCCGTGACCGCGCAGGCTTCGAGGTCCGCGACGTTCACTACACCCACTATGGCCGTCTGTGCCCCATCGAGACGCCTGAAGGCCCGAACATCGGTCTGATCTCCTATCTGGCCACCTACGCCAAGATCAACAAGTACGGCTTCGTTGAGGCCCCGTACCGCAAGGTCGACAAGGCCACCGGCACTGTCACCGATGAGGTCGTCTATATGACCGCCGACGAGGAGGACGAGTATATCGTCGCTCAGGCCAACGAGCCGCTGGACGAGAACAACCACTTCGTCCGTCCCCGCGTCTCCGGCCGCCACCGCAACGACATCCAGGAGTTCGACGCTTCTCAGGTCGACTACATGGACGTTTCTCCGCGTATGATGGTTTCCGTCGCTACGGCCTGCATCCCGTTCCTCGAGAACGACGACTGCAACCGTGCACTGATGGGCTCCAACATGCAGCGTCAGGCCGTGCCTCTGATGGTCACCCAGCAGCCGCTGGTTGCCACCGGCATGGAGTACAAGGCCGCCACCGACTCCGGTGTCTGCGTCCTGGCCGCCCATGACGGCACCGTTGAGTATGTCGACGCCGACAAGATCATTGTCCGCTGCGCCGACGGCTCCGCCGACACCTATGAGCTCATCAAGTTCATGCGCTCCAACCAGGGCAACTGCAACAACCAGCGCCCCATCGTCAATGTGGGCGAGACCGTCAAGACCGGCGACGTGCTGGCCGACGGCCCCGCGACCCGCAACGGCGAGATCAGCCTGGGCAAGAACGCCCTGATCGGCTTCATGACCTGGGAGGGCTACAACTACGAGGACGCCG
>OKRY01003750.1_pt1 | contig 11004 bp, 9 predicted proteins | sample 1601121 | NCBI WGS metagenome assembly OKRY01 (sample SAMEA3541546, study PRJEB24748) | human gut metagenome | biome: human gut; feature: human-associated habitat; material: faeces | place: China | collected 2012
ATCAAACGCTGCAATTTTGGAGAACGGATACTGATGGTCGAAAATACGGTTACCGACGCCAGCCGGTGCATGAAAGGCGACAGCCGACGCGCCTCGGGCGAGCGCATCATCCGCTCAAGTGTGAAATAGTCCGACCCGTTAATCAGTTCTCCAGCCCTCCGGTCGGCGTCCTGTGCGGCGGCATGCCATGCCCCGCACATTATTATAAAGGCAATTATTACGCTTCTTCTCATAGGTCTGCACAGATTGTATTGTCGTCAGGCTGTCCCGGCGCGGTCTGTCATGCGTAGTGCGGAAGCCTTACTCCCACACCATGTCGAACCGGTCGCACTCGCCTGTGCGGTGAGCCAGATGCTTCGTAGCGGGCGATATGCCGAACAGCGGAGAGTATGTGCTCACCCTGATGGTCTTTCCGTCGGGCATGAACTCCAAAATGCGGAGCCATCCGTCGCCTCCGTTGCCTTCCCAGCCACCACCGAGTGTCTGCACGTTGAACATCATCTGGTGTACGTGTTTGCCTGCCGAGTTCTTGTCCTTACGGTATGCCACGTTGTCCTCAAAGTCACCCGGCTTGCCCGTATGTCCGCACATCACCAGTTCGATATTCTTGCAAGGGAACACCAGCTTGTCCCATACGTCCTGTCCGTAGTTGCGCGGATTTATCCTGTAGTCCTCGTTCTCGGTGCGCTCTGCGGTGCGTTCCCACAGGAAGGAATGCAGCAGGAGCATTATCTTATGGTCCTTATACTTGTTGTCGGCGAGGTCTTTCGCCCAGTTGAGCACCTCGTCGCGCGGAGCCCATTCCACGGCTATGACGAGCATCTTGCCCCAAGCCTTGTCCTCGAACTCGTATGCCGCGTTCTCGAGCGACACCTTTCCCTCGCGGTTGGGGAACGCGCTCACCACGCAGTCTGCCCACTTGCTGTTGCGCTCGAAGGGGAAGTACTCGGGGAAATGGGTGAATCCCTCGTCGCCCCTGACATATCCGTACTCATGGTTTCCGGTGGAAATGATGTACGGCACCTTGTTGTCGAGACGCTTCATGCAGTGAGACGCCCACTCCCACATCTGCTTGCTGGTCTGGTTGAGCATCGCTCTGTTGCGCACGATGTTCTCGTTCTGCTCCACGAGGTCGCCCGTGCACAGCACCGCCTTGATGTTAAGGTTGTCGATGTTGTCGGCACACCATGCCGTGGTAAGTTCGAAAATGGGCTGGTTGATGTCGTATTTCACGTAGCCCTGGGGGTCGCCCAACAGAATCATGGAGAAGGAGTTGGGATCGGAGAGATGCTGTCGGTCAGCCCTGTCCTGCGCTGTCGCGGTAAGTGAGCAAAGCATTGCTGCTGTTGCGATGATAATGTTTCTCATATTCATGACATGTTTGTTTTAAGATTCTTTTTATGATGACGGAACCAGACTGGGGCGACATCAGTTTGGGAAAACTGCGTTTTACCATAACAGATATTGCCGAGCCGCTGCCTGACTTCTACAAAGTCAGTGCAAGGCGAGTGCAGCAACTGTCTGGAAAAACTAAGTTTTGTTATGACAGATACCGCCGAGCCGCCGCCTGAGTTCTACAAAGTTAGTGAAAGCCCGACTTATAGACAAATGATAAACCAAGTTTTTATAAAATTTCACACAGCGCGAAGCAGCACTCACGGCATGTGTGTAGGGGCGACCGGAGGATTGTGATGCCGCCGCCGTTTTTTATTCTTCCGGTTACGGAAATGTACCGATGCGTTTTTTACAATGGCTGAATGCGGTGAGTCCGACAACATTTACGGATTGTGGTTAAGCCAGAATATCGGAATGGGAAAGCGCGTCATGACAGTAAAAAATTTTGACAACGGAACTTCTCAAAATAGAGAGCGTGACGCATGCCTGCGCTTGCCGCGCGATGCTGAAAAGGCTTTCAGAATGCCGCCATGTGTATACTGTATGTCAGGATAAATGTCCTTCTTCCTAAATATCCGCTCCATGACGTTGCCGGAATCACTGTCACGCACTGCGGAATGTACTCTCCTGAGGTGCGGAAAAGCCTGTTTTGCATTGCTGAAAAGCCCGTTTCGCGGCATGGAAGAGCCTCTTTCGCGGTGCGGAAGAATGTCTTTTATAATATAAAATATTCTAACCGGTTGTATGCCAGAGTGTTATATAAAATGCAGAATACCCGCGTATTTGCAGCCGGATGTGTGCCGACGTGCGAATACGCGGGTATTATTGAGATGTCGATGGATGATTTCACTGCAAATGTGTCATGTCTTCCGTGTGCGGACATTGCATAAACAGTGTCATTGCACCAGCGACGACACGGGGTTGCGCAGTCCCTTGTAGCCCACGAGGAACGCCTTTGCCGAGCCGAACTTCAGGAACATGTCGAGCCTTACGGGTATGTGGTTGGCGTCGTCGCTCACATAGAAGCGCACTATCTCCTTGTATTTGCCTTTCTCAAGTTCGAGGTATGAGAGTTGCAGACAGCGGTATTTCCGTCCGTTGTCCGCCTTTATGACGGTCTTTCCCCGGTATACCAGCCGTGCGGGAGTGGTCTTCCTGCCGTCCGCGATGGGGAAGCTTATCACGTTGCCCGTCTTCCATCCCTCCGGATTGAAGGAGCGCGCGCGCAGGAATATGTTCATCATGTCGTAGCTGCACTCATCGGGTGATATGTCCTTCCATGTGTGTTTGCCGTCGTGTTTCTGGCGGTGCATCTTCATCTTCTGCTGTCCGTCGGAGTATGAGTAGAACACTTCGTCGACGGTGTATCGCGAACCCTCGCGCGCGCCTTTGCGGTAGTAGAGCGGTTCCATGGCAAGGCTGCTGTAGCACAACAGCGTGTCGCGCAGCACGAAGAGGTCGTCCACGCGGTTGTTTCCTCGCGTTGTGAGCGACGCCCTGTATGCCTTTCTCCCGTTGTAGTGGCTTTCCACGGTAGACATGCTTGCGTTTCCTGCCTTCACCCAGATGAATTTCCAGTTGTAGTAAAGGTTGTAGGAGAGGAACTCTCCCGACTTGAACGCCGTGTTCTTGTATGTGCACTGTGCCGCCGCCACGGTGGTGATGAGCGTCAGCAACATTATTGCGAAGGAGTGTTTTCTTATGTCCATAGTCTTATGCTTATGATGGTTGTAGGACGGTATGTCCTATTTTTTCTGCCGTTTCAGTCTCTTCTGCATCTGTTTCTGCATCTCCGGAAGATATTCTATTCCCAGTTTGCGTGCCCGTTCGGCGTTGCGCTGCTTCACCTGCCTTGTCTGCTCAGCCTTCTGTTTGGTTATCTGCGACGGCTTCTGTCGTGTCAGCACCGTTGCCCTCGGGCTCCATGTCTTGCTTATGTCCCACTTCTCGCGGCACTCGACGGGTTCGGGATAGTAGAACACTTCCTCCGCCTGGCGTCCCGAGGCGTAGTCGCCCGTGTCCCATATGCCGTTGTTGTTTGAGTCGACGAACATCCTGAGGTAGTAGCGTCCGGGCTTGATGTAGAAGAATTCTGCCGTCGTTCCGCTTGTCTTGACCTCTTTCACGGGTTTGTCCGACGTGTCGAGCAGCTGCACGACGATGGGTTGTCCGTCCGTGCCGTTGATGGAGAGGAGGAGCGTTCCGAACTCGCTGAGCGCGCTCACCTTGAATCCCTGTTTCAGCTTTTTGGTGCTCTTGCCGTATATGTCGGTGAATGCGGCGGAGTCGATTTCAAGACTGTACTCTATGTCGGGCTTCCATTCGCCCATGAGTACATACTTCCGCAGGTGCAGCTCGGGCGTTTCTGCGTATGTGGTGTCGGCGTGGTCGAGCGTGTCCTTGCGGTCGGGAAGCAGCTCGAACGGCGCGTTGTACCACAGCGTGTCGCGTTTGGAGTAGAGGTGTATCTTGCTTATGTCGATGTGGGCGAGCGGTGTCTTGAACTCAAAATGTATGTTCTCGTCGGGCCGCAGCTTCTGTGGCACGGATATGTCGTAGTCGAGCGGTTCGGGCGGCATGATGGAGTCGTATGGCTGTCCGCGCTTCTTTCTCCGCTCCTGCTGCTTCTGCCATTCCTCGAACGACTTCTTCTTTTCCTTCATCCGCCTCTCGTACGGTTTTTTGGAGAGCATCTGCAGCGTGTCGGTCTGCAGTTGCAGATGTCCCAGCGTGTCGGTAGCCATGTATCTGAGCTGCACGTTGAGCGTGTCGCGGTTGACCAGTGTGGTGTCCTTCAGCCAGTAAGTCACGGTGTCGCGCTTCTCCGAGTGCTCTATGATGAAGGCGTCGGAGGAGTCGAAACCAATGCCTTTTATCTGCGGCAGGCTGTCGTTTCCGTAGCTGAAGAAGAACGTGAAGTGGTCGGGCTCCTGCCGTTCGCTCTTGATGAGGTATCTGTCTGTGAGCGGCTCGGTGAACGCCTTGAGCACTATGTCGTCGGGTATGAACCGCGTGTATCCCACTTTAGAGATGCTTTTTATGCGGAGTGAGTCGAGCCATGTGGTGTCCTGGCGTGTGGCTCCGGTAGTGGACGGTGTGATGATGTCGGTGGTGAAGGCTATCTTCTCGCTCTTCTGGCTGAACTTGTAGTCGCCGTCCATGTCCTGCAAGGCGTATATGCGGTAGCTTCCCGGAGCCACTCCCTTTATGACGAACTGTCCCCTGCTGTCGGTGCGCGCTATCCTTATCATCGGTGACGACACGAAAGCCGAGTCAGCCATGTCGCTGTACAGTCCCACGAGAATGCCTTTTATGGGTTCCAGATTCTCTGCCTCGAGCACGTGTCCCGACACTTGCAGGGTGTCTATTCTGTCGCCCGTGGAGAAGGTGTAGGCGTAGTTGCCGAGCGGGTTGCCCTCGTTGTTGTCTGAAATGGCGTCGCTGAAGTCTATCGTATAGGTGGTGTTGGCGCGCAGGGAGTCCTTCAGCTCAACCTCGATTTTCTTTCCCGCGCTCTTTATCTCAGGCATCTCAGCCTGCGGAGGAGACACCACCACCTTCTCCGTGGCGTTGTCTATCTTGACAAACTCGTCGAAGAAGATGCTTATCTTCTGCTGTCTCACGTTCGTGGCACCGTCGTCCGGTGACGCGCCGATGACGCTCGGCGGGGTCTCGTCGTACCATCCCCCGTCGGGCTGACCCATCCTTGCGCACGACATCACGGCAGTAATGACTGCCATGCACAGCGGCAGCATCGCCTTGCGCATGATGTGTGTACGTCGGCGGTAGCCCGTACTGTTGTGTGGATATGTCGTTTTCTCAGCCTTGTCCATTCTTCATTGTCTTTATGCGGGCGGTGTGCGGATGGCGTGTGCTCACTCTTTTCCGCCCTCGCAGCCGCCGTTCATTTCCAGCAGACTGTTTATGTTGTCGCGGCTGTTGGACAGCCGTGGCACCTTGTTCTGTCCTCCGAGCTTGTTGCGCGACTTCATCCAGTCGTTGAAAAGTCCCGGACGCGCCTTTATCACTTCAAGGTGCTGCATCGTGATGTCGTGATAACGTTTTGCCTCATAGTCGCTGTTCACCTCCTGAAGACGCTTGTCCAGCAGTGCGGCGAAGCGTTCGAGACTGTCCGGTTCTTTTGCGAACTCTATCACCCATTGGTGCCTGCACTTTGCCTTCTGGTCCATGAAGAGCGGTGCGGCGGTGTATTCGCTCACCTCCGCTCCGGTCATCTCGCAGGCGTATGCCAGCCCTTTCTCGGCGTTGTCCTGTATGAGTTCCTCTCCGAAGGCGTTGATGAAGTATTTCGTTCTGCCTGTGATGACAAACTTGTAGGGATTGCGTGAGGTGAACCGGACGGTGTCTCCTATCATGTAACGCCACAGTCCGCACGATGTGGTTATGAGCATGGCATAGTTGCGCCCCGTCTCTACGCCCCACAGAGGGACTATCGACGGGTGGTCGCTTTCAAGCTCGTCCATGGGCAGGAACTCGTAGAATACGTCGTAGTCGCACATGAGCAGCATCGACTTGTCTGCCGGATCGTCCTGTATACCGAAGAATCCTTCGCTGGCGTTGTAGGTTTCCATGTATCTCATCTTCGGCGAGGTGATTATCTTCTCATACTGACTGCGGTATGGAGTGAATGCTATTCCTCCGTGGAAGAACACCTCAAGGTTGGGCCACACCTCGTCTATTGTCTTCTTGCCCGACATCTCCAGCACCTTCACCAGCACGCTGAGCATCCACGACGGCACGCCCGAGAGGTTGGTTACGTTGGCGTTGAGCGTCTCGGCGGCTATGCGTTCGCGTTTCACCTCGAAGTCGCTGAGCAGTGCGGTACTCTTTTTCGGCACTCTCACAAGGTTCACAAGAGGATTGATGTTTTCTATAAGTATCGCGCTCAGGTCGCCCACAAGACTGTTCGGAAGGTTGTAGTTTGACGAGTGGCTTCCGCCGAGAATGAGTCCCTTGCCGTCGAACATGCGGCTCGAGGGATTGTTTCTGAGATAGATGGCTACAACGTCGCTGCCTCCCTGATAGTGTATGCGGTGGAGCCCTTCCTGCGATATGGGGATGAACTTGCTCTTGTCATTGGTCGTGCCGGACGACTTGGCATACCACTTCACAGTACCTTGCCACAGCACATCCGGCTCTCCGTGGCGCATGCGGTCGATGTCGGCTTTGAGCTCCTCGTATGTGTTCACGGGCACGTTGCGCGTGAATGAGTCGTAGTCTTTGATGCTGCTGAAGAGGTGTTTGCGGCCGTACTCGGTGTATCTGCCCTTTTCTATGAGGTGATGTAGGACGTTGTTCTGCAGCGTCTCTGCACCGTTGATGTGCTGTTCAAGTTTTTTTTGCCTTGCCAGAAAAAACTTTCCTGCTATGCTTGTTAAGCTCATTTTAGTTGAATATATAAAAGAATACTTCTCTTAATGAGCCGTATTTGCCGGCCCGTAACAGAAACACTCTTTGTCGTCTGTCCTGTTTTTATGTTGTTTAAAGATATTGCCAGCGAGCGGAAAGAGAGCTTGCTCTTAGTTTCCCGAGTGCAGCTATATCTTATGCAGAGATATTGCCAGCGAGCGGAAAGAGAGCTTGCTCTTGGTTTCCCGAGTGCAGCTATATCTTATGCAAATATAGTTCAAACTTTTCTAAACAGTGAACAATTTGACCATTTTTTTAGAATGAGGAGTCCAAAGGCACTGTGCGGCGCGCGCTCAATCCATCTTCCTGCCTTTGTAGTAGGCATTGAAGCTGTCGCGGGCGTACCCGTCCTTGAGCACCTTGAAACTTGTCACCGCCGCGTCTTCTATTTCCCTGCCTTTATAGAATGCGTTGAAGCCGTCGGTGGCATACCCGTCACCGAGCACCTTGAAGCCCGACTCGGTGGCGTCTTTCATTTCCCTGCCTTTGTAGTACACGCCGAATCCGTCGGTGGCATATCCGTCGCCCAGCACCTTGAAGCTCATTGCCGTCGCGCCGCCAATCTTCTTTCCCTCATAATAAACGGTGAAGTCGTCAGCGGCGTAACCGTCTTTCATCTCCTTGAAGCTCGATGCCGACGCTCCGCTCACCGCCTGCCTGTCGTAATAAACCTTGTCTCCGGTTATGATGTAATGCCTCTTTCTCTTGTGCCGTTTGTGCTTTTTGTGACTGTCGCGCTGAGGGTTCTGGCATACGGAGGCGGTCTGCCGAGAGTGTGTGTTGGCTGCCGTCACTGTCTCTGCCGGTGTCGCCAGGGACAGCATTAGGATTGTACTGATGAGCAATGTTCTCATAAATCGCATTCTGATAAACTTATACCGTTATTGTATATACCTTATATATATTAGCGTTTACGGCGTCGGCATGTGCCGGAACGGGCTTTTCCGTGCCATCCGGCAATGCCGCCGCCGTGGTCATAGGTTATGTATAATGCTGTGTAAGGAGATGTTCCTTTCACTCACCGTCCACCACTTTGGGGAACGCCGATATGCGCAGGCGTGCCGCACCCATGGGTATGAGTGTGAGAGAAGTCTCCTGTGTGCTGCGCTCAGCCCATTTCACGGGCAGCTGGTCGGTCATTCCTGTGGCGTCATATCCCCACGACGGAATCTGATAACCCTTCACGCTGAACTCCAGCGGCACGCTTTCGGCAGTGAAAGGCATGTCGTCTGCGGGTGCACTTAAATCAGCCTTGGAATCAAATTCAAAAGCGCCCATAAGACAGCCTCCTTTAAAGTTGTGGTTTCTTTTAACATAGTATGAAAGACGAAGGAAAGCGTGACCGCATGCAGGAAAGAAGGATTGTTTTCTTGCGGAAACAATGCTATAATGAAATTTAATGAATCATATAAATTTCACTTAGAAGTGTGAGGAATTGAAATGAAACGATTGATGGATATTCATACCCACGCCGTTGCAAGCGGGCATGCCTACAGCACAGTGGATGAAAACTTGAGATGGGCGGCAGAGCAGGGCTTGCAGCTGGTCGCTTTGACAGACCATGCGCCTGCCATGAAGGATACCACCTGTCATGCCTATTTTGCAAATCTGCACGTTTTGCCCAAGGAGCTGCATGGAGTGCGGCTTTTGAAGGGGATTGAACTGAATATTCTGGATTTTGACGGCACGATAGATATGGATGAAGCGGTTTTGCAGAGATTGGATCTTGCGATTGCAAGCCTGCACATGCCCTGCATTAAGCCCGGCACGAAAAAGGAGAATACACAGGCGTTTTTAAAGGTGATGGAAAATCCCTATGTGGACATCATAGGACACCCCGGAGACCCTCGCTATGCGGTGGATTATCGGGAGCTGTTCTGCATGGCGAAAGAAACAGGCACGCTTCTGGAAATCAACAACGCTTCTTTAACACCGGGCGGCTTTCGAGAGGGCAGCAGGGAGAATATTAAGAAAATCCTTCTGATGAGCATGGAGGAGGGTCAGCCTGTGGTTCTGGGCAGCGATGCGCATTTTTACCGGAATGTGGGGGATTTTTCCTATGCGGAGGATTTGCTGAAGGAGCTGCAATTTCCGGAGGAGCTGATTCTCAATAATACGCCGGAAAAATTTCTTGCAGGACTCAGACATGGCAGAAAATAAAAAATGTATGCGGAAAAGAACGTGGAAAATCTCTTTACTTTAATGCTTGAAAGTGTTACAATATTTTTAATAGAAATATGAAAAATAACAGGAGAAGGTGGCGTTCCGAATGAATAAAAAGATCAAAAATGAATTGACCGATAAATTGTTTGAGTGCATTCTCAGCATGGAAACCGTGGAAGAGTGCTATCAGCTCTTTGAAGACCTTTGTACCATCAACGAAATTCAGGCAATCGCGCAGAGAATGGAAGTGGCGGCAATGCTGGATGCCAAGCGGACCTATGTGGAAATTGCGGAAAAAACAGGCGCATCCACAGCAACCATCAGCCGTGTCAATCGTTGCCTGCATTACGGCACGGATGGCTATAAGCTGGCGATTGACCGTGTGAAGGCAAAAAAAGAAAAAGAAGATAACGAATAATCTTTTTGAATCAATTTATTTGAGAGAGATTATAGGGCTGGTTTGACAAGATGATTTTGCCAAATCAGCCTTTCTTATGTTGGCATCCTGCGAAAAAAGCGGAAACAGAAAAGAAATGGGAGAGAATGACATGATTGGATTTGAACAACTGAACGATATGCAGAAAAAAGCAGTTTTGCAGACAGAAGGGCCTGTGCTGATTCTGGCGGGGGCAGGCAGCGGCAAGACCGGTGCCTTGACGGTGCGGATTGCACATCTGCTGGAAACGGGTGTAAAGCCTTGGAATATTCTTGCGATTACCTTTACGAATAAGGCGGCGAAGGAAATGCGCGAGCGTGTGGAAAAGCTTGTGGGAGATACAGCAAGAGATATGTGGATCAGCACCTTCCATTCCACCTGTGTGCGGATTCTGCGCAGAGAAATTCAGCATCTGGATTATGAAAATCAGTTTTCCATCTATGACAGCGATGATCAGGAAAAAATCATGCGCGAAGCCTTCAAGCGGCTGAATATGAGCACAACGGATAAGTCCTTTTCCGTTAAGGGGGCAATGAGCATCATCAGCCATCTGAAGGAGGAAATGACAAGCTGGGAGGACTATGCACAGCATGTGGATAAAAATGACCTGAAGGCAGTGCGTATCGCAAAGGTATATCAGACCTATCAGAAAATGCTCAAGGAAAACAACGCGCTGGATTTTGACGATCTGATTTATAAAACCGTTCTGCTGTTCCGTCAGTTTCCCGATGTTCTGGAAAAATATCAGGAAAGATTCCGCTATATCATGGTGGATGAATATCAGGATACGAATACAAGCCAGTATGAGCTGGTGGCAATGCTTGCGGCAAAATATAAAAATCTCTGCGTGGTCGGGGATGATGACCAGAGCATCTATGGCTGGCGCGGGGCGAATATCCGCAATATTCTGGATTTTGAAAAGGATTTTCCCGATACAACCGTAATTAAGCTGGAGCAGAATTACCGTTCCACAAAGAAAATTCTGGAGGCGGCGAATGCTGTCATCCATCATAACCAGACCAGAAAGGATAAGACACTCTGGACAGAAAACGACAGCGGCAGTATCCTGCATATCTATAAGGCGGATAATGAATATGATGAGTGCCGCTTTGTGGCAGAAAAAATTCTAGAGCTGGAAAAGCAGGGCAAGACCAGAAACCAGATGGCTGTTTTGTATCGCACCAATGCACAGAGCCGTGCGGTGGAGGATCAGATGGTGAAGCGCGGGATTCCCTATCGCCTGTTCGGCGGCGTGCGCTTCTATGAACGAAAGGAAATCCGAGATATTCTTTCTTATTTAAAGGTGCTTGCGAACCCTGCGGATACGATTGCTCTCAGAAGAATCATCAACGTACCCAAGCGCGGCATTGGAGAAACCTCTCTGGATAAGCTGGCTGCTTTTGCGGATGAAAACGGGCTTTCTCTTTACGGCGCACTGAGCCGTCTGGATGAAATTACTACGCTGAAAACAAGGGTGGCAAAATTCAAGGATTTCTATGGCCTGTTTGAACAGCTGCGCGCCGATGCGGCTCTGCAGTACCTGCTGCCCATCATCATCTTTGTGGTGGCGGTCTTCCTCG
>OKRY01003751.1_pt1 | contig 11004 bp, 8 predicted proteins | sample 1601121 | NCBI WGS metagenome assembly OKRY01 (sample SAMEA3541546, study PRJEB24748) | human gut metagenome | biome: human gut; feature: human-associated habitat; material: faeces | place: China | collected 2012
ACAACAACACATACACTCCATACAACAACACATAGCAGACAGAACGGTGTAGATCGTATTCATGGTGGTTTCTCCTCCTTTCTTATAAAGCTGGCAACTGCCTGTGGAGTGGCAGTTTTTAATTCCTACTGTTTTAGTAGGTGATGTTGGTGTTAATTATACGCAGGAAAATTCATTTGTCAATCTTTTTTCAAAAATTTTTGCAATTTGGCCGGATTTTGACTGGAAATAGGGGAAAAGTGGGCTCGGTTTGTATTTCTTTTCATAATACTTGATGTTTTTTTAACTATTCTTGAGCGGCGGCGTCCCAGGCATTAAAATAGTAACCAGATGAAATGAGAAAGCGAAAGCAAAGAGAGGGGATTTTCTGTATGACCGTTCATGTAATTGATGAGGCAAACCGCTGCTTAAACTGTAAAAAACCGATGTGCCGTCAGGGATGTCCGATCCAGACACCGATCCCGATGATGATCAAGGCATTTAAAGAGGGAAACTTAAATGAAGCCGGGGAGATGTTATTTTCCAATAACCCCATGTCCATGATCTGTTCTCTGGTATGTAATCATGAGAAACAGTGTGAGGGTCATTGCGTGCTGGGAAGGAAAGGGGAGCCGGTGCATATCAGCAGTATTGAAAACTATGTGTCTGATACCTATTTTGATAAAATGAAGATTGAATGTGCACCATCTAACGGAAAAAAAGTGGCAGTCATCGGCGCGGGGCCTGCGGGAATCACCATCGCGATCATGCTGACAAAAAAAGGCTATGAGGTGACGATCTTTGATGCCCGTGATAAGATCGGCGGTGTGTTACAGTACGGAATCCCGGATTTCCGTCTGCCCAAGACCATTCTGGAGCGTTATAAGAAGAAATTAAGAGAGATCGGAATCAAGATCCGTCCCAATACCACTATCGGCGGCGCGCTGGAGATCAAAGATCTGTTCCGTGATGGTTATGAGAGCATTTTTATTGGTACCGGCGTGTGGAGACCGAAGAAGCTGGGCATCAAGGGTGAGTCTTTAGGAAATGTCCACTTTGCCATTGATTACCTGGCAAACCCGGATTCCTATGAATTGGGCGATACGGTTGCCATCATCGGTATGGGAAATTCCGCCATGGACGTGGCAAGAACCGCTCTGAGAAAGGGAGCAAGAAACGTAACGCTGTATGCCCGCGGTTTAAAGAGCCAGGCAAGCGCAGAGGAGATCGCTTATGCAAAAGTGGACGGTGCGGTATTGTCCTTTGGTATGCAGCCGGTGGAAATCACCGATGATGGCCCGGTGTTCCAGAAGGTATTATTTGACGAGGAAGGCAACCGCACCGGTGTGGATGAGACTCCGATCCAGGTTCACGCCGACAGTACCATCGTGTCCGTCAGCCAGGGACCGAAGGATAAGTTAGTCAACACCACAGAAGGGTTAAAGGCGTCTGCCAATGGTCTTTTAGTGACCAATCAGTTTGGTGAGACCACCCATCCGGGCATTTTCGCTGCAGGAGATGTGGTTCTGGGCGCCAAGACGGTGGTAGAGGCAACTGCTTACGCAAAGGTGGTAGCAGACGCCATGGACCAGTATATGCAGGGAACCTTAGAAGAGAAGCTTCCAGAGTGATTGACATAACAGTATGGAAACAAACTTAATAAAAATAAAAAAACAGCCAAAAATCTTAAAAAAATAAGGTTTTTGGCTTGTTTTATTAAGAATTGTCATAGTTTTTCAAAGTATTTATTTTTCTTTTCCAAAGTGCTATTCTCAGCTTAGAAACAGAAACTGGGAGGACAAGATTATGATGACAAGAAGAGAATCCGATTCTATCGGAACCATGGATGTACCAGAGAAAGCCTACTATGGAGTGCAGACGCTCCGTGCGAAAAATAATTTCAAGATCACAGGAAGACCCCTTCACCCGGAGTTTATCAAAAACCTGGCAAGAATCAAAAAAGCAGCGGCTTACACGAATATGGCTGCCCATGTGCTGGATGAAGAGAAAGGCAATGCCATCGTGAAAGCCTGCGACGAGATCATTGCCGGAAAGCTCCATAATCAGTTTATCGTGGATGCCATCCAGGGCGGCGCGGGAACCTCTGCCAATATGAACGCCAACGAGGTCATTGCCAACCGTGCCATCGAGATCTTAGGGGGCAAAAAGGGTGATTATTCTATCGTTCATCCCAATGACCATGTCAACATGGCCCAGTCCACCAACGATGTGATCCCCTGTGCGGGAAAACTGACCATTTTAAACCTGCTTCCGGGTTTCGTGGCAGAGTTAGAGCGGCTTCACAAAGCGTTGAGAGATAAGTCCATCGAGTTCGATGACGTGGTGAAAATGGGAAGAACCCAGCTTCAGGACGCGGTTCCGATCCGTCTGGGACAGTCTTTTGGGGCTTATGCGGCAGTGATCGAGCGGGATATCCAGAGGATCAAAAATCTGGAAGGAGAGCTGAAGATATTAAATATCGGTGCAACGGCAGTGGGAACCGCCATCAATGTGAATCCGGTGTATTTGTTCCATATCATCCACAACATCAACCTGGTCTGTGGTACGGACTGTTCCCAGGCGGAGAATTTATTTGACGCTACCCAGAACCTGGACGGATTTGTACATACCTCCGCCACATTAAAGGTCTGCGCCGTGAATTTATCTAAGATCTGTAATGACCTGCGCCTCTTATCCAGCGGTCCACGAGCCGGACTTGGTGAGATCAACCTGCCGCCGAAACAGAACGGTTCCTCTATCATGCCAGGCAAGATCAACCCGGTGATCCCGGAGGTAGTCTCCCAGGTGGCTTACAATGTGATCGGCAATGATGTGACCGTCACCATGGCAGCAGAAGCCGGACAGATGGAGTTAAATGCTTTCGAGCCCGTGATCTTCTATAAGATCTTTGAGTCCATCGACACCTTAAAAGGCGCTGTAGAGACCCTGATCGACAACTGCATCACCGGCATTACCGCCAACCGAGAACACTGCAAAGCCCTGGTGGAGTCCAGCGCCGCCTTAGCTACCGCCCTCTGTCCGGCACTTGGCTACAAAAAATCCGCTGAGATTGCCAAAAAGTGCATGAAAACCGGTATTCCGGTCCGCCAGATCGTGTTAGACGAACATCTGCTGACCGAGCAGGAACTGGATCAATATCTGGATCTGATGGATATGACCCAGCCGGGGCATCAGGTGGAGTATCATATGAATTTTAAGAGCTGATGAAGAAAATCCCTATTCGCATTGGATAGGGATTTTTTACGCCTTGCAGTAATGAACTGCGGATGTTAAAATAAGCGTATAGAATGCAGGGAAAGGGGCGAGCGTGTTGAAACAGTTAAAAAAGCTTCCTGTTGGGATTGAGAATTTCCGTGAGATCCGCCAGGATAATTTCTACTATGTGGATAAAACAAAGCTGATTGAACAGCTTTTGACACAATGGGGAAAGGTAAATCTGTTTACCCGTCCCCGCCGTTTCGGAAAATCCCTGAATATGAGTATGCTGAAAGCCTTTTTTGAGGCGGGAACTGAGCCGGAGTTGTTTGATAATTTATATATTTCTGGAAATCGTGAATTATGCGAAAACTATATGGGCCATTTTCCAGTGATTTCGATCAGCCTAAAAGGAATCAATGCGGAAGATTTTGCTGGTGCGTATCGCTTGCTGGTGCGCATGATCAATGCAGAAGCAAGGCGGTTGTGGCAGCTTTTAAAAAAAAAGGAATTAGACGATATTGATAAACGGATGTTTGATGAGCTGTTGAGCGGGGAAATGAGCCAGGATACGTTGGTTTACAGTCTGCGGGAGCTTTCGGAGCTGTTGGAAAAGCATTATGGAGAGAAAGTGATCGTTCTGATCGATGAGTATGATGTTCCGCTGGCAAAGGCCAATGAAAACGGATATTATGAGAAAATGATTCTGTTGATCAGAAACCTGTTTGAAAATGTGTTAAAGACCAATGACAGCTTAAAATTTGCGGTACTTACCGGCTGTCTGCGGGTGGCAAAAGACAGTATTTTCACCGGTCTTAATAATTTTAAGGTTTACCCCATCACAAAGGTAGCATTTGATGAGTATTTTGGATTTACCGATGATGAAGTGCGGGAAATGCTTGATTATTACGGAATGAAACAGGATTATGAGACAGTGAAGGACTGGTATGACGGGTATCGTTTTGGAAATGTAGACGTTTACTGTCCATGGGATGTGATCAATTACTGCAGCGACCATTTGGAAGAACCGGAACTTCCACCGCAGAATTACTGGCTGAACACCAGCAGCAACGAGACCATTTATCATTTTATTGACGGTATGGGCGAGCAGCAGAAGGTGACAAAAGCAGAACTGGAGCTTCTGGTAAATGGAGAGGCGGTTCAGAAAGAAATCAATCAGGAATTGACGTATAAGGAGTTGTATTTATCCACGGAAAATATCTGGAGTACACTGTTCATGACGGGATATTTAACAAAGCGTGGAGAACCGGACGGAAACCGCTATAACCTGGTAGTTCCAAATCAGGAGATCCGAAATATCATAACCGATCACATTTTGAAGCTGTTTAAAGAGAATGTAGCCAGGGATGGAACGATGGCATCAGCTTTTTGTGACGCACTTTTGGATGGAAAGGCGGATGTTTTAGAGAAACTTTTTACGGAATATATGTCAAAAACCATCAGTATCCGTGATACTTTTGTGAGAAAACCGACAAAAGAGAATTTTTATCATGGCCTGTTGCTTGGAATTTTGAGTTTTAAAGATGATTGGATCATTACTTCCAATCGGGAATCTGGAGACGGTTTCAGCGATATTATGATCCGGGTGGATAACAGGGATACGGGGATTCTGATTGAGGTAAAATATGCAGAGGAGGGCGATGAAGCGCGTGCCTGTCAACAGGCTCTTTCCCAGATGTCAGAGAAGAACTACGAAGCGTATTTCAAGCAGGTGGGGCTAATGAAGATCATGAAATATGCCATCGCCTGCAATAAAAAGACCTGCAAAGTCTTGCTAGAAGTAAATTGCAAGAACCAATAATCAATGCTATAATAAAAGATACTCTATACGGATAACTGCCAGGCAGATAAGCGAGAAAAAGAGCGGATGTGTTTGGCAGTTATTATTTTCTTATGAGGATCAATCAAAATTGGGAGGTAATCAAGAAATGAATAAAGAAGTATTTCAGTATGTAGACCACACCTTATTAGCGCAGGACAGCACCTGGGCACAGATCAAGGAGATCTGTGATGACGCCATCGCTTACGGTACAGCCAGTGTGTGCATTCCACCGTCTTTTGTAAAGCGTGCAAAAGAGTATGTTGGGGATAAGATGGCGGTTTGTACCGTGATCGGTTTCCCGAATGGTTACAACACAACCGCTGTAAAAGTATTTGAGACCAAAGATGCCATTGCCAATGGCGCAGACGAGATCGACATGGTCATCAACATCGGTGATTTAAAAGACAAGGAATACGATAAAGTGGAGGACGAGATCCGCCAGTTAAAAGAGGCCTGTGGTGATCATATCCTGAAAGTCATCATCGAGACCTGTCTGTTGACAGACGAGGAGAAGATCAAGATGTGCGAGCTGGTGACTAAGGCAGGCGCTGATTTTATCAAGACTTCTACCGGATTTTCCAAGGCAGGCGCTACGTTTGAGGATATTAAATTATTCTCTGAACACATCGGTGAGAGTGTGCGGATGAAAGCAGCAGGCGGAATCAAGTCCTTCGAGGATGCAGAGGAATTCTTACGTCTGGGCGCAAAGCGCCTGGGTACCAGCCGGATCGTAAAACTGGCAAAAGCAGAGAAGGAGAAGCTGAATGGAAATAAAGACACTGATACAGACAGCTATTGATGCACTGCCTAATTCCTACGTGCCATATTCCCATTTTCACGTAGCTGCAGCGCTTCTGTGCAAGGACGGAACTGTGTATACAGGAAACAATATTGAAAATGCGTCCTACACTCCGACAGTCTGCGCGGAGCGGTGCGCGTTTTTCAAGGCAGTTGGTGACGGAAAACGGGAGTTTGAAGCCATCGTGATCTGCGGTGGGTTACATGGCGTGATCACCGATTACTGTCCGCCATGCGGCGTGTGCCGTCAGGTGATGCGGGAGTTCTGTGCGCCAGACGATTTTAAGATCTATCTTGCAAAGAGCCCGGAGGACTACCGGGAATTTACCCTGGAACAGATTCTTCCTATGGGATTTGGACCGGAAAATCTGGAGGTGAATTAGCTTTATGAGAATGTATGATCTGATCGAGAAAAAGAAACACGGCCATGCACTGACGAAAGAAGAAATTTCCTTCATGGTGACAGGCTTTGTGAATGGTGAGATCCCGGACTACCAGATGTCTGCTATGCTCATGGCGATCTATTTTCGGGGCATGAATGATGAGGAGACCACAGAGCTGACACTTGCCATGGCACATTCCGGTGATATGGTGGATCTGTCTCCGATCAAAGGCGTGAAAGCCGATAAGCACAGCACCGGCGGAGTTGGTGATAAGACCACCCTGATTATTGGGCCGATTGTGGCGTCTCTCGGTGTAAAAGTAGCGAAGATGAGTGGACGGGGCCTTGGACATACCGGCGGAACTGTGGATAAGATGGAGAGTATCCCGGGGCTTCAGACCAGCATTGAGCGGGATGAGTTTTTCGATATTGTAAACAAGTACGGGATCGCAGTAATCGGACAGTCCGGCAACCTGGTTCCGGCAGATAAGAAATTATATGCGCTCCGTGACGTGACTGCTACCGTAGACTGCATTCCGCTGATCGCTTCTTCCATCATGAGTAAGAAGCTGGCGGCGGGAAGTGATGCGATTGTGCTGGATGTAAAGACCGGAAGCGGTGCATTTATGAAGACTGTGGAAGATTCCAGGAAATTAGCAGAGAAGATGGTTTCTATCGGCACCATGGCAGGACGGAAATGCTGTGCAGTCATCACCAATATGGATATCCCGCTGGGACATGCGATTGGCAACTCTTTAGAGGTGATGGAAGCCATCGAGACCTTAAAAGGCAACGGCCCGGCGGATTTAACGGCTGTATGTCTGGAACTGGCTGCTAACATGCTTTACATGGCTGGAAAAGGAAGCCTGGAGGAGTGCCGGAAGCTGGCGGAAGGAGCCATGGCTGATGGAAGCGCCCTGGATGCTCTTGCCAATATGGTCAAGGGCCAGCACGGTGATGAGAGTTACATCTATCATCCGGAGAAATTCCTGCGTTCTGCTCTGTCAAAAGAGGTGAAAGCAGAAAAAGACGGCTATGTCTGCCATATGGATACAGAGAGCATCGGTATCGCTTCTGTGTGCTTAGGCGCAGGAAGAAGCAGGAAGGACGATGTGATCGACTATAAAGCAGGCATTATCCTGAAGAAGAAATACGGCGAGCCGGTGAAGGCGGGGGAGACTCTGGCAGTGCTCTACGCAGATGATGAGAAGCTGTTTGCGGAAGCGGAGAAGAAGCTTTTAGCAGCTTATGAGATTGGTGATACAAAACCTGCCGAGGAGCCGCTGGTGTATGACCGGGTGACGGCGTAAAGCCTTTGCCCCCAACATCTTGTTATAAAAGAGGATTAAAATGTTATATCAGATCAATGATGGAACTGTAAGCCTGGGCGGTAATGTGATCCTGGATCATATTGATTTTGAGATCCGGGGAACAGAAAAGATCGCAGTGACAGGCGCCAATGGAGCGGGAAAAACCACACTTTTGCAGGTACTTTCCGGGGAACTGGAGCTGGACGGCGATGACAAGCGGATGGGGCCCGGAATCACCATGTCCCGCAGGCTGACAGTGGGGATGTTAAAGCAGGGGGTATTCACCGGAGATGACCGGACGGTGGAGGAGGAGCTTTTAGCGGCCTGCCCGTGTAAGGATACCTTTGAACGGGAACGGTTTGAATATGAACAGGAATATGACCGGCTTTTCACAGGATTTGGTTTGAAAAGAGAGGACAAAAAGAGACTTTTGTCCTCTTTTTCTGGTGGAGAAAAGACCAAGATCGCCCTGATCAGGCTGTTGCTGGAAAAACCAGATATCCTGATTCTGGACGAGCCCACCAACCATCTGGATATTGAAACGACAGAATGGCTGGAGCAGTATTTAAAGCAGTATGAGAAGGCTGTGGTGATGGTCTCCCATGACCGTTTTTTCTTAGACCGGACGGCAGAGGTGGTCTATGAACTGGAAGACGGCCATCTGACCCGCTATCCAGGCAATTATACCCATTATAAAGAGGAGAAGCGGAAGAATCTTCAGATCCAGAAGAAAGCTTATGAGAAGCAGCAGGAAGAGATCAGACACTTAGAGAAACTGATCGAGAAATTTAAGCATAAGCCTACGAAAGCGTCCTTTGCCCGGTCTCGTAAGAAGATCCTGGAGCGGATGCCGAAGGTGCCAAAGCCTTCTGACCATGAGGAACATATCTTCACAGGAGAGTTGATGCCTGCCATGCTGGGAAGCAAATGGGTCTTTGAATCGGAGCATTTAAAGATCGGTTATGACCGTCCGATCATGGAGATCACCATGCGGATCAAGAGAGGTCAGAAGATCGGGATTCTGGGAAAAAATGGTGTGGGAAAGACCACATTTTTAAAGACAGCCGCCGGTTTTTTGCCGCCGGTTTCCGGTGAGTACCAGATCGGCAATCAGGTGACGATCGGATATTTTGACCAGAATTCGGCCCAGATCCAGTCAGAAAAGACGGTATTAGAGCATTTCCATGAGCTGTTTCCGTCCATGACGGAGAAAGATGTGCGGCAGACGTTAGGCGCGTACCTGTTTGGTGGAAAAGATGCGGCAAAGAAGGTCAGCAGTCTGTCGGGGGGTGAAAAATCCCGTCTGGTGCTTGCAGAGCTTCTGCAGAGCCGTCCGAATTTCCTGATTCTGGATGAGCCGACCAACCATATGGACGTTGCGGCGAAGGAGACATTAGAATCTGCATTCCGGGCGTATACGGGAACGATCCTGTTTGTGTCCCATGACCGGTATTTTTTAAAGCAGGTGGCAGAATCTGTGATGATTTTCGAAAATCAGACGGTGATGTATTATCCGTTTGGTTATGAGCATTACCTGGAAAAAAAGGAAAAGCAGGGGAAGCACGAGAGCCTGGCGGCGCAGATCAAAGCCGAAGAGCAGGCGCTGATCGCCGGAATGCGGGCGGTTCCCAAGGCAGAACGTCACCGGCTGCGTGAATTTTCCACAGAAGAGGCGTATACGGACTGGAAGCTGCGTCTGGCGGCGGAACCGATGGAAGTGGCAAAAGAGCAGGTGGAGATGTTGGCGGAGGCGCTGGAGCAGATGATGATCCGGTGGCAGCAGTCAGAAGGCTTCTGGAACGGAGACGCCTGGGACGAGGAAGCGGCGTACCGGGAGCGGCTTGGGCAGTATGAGGAAGCTGTAAAGCGGTGGCAGCAGGCGTGTCTTAAGTGGGCGGAAACCGCTATGGACTGGGAACCTGGTGACGGGGAGAAAGAACAGGAGGAAATGCAGTGATGAAAGTGATCGGACATATTCGGACGGATTTCCCAAGTAAGTTCGGGATTCCCCGTCAAAGCGGCCTTATCGATAGCCTGAAAGGAAAGATTATCCTGGAGCCGGAATACCGCAATCCCCAGGTCTACAAAGGAATCGAAGAATTTTCCCACATCTGGCTTCTCTGGGAGTTCTCCGAGGCGAAGAAGGAACACTGGTCAGCCACAGTCAAGCCTCCGAGACTTGGCGGCAAAAAACGTATGGGCGTTTTCGCCACCAGAGCCCCGTTCCGTCCCAACAACATCGGCCTTTCCTGTGTGAAATTAGACCGGGTAGAGCAGGACGAGAAAGACGGCCCGGTGCTGTGGGTGGCAGGTGTCGATCTGTTAGACGGAACCCCCATTTATGACATCAAGCCTTATATTCCATTGACAGATTGTCATCCGGAGGCATCCGAAGGCTATACCAGAGAGACCAAGATCCATGAATTGAAGGTAGAGTTTCCGGAGGAACTGCTAAACCAGTATCCGGAGGAGAAGCGCCAGGCGGTATTGGGAATCCTGTCCCAGGATCCCCGCCCTACCTATTTCCAGGATCCGGAGCGGGTGTACGGCGTGCCATTTGCGGGATTTGATGTGAAATTCCGGGTGGACGGGGATCTGCTGATTGTATGTGGACTGGAAAAAGGGTAGGTGTTTAGTGTGACAGTGTGGCTGATTGGATATCTTTTTCCGGCGTAGTGACCGGTGCAATTCCATAATTTTCTACCAGAACGTTCAGAATATTAGGAGAAAGGAACGCTGGAAGAGAAGGGCCAAGACGGATGTTTTTGATACCCAGATGCAGAAGGGTTAATAGAATGCAGACGGCCTTCTGTTCATACCATGACAGGATGAAGGAAAGCGGGAGCTCATTTACAGAACATCCAAATGCATCCGCAAGCGTCACAGCGACCTGGATCGCACCATAGGCATCATTACACTGCCCCAGATCCATCAGTCGTGGCAGACCACCGATTTCTCCCAGATCGAGATCATTGAAACGGAATTTTCCACAGGCCAGAGTAAGGACAATACTGTCAGAAGGTGTCTGTTTTACAAACTCTGTATAGTAGTTTCGGCCAGGTTTGGCTCCATCACAGCCGGCAACCAGGAAGAAATGACGGATCGCACCTGATTTTACAGCTTCTACGATCGTATCTGCATGGGACAGGATGGCTGCATGCCCAAAGCCGGTTGTTACTTGTGTGCCGCCGTTGATGCCTGTGAATATCTGATCTTCTTTGTAGCCGCCCAGCTCCAATGCTTTTTCAATAATCGGCGTGAAATCTTTCTTCTCATCAATATGAACCGCGCCTGGGAAGGAAACCATCTCTGTTGTAAATACCCTGTCGGCATAGCTTTTTTTCGGAGGCATCAGGCAGTTCGTCGTAAAGAGAGCCGGAGCCGGAATATCTGCAAATTCCTTCTGCTGGTTCTGCCATGCCGTACCAAAGTTTCCCTTCAGATGGGAGTATTTTTTCAGCTCCGGATAGCCATGT
>OKRY01003752.1_pt1 | contig 11003 bp, 8 predicted proteins | sample 1601121 | NCBI WGS metagenome assembly OKRY01 (sample SAMEA3541546, study PRJEB24748) | human gut metagenome | biome: human gut; feature: human-associated habitat; material: faeces | place: China | collected 2012
CGCACTATGGAAGCTATGAAGGAAGCCGGTATGACTACCGAAGCTGCTGTGGCACAGAGTAAAGGGGCTTATCACCAGACGGAGGCTTCATTGGCTGACTTGAAACGCCAGGTGCGTGAAACTGAGAATTCTATCTCCGTATTGTTGGCAAAGGCTCCTCAGAACATAGACCGTGGAACATTGGAGGAACAAGTGATGCCGGCAGATTTGGCGGTGGGAGTTCCTTTACAGTTGCTTGAGAACCGGCCCGATGTAAAAGCGGCAGAATTGGCATTAGCCGACGCTTATTATACTACCAATCAGGCGCGTTCCGCTTTTTATCCCAGTGTTAATATTACAGGTACTCTGGGATGGACTAATGGTTCCAATGGTACAGTGATTTCTAATCCTGCCGTTATGCTTTGGAATGCTATCGGCTCATTGACGCAACCCATTTTCCAGCGTGGAAAATTGATTGCCAACTTGAAAGTATCGAAAGCGGAAGAACAGATTGCCAAGATGAATTATCAGCAGACTATCCTGGAAGCTGGTAAGGAAGTAAGTGATGCTTTGTTCCTGTATGATACGGCAGACAAAAAGTTGAGCGAGCACCAGGCACAGGTTTCTGAAATGCAAAAAGCGGTGGAGATGAACAATGATTTGTTTCAGGCGGGAAAGGCCACTTATCTGGAAATCATTACTGCACAACAGTCATTGCTGAGTGCCCAGTTGAACGAAGTATCCGATACTTTCCAGCGTATGCAGGCTGTTATCAATCTGTACAGCGCATTGGGCGGTGGACGTGAATAATTAACCTTAAAAATAATATGAATATGATTAGTCCGTTAGCTTATGTAGACCCGTCTGCAAAAATCGGGAAAAACGTAACTATTCACCCGTTTGCCTACATTGATAAGAATGTGGAGATAGGTGATGATAATGTAATTATGCCCAACGCCAGCATTATGAGCGGCGCACGCATCGGTAACGGAAATACCATTTATAACGGAGCTGTAATTGCTGCTACTCCGCAAGATTTTAAATATACGGGTGATGATACCATCGCCCGTATAGGTAATAATAATACCATCCGTGAGAATGCGGTTATTATTCGTGCCACTTTCGCCGGAGATGAGACTGTGGTAGGAAGCGGTAACTTTATTATGCAGGGAGCACGTATCTCACATGATGTGACCATCGGTAATAACTGTATTATTGGTAACGGTTCGCAGGTGTCAGGTTGTTGTGTAGTCGAGGATTATGCTATTCTTACTTCCAATGTACTGATGCAGGGAAAGACTCGTTTGGGGACTTATGCCGCCGTACAGGGCGGGTGTCGTTTTACCAAGGATATTCCTCCTTATTGTGTGGCAGCCCATGAGCCTACGGCTTTTTACAGCATCAATACCACCGTGTTGCAACATGAAGGTTTTTCGGAAACGGTTATTAAACATATAGCGCATGCTTTCCGTATATTGTATAAAGTGAATACATCTACAGAGGATGCATTGCGTCGTATTGAAGAACAGGTTCCGTCTAGTCCTGAAATTGTACATCTGATAGAGTTTGTCAGAAGTTCTAAGTTGGGTATTATAAAATAAATGTATCTTTGTCTCCCTTTATGTTAAGAATGAATAGCGTCAGGAAAAAAAGAATGGATAAAACGGTAGTGAAGGAACACATTGTTTTGGCAGCAGCGAAATCATTTGCCCAGAAAGGTGTCAAAACAGTGAGAATGGATGATATTGCTGCCGGATTATCTATATCTAAACGTACGCTTTATGAATTGTTTCATGACAAAGAGGATTTATTACTTGATGTCATGAAGTTACATCGGGAGGAGATGCAGGAATATATGACTCAAGTGGCTTCCAAAGCAGAAAATGTTTTGGAAGTCCTCTTGAAGTTTTTTCAAAGAAGTGCCCAGGATTTTCAGAATACAAACAGGAAATTCTTTGAGGATATTGAGAAATATCCCAAGGTAATGCGTTACATTGACGAAAGCCGGAAGGAGAATTTGGATTCGGCTATGGAATTTTATCGCAAAGGAGTGGAACAAGGCATTTTTAGAAATGATGTAAATTATAATATTGTACGCGCTATGGTATGTGAGCAGATGGATTTGTTGTTGCATTCGGAAATATGCAAGTCCTATTCGCTTGGTGAAATTTATGAAACAGTTGTATTTATGCATATGCGTGGCATTTCCACTGAAAAGGGGTTGAAGATTGTGGATAATTTTTTATTGAATTTAAAAGGAAACGAACATAATAAGTATGGTTAGAAATTAAATAAGTCACTAAATAAAGAATAATAGTTAATGAAATTTTATTGCAAACCTACGTTAACCTTGTTTTTGCTGCTTTATGTAGCAATACAAAGTGCACAAGCACAAGACACATTGAGGATTACCTTACAGGACGCAGTCCGGATAGCATTGAGCGACAATCCCACCATTAAAGTCGCCGGTCAGGAAATCCTGTTAAAGAAAGAAGCCCGCCGGGAAGCTTATGCCGGTCTTTTCCCAGAAGCCAGTTTGGTGGGCAGTTATTCACGAGCCATAAAAAAGCAGTCATTCGCCATGATGGGAGAGGTGATTGAAGTCGGTACAGATAATACTTATAGTGGTGGTCTGTCTGTCAGTCTGCCTGTCTTTGCTCCGGCTCTTTACAAAAGTATCAGTTTGACAAGTACAGATGTGAACCTGGCGGTAGAGAAATCACGTGCTTCACGTCTGGATATGGTAAATCAAGTGACCAAGGCATTTTTTCAGTTGCTTTTGGCACAGGACAGTTATGAAGTGCTGCTTAAAAGTTATAAGCAGAGTGAAGATAATTATAATGTGGTGAAAGCTAAATATGAACAGGGGACTGTCAGTGAATATGATAAGATTAGTGCGGATGTGCAGATGCGCAGCTTGAAACCTACCGTGGTGTCTGCCCGTAACGGAGTGAATTTGGCAAATTTGCAGTTGAAGGTCTTGATGGGAATGGAGTCTGATGTAAAGGTAGCGGTTGAAGGCAATCTGAAGGATTATGAAATGTCTATGTTTACTCGTCAGGCAATGCCTCGTCCAGACAATTTGACAAATAACAGTACGTTGAAGCAATTGGAACTGAATGCATTGCAATTAAAGCAGACGCTGAAGTTGCAGTATACCAACTTTATGCCGACCCTTTCTGCCAGTTTCCAATATATGTATACTTCAATGAATGATAATTTCAAGTTCAAGGAATACGATTGGAGGCCCTATTCTACTATCGGCCTGAATCTAAGCATTCCTTTGTTCAAAGGAAGTAATTTTACTCAATTGAAACAGACCCGTATCCAGATGAAACAACTGGAAGAGAACCGTATCAATACAGAGCGGCAACTCACTATGCAAGCTACCGGTTATTTGGATAATATGGCCGCTAGTACGGAACAGGTGGTAAGTAATAAAGAAGCTGTCTTTCAGGCGGAGAAAGGGCGTACTATTGCCGAAAAAAGATATGAAGTTGGAAAAGGAACTATCTTGGAATTGAATAGTTCGGAAGTGGCTTTAACAGAGGCCCAACTGACTTATAACCAGTCCATCTATGACTATCTGGTAGCTAAAGCTGATTTGGATTTAGTCTTAGGCATTGATGAAGTAACGGAACAATAACACATTAACATAAAGATAACAGTATGAGAAAATATTTTCAATTCGCAGCTTGGCTGGTGGTAACTATGCTGGGGGCATGTTCAGGTGGAACGGAGAGTAAGGAAGATGCTGATACCGCTATGGAGGACAAACCGGTAGTCCGGCTTGCTTCCGTAACTTCCCGCGATGTAGATCAGATAGAGGAATATACTGCCACTGTTGAAGCGGAAGCGAAAAATAATATAGCTCCGACCTCTCCCGGGCGTATAGACCGTATTTTTGTTGAAGTGGGAGACCATGTATCCAAAGGACAGAAATTAGTACAGATGGATGCGGCAAATCTGAAACAAATGAAATTGCAATTAGAAAATGAAGAAACGGAATTCAGACGTATGGATGAACTGTACAAAGTGGGTGGAGCTTCCAAATCTGAATGGGATGCAGCAAAAACAGCTTTAGATGTACGTCGTACTTCCTATAATAATTTGTTGGAGAATACGCAGTTGTTAAGCCCTATTCATGGAGTGGTTACAGCACGTAATTTTGATAACGGTGATTTATATTCTTCCGCTTCCACTCCTGTGTTGGTCATTGAACAGATCACTCCGGTTAAACTGTTGATCAATGTATCCGAACCTTATTTCCCGAAAGTGACTAAAGGTATGATCGTAAAGGTGAAATTTGATGTGTATGGTGATGAGGAATTCGAAGGGAAAGTTAGTTTGGTGTATCCTACTATTGATGCTGCTACTCATACTTTTCCTGTAGAGGTAAAATTGGCTAATACCCGTCAGCGTATACGTCCGGGAATGTTTGGCCGTGTGACTGTGAGCTTTGGTATATCGTACATGCCACCATGCTGGCAAAGCAGGGAATCCTCACCGAGGAGGAGAGAAAGAGCATTATCGAAGGACTGACCGGTATTTTAGAGGATGTGGATGCCGGAAAGCTTACAATCGACGAAACCCAGGAGGATATCCACAGTTTTGTAGAGGCAACCCTGATCGACCGGATCGGTGATGCAGGCAAAAAGCTTCACACCGGACGCAGCCGTAACGACCAGGTGGCGCTGGACATGCGTCTCTATACCAGAGCGAGAGTGGCAGAGACAGACGGACTTCTGGAAAAGCTTCTGGAAGCCATTCTGGACACCATGGAGAACAACTTAGAGACCTATATGCCGGGATTCACCCATTTACAGAAGGCACAGCCCATTACTCTGGCTCATCATTATGGTGCCTATTTTGAAATGTTCAAGAGGGACAGACAGCGTCTGGCCGATATTTACAAACGTATGAATTATTGTCCTCTGGGAGCAGGAGCACTGGCCGGTACCACGTATCCGTTAGACCGTGAGTATACCGCAAAGCTGCTTCGTTTTGAAGGACCGACATTAAACAGTATCGATTCCGTGGCGGACAGAGATTATCTGATCGAGTTCCTTTCCGCACTTTCCACGATCATGATGCATTTAAGCCGTTTCAGCGAAGAAATCATTATCTGGAATTCCAATGAGTACCAGTTCGTGGAACTGGACGATGCCTATTCCACTGGAAGCAGCATTATGCCTCAGAAGAAGAACCCGGATATCGCCGAACTGGTAAGAGGCAAGACCGGAAGAGTCTACGGTGCCCTGATGGCGTTACTTACCACCATGAAGGGACTGCCCCTTGCTTATAATAAAGACATGCAGGAAGACAAGGAGATGGCTTTTGATGCCATGGATACCGTAGCGGACTGTATTGCCTTATTTACCGGCATGATAAAGACCATGAAGTTCCGTAAGGACCGTATGGCAAAGAGTGCCATGAACGGATTTACCAATGCTACGGATGCCGCAGATTATCTGGTAGGTAAGGGCGTACCTTTCCGGGATGCTCACGGCATTATCGGACGCCTGGTACTGTATTGTATTGAAAAGGATACTTCCATTGATGCCCTGAGCCTGGAAGAATTACGTTCCATCAGTGATAAGTTTGATGAGGACATTTACGATGCCATTTCCTTAAAGACCTGTGTGGAAAAGCGGCTGACCATCGGTGCTCCCGGTGCGGAAATGATGAAGCAGGTCATTGAGAAAAATAAAGAATACCTGAAAACAAATGCCATAGAAGTATATCAACAGGCTTTGGAAGACCGCATTCAGTAAGTGGAAACTGAACAGGTCTTTTGCAGATAAAATAAAAATGCACAAAGATGAGGAGGAAATGAAAAATGAGTGAAAAATTACGTGTAGGTATCCTGGGCGGAACCGGTATGGTAGGTCAGAGATTTATCTCTCTGTTGGAGAACCATCCCTGGTTCGAGGTAACGACCATTGCTGCCAGCCCCCGTTCCGCAGGCAAGACTTATGAGGAGGCCGTGGGTGACCGTTGGAAGATGACCACTCCCATGCCCGAAGCTGTGAAAAAGCTGGTAGTCATGAATGTCAATGAAGTAGAAAAAGTAGCCGCACAGGTTGATTTCGTATTCAGTGCGGTAGATATGACCAAGGATGAGATCAAGGCCATCGAGGAAGCATACGCAAAGACCGAAACCCCTGTGGTATCCAACAACAGTGCCCACAGATGGACCCCCGATGTTCCCATGGTAGTACCCGAGATCAATCCCGAACATTTCCAGATCATCGAGGCACAGAAGAAGAGACTGGGAACCACCAGAGGATTTATCGCTGTAAAGCCCAACTGCTCCATCCAGAGCTATGCACCGGTTCTGACCGCATGGAAGGAATTCGAGCCTTACGAAGTGGTAGCAACCACTTATCAGGCAATCTCCGGCGCAGGCAAGACTTTTAAGGACTGGCCCGAGATGGTAGGCAATATCATTCCTTACATCGGTGGTGAGGAAGAGAAGAGTGAGAAAGAACCCTTACGTATCTGGGGTAAAGTGGAAGGCGATAAGATCGTTCCCGCAACTTCTCCCGTGATCACCTGTCAGTGCATCCGTGTTCCGGTATTGAACGGACATACCGCAGCCGTATTTGTTAAATTCCGTAAGAAGCCCACCAAGGAGCAGCTGATCGAGAAACTGGTCACCTTCAGCGGTGAGCCTCAGAGACTGGGACTTCCCAGCGCACCGAAGCAGTTTATCCAGTATTTGGAGGAGGACAACAGACCTCAGGTGGCTCTGGATGTTGATTTCGAGAACGGTATGGGTATCAGTGTAGGTCGTCTGAGAGAAGATACCGTATATGATTACAAGTTCGTAGGTTTGTCACACAATACCTTACGTGGAGCAGCTGGGGGAGCATTGCTTTGCGCAGAACTTTTGAAAGCACAGGGTTACATCACCAAAAAATAAAGGGTGAGTGGGGTTATGAACGAGTTACGCTATCAGCTGGATCTTATGCGCGCAATGAATCAGAAACTGAGCGCTAAGGAGAGAATGTATCGTCTGTTGTGCGATACCATGGATTATGCTTATATCTACTATTCTTTTGAAAAGAATACGGTCACTACGCTGGGAAAATGGGATGATTTCTTTGACTTCCAGATTCTGGACAGAAGAGATTTTGTAAAACTTCAGGAGATGGTGGACGAACCGTATGTGCTGGCACTTCGGGAAATGCTGTTTTTGGAAAAGAGCGGTCGGGAGACGGACTCTGTGGAATGTATGCAGAGGGGAAAGAAGACCTGGCTGCAGTTTTCCAGCAGGATTTTCTACGAAGATGGCAGGCCGACGGATCAGATTATTGTGGTACAGAATATCACCAAACAGAAAACACAGAACGAAGAGCTTCTCTACATGGCGTATTACGACAGTCTGACCGGACTGTACAACCGTAATTATTTTGTGCGTCTTCTGACCGAATTTCTTCGTCGGGCCAAAGAGGATAACCGTCTGGTCAGCGTGCTTGTTATTGATATTGATGATTTCCGCAAGGTAAATGACGGACTGGGAATCGTGGCGGGGGACGAACTGGTACAGCAGTTTGGCTCTTTTCTGAAGGAATTTAACGGGGATGATGTGATCGTCTGCCACCTGACCAGTGATGTCTACTGCATGGCCATTTATGATCCTTGTGGGAACAAAAGTGTGGAACATATTCATAAGGAGATTGTTAAGCGCACCAGGGAGCCGTTTTATCTGGTGGGCGGGCAGGTCCTGAACATCACCGTAAGTGTCGGTGTGGCGGAATATCCGGAGGCTGCGACTTCCGCACTGGAACTGATCAACTGTGCGGAAATCGTAATGTTCAAGGGAAAAGCCATGGGCAAGAACCGGATCCAGTATTTCGATACGCCGATCCTGAACGATTTCCTGAAAAATGTAGAACTGGACAGCAAATTAAAAGAGGCTGTTTTTGAGAATAATTTTCTGCTGTATTATCAGCCCCAGTATTATGCGGGCAACCGTAAACTGCGGGGCGTGGAGGCACTGATCCGTTGGAAGGATGGCAACGGCAGAATGATCAGTCCGGCAAAATTCATTCCCATTGCGGAGAAGAACGGAACGATCATTCCTATCGGCAACTGGGTACTGGAACAGAGTATCCGTACTTTTTCCGAATGGAGGAACCGTTACGGAGTTCCTTTTGTGCTGTCAGTGAATATTTCCGCGTTGCAGTACCAGAAGGAAGATTTTGTGGAAACCCTGCTGAATATCATTCATAAATACGATGTGGATCCGGATGAAATCGAACTGGAGATCACAGAAAGCATTTTGATCGACGATTTCAGTGCAGTTACCGAGAAAATGCAGTTGTTGAAGGAGTACGGGATTCGCATTTCACTGGATGACTTCGGAACAGGATTTTCTTCCCTGTCTTACTTAAAGAAGCTGCCTATCAATACGCTGAAGATTGATAAATCATTTACCGACACGCTGCTGACGGATTCTGCGACCCGGATTATTACGGAGTCTATTGTAAGTATGGTGAAATCCCTGGGATTTGAGTCCATTGCGGAAGGCGTGGAGGAAGAACAGCAGTATAAATATCTGCGGGCCATCGGGTGTGATATCATTCAGGGATATCTGTTTGGAAAGCCGTTGTCACAGGAAGAGATCGAACAACTGTTGCAGAAGATGTACTGATCTGCTGGGTCAGAAAGAAAGAGGCTGCCATGCTGACTGGAAGGGAACAGGAAACAGCTTTTTTGGAAAATCATTATAAGAGAACAGGGAGTCAGATCCTGGTGGTGTATGGACAGAGAGGCGTTGGCAAGACGGCTCTCTTAACCTCTTTTACGGAGAAAAAACAGACGTTGCGTTATAGTGCGGGAAACTGTTCTTCCAGAGAACAACAATATTTGTGGGGACGGGAACTGCGAAGCCGGGGAAAGGAGATTGCAGAGTATCCTTCCTGGCGGGAATTGCTGGAATGCATGACAATACAGAAAGGCGAAACGACAGCAGATAAGAAAGTACTTATCATAGAGAATTTTCAGTATCTTTTAAAAGGGGATACTTTGTTTTTGCAGGAACTGATCCGGTTCCTGAAGGAGAAAAAAGAAGCACTGTTAGTGATCCTGACCACCTATGCCTCCGGCTGGGTGGAGAACAGCATGATTTCCAAAGTGGGAAATCTGGCATTTTCCGTCAGCGGATTTCTGAAGGTGAAGGAACTGCCTTTTTCCGCCATGCGTAAGATATTTTCCGACTATACGGTACAGGAAAGTATTTCGCTTTATGCGGCATTGGGAGGGCTGCCGGGACTGTGGCGGCTGCTTTATCCGCAGAATTCGGCAGAAGAAAATCTGATCAGGCTGCTTTTACAGAGGAACAGCTTTCTGCCGGAGCTTATGATAAAATGGCTGTCGGAGGAATCGCGGGAGACGGCAGTTTATGACACCATTCTGGCAACGCTGGCAGACGGAAGACATGGAAAACTGAACGATATGTATGCACATACCGGATTTTCCCGGGCCAAGATCAGTGTATATCTGAAGAATTTGATGGAACTGGAGCTGGTGGAGAAGGTGCTGCCCGGTACATATGAGATCTGTAATGCGTTTGTCCGGTTTTATTTTTGCTTTCTGTTTCCGCATCAGACGTCTGAGCGGACAGAAGGCAGTACATTTTATGAAAAATACATCCGGGAAGAATATAATGATTTTCAACTGTTGACCTATCGCCGGATCTGTCAGGAAGTGCTGCAGGGACGTTTCCGGACGGTTGAACTCTGGAACAGCAGACAGGGGAAAATCTATTTTCTGTGCAGGGAGGACACCGGCAGAAAGATCGTGGTGGATTATTCCGGCACGGTATGTTATACTTCGAAAGATTATGATGTGCTGCAGGCATCCATGAAGAGGGAACATGTGACTGCAGACAGCATTCTGATATTTAGCGAGAATGGATATGAGAAGACATTAACGGAAGGAACGGTACAGATACTGGTGCATTCCGTGGATGAGAACTCGTAAGACAGGAAAGATGGTATTACGTGGGTAAAAATTTATTTATTGCAGAGAAACCGAGCGTGGCAAGAGAATTTGCCAATGCTTTAAAATACAATATGCGTTCCAAAGACGGCTATCTGGAATCGGAAGAGGCTATCGTTACCTGGTGTGTGGGACATCTGGTGACCATGAGTTATCCGGAGATGTATGATGAAAAGTTCCGGAGATGGAGCTTTGACACCCTGCCTTTTCTACCGACGGAATTCAAATACGAAGTCATTGAAAGTGCGAAAAAACAGTATACGATCGTAAGTTCCTTGCTGAACCGGCCGGATGTTACGACAATTTATGTCTGCACCGACTCCGGAAGAGAGGGAGAATACATCTATCGTCTGGTGGAGCAGATGTCGGGCGTACAGGACAAGGAACGGAAACGTGTATGGATCGACTCCCAGACGGAGGAAGAAATCTTACGTGGAATCCGGGAGGCAAAAGATCTCTCAGCCTACGACAATCTGGGAAATGCTGCCTATCTGCGGGCCAAGGAAGATTATCTCATGGGTATCAATTTTTCCAGAGCCCTGACGTTAAAATACGGCAACACGGTAAAAGGGTATCTCAAAAGAGACCGGGCAGTGATTTCTGTGGGTCGTGTCATGACCTGTGTCCTTGGAATGATCGTGAACAGAGAGCGGGAGATCCGTTCGTTCACCAAGACTCCCTTTTACCGGGTGATCGGTAATTTTAAATTACAGGAGAAGCCCTTTACCGCAGAGTGGAGAGCAGTGGAAGGCTCGAAATACTATAATTCTCCGGCACTGTATAAAGAGAACGGCTTCAAGAAAAAAGAGGATGCCGAGCGTCTGATCGCAGAGCTTACCGCAGAACCGGCAGGCCCGGTGACTGTCACCGGCATTGAGAAGAAAAAAGAGAACAAGAATGCACCGCTTCTGTACAATCTGGCGGAGTTACAGAATGACTGTTCCAAATACTTTAAGATCAGCCCGGATGAGACTTTGCGGATCGTACAGGAACTGTATGAGAAAAAGATGACCACT
>OKRY01003754.1_pt1 | contig 10993 bp, 9 predicted proteins | sample 1601121 | NCBI WGS metagenome assembly OKRY01 (sample SAMEA3541546, study PRJEB24748) | human gut metagenome | biome: human gut; feature: human-associated habitat; material: faeces | place: China | collected 2012
CCGCCATAGAGCAGGCAGTACGCTCTAAGGTGATGGTGCTCACGGGTGGTCCGGGAGTTTTTTTAGGTTGTGTTATTTTGAATCATTTGATTACTAGGTATGCTTTTACAGTTCAGGACTATGATAATTTTTTTGCTGATTTTTCTAGTAGAATAATGGATGGATATATGGGATACTCTAGTATGTTTGTGATAATTCAAACAGTATGTTTTTTTGAATTTTTTAGATATATAAATATAAAATCTAGAGTTATTAATTATATTTCAAGTTGTACTTTTGGCATTTATTTATTTCATGAGAATAATAGTGTTAGATCCACAATATATCATTTTTTTAAGATAGATAATGGGGCTTATAGTAGCTATAAAATGCTTATTTATATGTTTGTTGTTATGTTTGGTATATTTATACTTGGGGTAATAATAGAGACAATTAGAAAAATTATTATTCAGCTAATATCAAGACTTGGAATAGTTAAAAAAATTATTAATGGATTTAAAGATTTTTGTCTATCTTTTAATCTTAAGATTAATTGGTAATCTAGTTTTAAAAATTATAGAGAAATTTAAATAAAAATTGAAAGAGGCTAAAATGAAGAAAAATATATCGTGTGATGTTATTATACCTGTTTATAATTCTATTGAATGGGTTAAGTTATGTATTTATGCATTGTATCAGAATACAAATACTTCGGATTTAGGAAAAGTAATTTTAATTAATGATAAATCAAATAAAGAGACTACTGAATATTTAAGGAGTATTGAACAGAAATACTTTAATGTTATTTTAGTAGAAAACAAAAAGAATTTAGGCTTTGTCAAGTCGATGTAATTATGGTATGTCTATTGCAACTTCAGATTATGTTTTACTTTTAAATTCTGATTGTTTGTTTGCTGATGGAGTTATTCATAAACTAATGAATGCAATGGGACGTGATAAAAAAATTGGTCTTATGTGTCCTATTTCTAGTAAGGCTGCCAACTTATCTTTTTCACTTCCTAATGGCTATAATTATCAAATGTTAAACAAGTTATTTGAACAAAAATTTAGTGGCAAAACATTTGATGCTTGTACGGTAGTTGGAAATTGTTTAATGATTAGTAAGCAATGTATTAAGGAAGTTGGATATTTTGATGAAATATTTGAGAATGGTTATACAGAAGAGACTGATTATCAGTTTAAAGCTTTAGAAAAAGGGTTTAAAGCTAAAGTTTTAATTGATTCTTATGTTTTTCATGAATGTAGAGTGTCTTTTGGAGAATCCAAAAAGCAGTTGTTAGTTAGAGATAAGCATTTGAAAATTTTCTTTGAACGATGGGGAGATAAATATAATCAATTGATTGAGAAATATAGAAAAAATAATCCTATTGTATATATTAATAAGAAATTGAAAAAAGAGTTAAATAAAAATTATATTGAAGAGATGTATCGTGGAAAAATATTAGATAGTATAGATGGTTGGATGGTTAATAATATCAATAATTTAATTATTAATAATAAAGATATAGTAATTGGAGAAGTTAAAGATAATAAAGAGAAAACTATGATATTTTCACCTTTGATTTCTAAAGATGAATAATAAAGTAAGTTAGGTGCTGTTGATGAAGGAAAATAAGATATGTGTTTATACTTGTATAACTGATGACTATGACAAAATTAAGAAATTAGAAATAAAAGAAGCAGGAATTGATTACTATTTTTTTACAAATAATAAAGAGTTAAAGTCAAGTACTTGGAATGTTATTTATATTGATAATGATGGTTTAGATAATATAAGGCTTGCTAGAAAAATAAAAGTTTTGGGACATGATATATTGAAAGATTATGATGTTACTATATGGCTTGATGGTGCTAGCTATATAAGAAAAAGTGTTAAAGAATTTTTGGATAGATATTGTGACTTAGAAAAATACAGTTTAATTGGTTTTAAACATAATTATAGAGATTGTATATATGATGAAGCAGTTGAATGTATTAAAGTAAGAAAAGATAAGAAATTAGTTGTAAAAAAGCAGATGGATTTGTATCAAAAAAATAAATATCCTAAGCATAATGGTTTAATTGAATCGACTGTTTTAATAAGAAATTTTAAGAATAAAAAATTGAATAAAGTAATGAAGAATTGGTTTTCGGAAATAAAAAAATGTAGTTATAGAGATCAGTTAAGTTTTAACTATGTTGCTTGGAAAAATAAATTTGATTTTAAATTATTAGATATGAATGTGTTTGATAATGAATACTTTGGCTGGGAAAAACATAAGGTAACAGGTAATAGAAATTTAGATAATTTTTATGTTTATTTTGGAAAGGATACTGAATTTTCATATGGACATTTTCTAGAAGGAAAATATAAAAAAGAAAATGATAGTTATATACTTGAATTTAAAACATTAAGAAAATGTACAGAATTTAAAGTTGAATTTGCAATATTTAGTGGGATTTTATTTGATAATTTAAAGATTAATGTAGATAATTTAGAGTCCAGTAATTTAGTAAACTATAGAAAATATTTTGAATATCAAATCTTTGATGAAAGTATTCCAACAGTATTTCTTTATGGAGATTTTTCTAAGAACCAGCTGGTGAGGCTAGAAATAAAGATGCAAATTTTGGATGATGAATTTTATTTAAAATTATTGAAGAAATTTAATTTAGCTTTGATTACTGTTGTAAATAGTTCTAAAGAAAATAGAATATTTCCTAAAATAAAGAATTTTTTTAAGAAAAATAAATAGTATTTTAAGTTTGAAATATTATTTATTTTTTTTGATATTCTTGACTGTATTTTGTTGGAAATGTTATAATGAAGTTGTAAATTATAGAAGAGGTGAATACTTTGTTTAATTTAATAAAAAAATTTTTAAAAAAACCTGATGATGAAAATATAGAATTTATTAGAAAAAGTAAATATTTTGATGAAAATTATTATAAATTAGAAAATCCAGAGGTAAAAGGGGATTTATGTCGTCATTACTATTATTATGGTTGGAAAGAAGGGAAATCTCCTAGTTATGATTTTTCAAATGATGATTATTTAAAAAAATATAGAGATGTAACGGATGCTAAAATAAACCCACTTCTTCATTATTTGAAGTTTGGTAAAGCTGAAAATAGAACCATAGAAAAAGATAATGGTGTAAGTTTAAAAAAAGTCTATGAAAGTATTTATGATTGTCCTTATTTTTATAAAACTTATATATGTGATGATAAAATAAAAAGAGTTAATTTATTTTTTGATAAAATTGATAGTAATATTTATGATATGAATTTATTGTTTGATTTTATTATAAAAAAGTGTAGTTTAGAAAAATTACAATTAAGAATTGTTTATAATATAGCAGATTTTGAAGTTTTAAAAGATTTTTTAGAAAAAAATAGTCTTGAACTACCAGCGGATACCATTTTTTTAAATTTGAAAAATTCTAATTATTTAGAGATTAGTTTGTTTGAAGAGTATGTTTGCACTTCTTGGAAAAATGCTAGAGCTATACTTAATACCCATAGTATAAATAATAATATTTATTTTTATGTAAAAACGCTAGATAATTTATCTGATAGTGAATATTATCAAATTTCAAATATTTGTTGTAATGACAAAGTTGTTTGTTTAGTTAATGATGACAATATACTTAATAATTTAAAATTATGTAAGCTTAAATTTGAGAGTAATGAACAAAAGATTACTTCAAAGAAAACAAATCAGCTTTATTGTGATTTCGGTGATATGTTTATTGTAGGAGTTGAATTATTAAATGAAGCATTTTTAAGAGGAGAGTTAGACCCCAAGAGATGGATAGTAAATGTAACTTCTATCAAAAAGGAACTTAAGTTTCATTTTGATACTGATGTTAAGGTGAGAAATGTTGAAGAAATAGATGAATATGCAGATTTTATTTTTGATTTATCTTATGTTAAAAATAAAGAGACTTATGATGTTCCTACTATAGTAGGATTTGTAGAAGAACAAGAATATATAAAGAAAGAAGTTATTTATTTAGATAACATAACGAAAAAAGATTTAAAATTTACTTATGAAAAAGCAGATGATTTAAAGATAGATAATAGCTATCAAAAATTTGCTGATGAGCTTAGAATAATAAGGGGGAAGACAAATGTATAGATTAAAGTGTGATACAGAATTTGATATGCAATTAGATGTACTAGAATTTTCTAGTCGTTATTATCAACTTTTAAATAGTAAGAAAAAAAATATTATTTATATAAAAGATGTGTTTGATAATTCAACTTTTCGTTATAGAACTTATAATGTAATGGAAGCTATGGAAAATAATTCTAAATATTTTGTTACTTGTTTTTTAGTTAGTGAACTTTATAGTATTTATAAGTTACTGTCTAAGATAGATTTAATTATTTTGCAGAGAGCAAAGTGGAGTTTTGAATTAGAAAGTTTCATAAGAATTGTTAAAGAAAAAAAGATTCCTATTGTTTATGATATGGATGATTTAATTTATCATACAAAATATGTTCCTAAATATTTAAATAGTATTGGTGATTATCGTGATTTTACTGTTGATTCATTTTTTGCTTTATCTAAAAGATATGAATTGATAGCTAGTAGTAGTGATGGCTTTATTGCAACAACCAATGATTTAAAACAACATTTAGAGTGTGATTTTAATAAACCAGTTTGGTTAATGCCTAATTTTTTAAATAAAGAACAAGAGGAAGAATCTAGAAAAATCTGTTTATTAAAAGAAAAAAATTACAAGAGGGATAAATTTGTAATTGGTTACTTTAGTGGGTCAAATTCTCATCAGAGGGATTTAGAAATTGTTGAATCAGCAATTATTAAATTGATGGATAAATATCCTGATATTTATTTAAAAATAGTAGGATATATGAGCCTGTCAAAAGATTTTGAAAAGTTAAAGAAAGATGGTAGAATACTTATTGATAAATTTGTTCCTTTTCAAGAATTACAATATAAAATTGGTGAAGTAGATTTGAATATTATACCTCTTCAAAATCATGAATTTAATCATTGTAAGAGTGAACTTAAATATTTTGAGGCAAGTATTGTTGATGTTGTTAGTTGTGCTACTGATAATAATGTGTATCACAATATAATAGAAGATGGAAAAGATGGTTTTTTGTGTACAGAAATGGATTGGTATGATAAAATAGAATATGTATATTTGAATTATGACAAAATGAAAAATGTAATTAAGTCTGCAAAGAAGAAATGCTATCAATTGTATGTAATAATAGGCAAGAAGAGAGAATTTTGAATTTGTATGATGATATTATAGAGAGTATTGGTGGAGATAATGAAACGAAATAATGCTATAGAAGTTAAAAATATGACTAAACAATTTGATGTATATTTTGATAAGGCAAATACGTTAAAAGAAAAATTATTATTTTGGAAGAGGGGCAACAAAGAAGTTAGAACTGTATTAAAGGATATTAATATCGATATAAAAAAAGGAGAAACAGAGCACTTATCGGGACAAATGGAAGTGGAAAATCGACGTTGTTAAAATTAATGACAAAAATTATTTATCCTACTAAGGGAACTGTTTCTACTAAGGGAAAGTTAACATCTTTATTAGAACTTGGAGCAGGATTTCATCCTGATTTTTCTGGAAGAGAAAATATTTATTTTAATGCTTCAATATTTGGCCTTTCAAAAAAAGAAATTGATAGAAGATTAGATGATATTATTGCTTTTTCGGAACTAGAAGAATTTATAGATAATCCAGTTAGAACTTATTCTTCTGGGATGTATATGCGCCTTGCCTTTAGTGTTGCTATTAATGTAGATGCTGATATTTTACTTATTGATGAAATCTTAGCTGTAGGGGATCAACATTTTCAAGATAAATGCTTTAAAAAACTAGAAGATTTACGAGATAGTAATAAAACAATAGTTATTGTTACTCATAGCTTGGATTCTGTTAAAAAATTATGTAATCGAGCTATATGGATAAAGGATGGAATAGTTGAAGAAGATGGTGATACTAAAATGGTTGTAGAAAAATACTTAAAGGAATGTCAGTAAGGTAGGTGATAATTATGAGTTTAGTTAACGATTTAAGACATTATAGAGAATTTTTAAAGTCAAATGTAAAAAAAGATATTCGCGGAAAGTATAAAGGATCTTTTTTAGGAGTACTATGGAGTTTTATTAATCCACTTTTATCTGTTTTGGTATACGCAATAGTTTTTCCTTATATCATGAGAATAAAAGTAGAGAATTATTTGATTTACTTAATTACAGGAATTATTCCTTGGACATTTTTTACAAGTTCCATTAATTTAGGACTTATTTCTGTTTTAAGTAATGCTGATATAATAAAAAAAGTTTATTTTCCAAGAATTATTTTGCCAATATCAACTGTAACTAGTTGTTTGGTTAATTTCTTGATTTCTTGTATAATTATAATTTTATTTTGTCTTGGTAGTGGACTTGGAATAAGTTTTCAAATATTATGGTTGCCACTTATTGCTTTAATTCAGTATTTAATGTTATTAGGCTTTACTTTTATTTTAAGTTCTATTGAGATGTATATGAGAGATATTGAACATATTGTTAATTTTATTTTAAGTATGGCTTTTTATGTAACACCAATCCTTTATACTCCAGATATTTTTCCTGAAAATTTGTCATGGGTACTTGAAATAAATCCAATGGCTTATCTTGTTAATGCTTATAGAAGTATCTTCTTTTATCAAAAAATGCCAAATATTTATGACCTTGGAATTGTTAGTATTTTTAGTATTATTATTTTTATATTAGGTTATTTTATATTTGAGAAATTGCAAAAAGGTTTTGCAGAAGAAGTTTAGGAGGGGTACATGCAGATTGTATATCATGGAAGATATGCAAAAGTAGATAATCCCAGAATTATTGCTGGAAAATTTACAAAAGATTAATTATTATATTAGATAATAAGCCTAAAAATTATGTTAAAAATCTAATTGAAGTAATGTCATTATGGATTATTCTAAAGATAGATAATTATAATAGTAGTATGTATTATGAAAATACAAGTTATATTTATCAATGTTATATTGAAAAAAAAGTTTTATAGGAGGAAGTATGAAGACAAATTTTAAAATAATATCTGTAAATATTGATGGTATAAGGAATGCTAAAATAGAATTACAAGGTATTTGTAAAGATAAAGATAAAATTAGTGTGCTGGTAGATGGGAAAGAGAGAAAATTTGAGGAAAAGATTATTTTAGATAAGAAATATGTTGTAAATAGAATAAAAAAAATAAAGAGTGATGATTTTAATATTTATGTGTGTTTAGAAAAAAAGGATAAAATAGTAGAGGTTTATTATAATAATAAATTTATTTTAAAACAGAATGTCTCTATTTTATCAAGAGTTTTGTTTAGAATTAAAATAAGACTTAGAAGAGGATTTAATATATTTAAGCGTCTTCCTAAAATTATAGTAAAAACAGTTAAATTAATGTGGGTTAGACATCATTTTTTAATTCCTCCAAGAATGATTAAACAATATTTAAAATCTTTTTCTAATAATGTAGAAAGTAAAAATGTTGATGAATTATTTTATAATCCGTTAGTAGATGAGGATTATAGAAAATGGTTAAAAGAGCAAGAGATTTCTAAAGAACATAAAAAGTTTTCTTATCAGCCATTAATTAGTATTGTAATTCCTGTATATAATGTTTCAGAGAAATTATTAAGAGAATGTTTAGATAGCATATTAAATCAAAGTTATGATAATTTTGAAATTTGTCTTAGTGATGATGCGTCTTCCAAAAAAGAGACTATTAGTGTCTTAAAAGAATATGAAAATAAGTATGAAAAAGTAAAAGTTGTTTATAGAAAAAAGAATGGTCATATTAGTGAGGCTACTAATAGTGCTTTAAAATTAGCTAAGGGAGAGTTTATAGGGCTTGTTGATAATGATGATGTTTTAGATAGAGATGCATTATATTATATGGTAGAAAAACTAAATGACGATAAAAATTTAGATTTAATTTATAGTGATGAAGATAAATTAGATTATAATGGAGAAAGATGTTTTCCTCATTTTAAACCAGATTTTTCTTTAGATACTTTTTTATCTTCTAATTATTTTTGTCATTTTACTGTAATTAGAAAAAGTATTATAGATAAGATAGGTGGTTTTCGAGGAGAATATAATGGGGCTCAAGATTATGATTTGTTTTTAAGAGTTATTGATGAGACTAAAAATATAGGACATGTTAGTAAAATTTTATATCATTGGAGAATGACAGAGGGCTCTACATCTAGTGGTGGAAGTCATAAAAATTATGCATATGATGCTGGAAAAAGAGCATTAGAAGATTATTTTAAAAGAAATCATATAATGGCTAATGTTCATTTGATTGGTAGTCCTGAGATGTATAGAATTGAGTATTTATATAAAAAAGAGCCTAAAATTAGTATTATTATACCAACTAAAGATAAAAAAGATGTGTTAGATACTTGCTTAAAATCTATTTATGAGAAAACAGAGTATTCTAATTATGAAGTTATCGTTGTTGATAATAATAGTAGAGAAGAAGAGACTTTTGCTTTAATGAATAGTTATAAGAATAAGCATAATAATTTTAAAGTAAAGAGATTAGAGTGTGAATTTAATTATTCTTATATAAATAATGAAGCTGCTAAAGAAGCTAGTGGAGAATATATTGTTTTTCTTAATAATGATACTGAGGTTATTACTTCATCTTGGCTTCATGATATGGTAGGATATGCAAGTCAAAAACATATAGGATGTGTTGGAGCAAAATTACTTTATCCTAATCAAACTATACAGCACTCTGGAGTAGTAGTTGGAGTAGGAGGCATTGCAATGCATGCTTTTGTATCTACAGGTAGAATGCAATATGGTTATTTTGGAAGACTAGTATCTGTATATGACTGGTCTTGTGTAACAGCAGCGTGTTTAATGGTAAAAAAGTCAAAATATTTAAGTGTAGGTGGACTTGAAGAAGATTTGAAGGTTGCTTATAATGATGTTGATTTTAATTTAAAACTATTAGATAGTGGCTATTATAATGTTGTTCTTCCTAATGTGGAATTATTTCATTATGAATCTTTATCTAGAGGAAATGATATGAGAGAAGATCAAATTAAAAGGTTTAAAAAGGAAACGGACTATATGTGTGATAAATGGAGAAAAAAGCTATTAAGAGATAAGTTTTATAATGATAATATGAGTTATGACTATGCTTTTAGATTAGATAGAAAGAGTGGTGAATAAAGAGATGAGCCAACTAAAAAAGTTATTAAATAAATTTGAGTTTAGATTTTTAATTTCAGAATTAGTTATGATTTTGATTAGTACTTTGACTTACAAATTATGTTGTGTTATTGGTAATATATATGTTGCTTCTTTTATCTCAATGTTGTTTTCATTAATTTGCAATTATTTTTTGTGTTTAAAGTATGTATTTAGACACAAAAAGTGCAATTTTGAATTTAAAAAATTTGTTAAGTTTATGGTGATTGGAATATTAATTTTGTTATTTAAACAATTTGCTATTACTAAGTTATATCGCTTTTTTCTATTACCATTACTTTTATCTCGAGGAGTAGGATTTTTAATTGTATTTATTATTGATTATTATTTTAAACAATCTATTTTTGATGATGAATATAATATTTCATTTGATAAAATCAAACGTTTGTGTTCAATTATTTTAGAGAAATGGGATCAGTTTATAAATATAAAATACATCAAAGTTATTTTTAAGCTTTTACCTCAAAATTTATTTGTTTTTCTCTTTTTTTTAGGAAGTTTGTATTATATGGTGACATTTTTTGAAAAAAATGATGATATATTGGTATATAGTCAGGTTGTTTCAGATGATACAATTCCACTTGTTGATAGTAGTAAAAATATTGATTTTTTTGATTATAATGTGAATCAGAATGTTGATAGAATATGTTTAGTATTTGGAACATATGATAGAAAAAACAATTCAGATTTAACTTTTGAGTTATTTAATGATAATAAAGAAGTTTATAAAAAAACTATTAATACTAGTGTATTAAAAAATGCTAGTGATTATTGTTTAGATACTCCAGTAATAAAAAAAGAAAAAATACAAGATTATAAATTAAAAGTTATTCCTAAGAATGCTACAAAAAAGAATTCGGTTGCCTTATTTTCTAATAAGAAAACCAAAGAGCCAACTATTTATTTAAAAGAAGTTCATAATATTATTAGTTTAAAATATTTAACTATATTTGTTATAATTGTTGCCTTTCTTGGAATTAATTATATAATTAATAAAACAAAAAAATTGAAAGAAACTACATTTTTGTTAATATCGTTGTTTTATTTTGGAACATTTTTAATTTTTAATCCACCGTTAGAAGTTCCCGATGAACCATCTCATTTTTATAGTTCGTATAATTTAGCTCAAAATGGTCTTAATGGTAGTAAGGTTACGAATATAGAAATTCCTGATAATATAGAATGTTTAAATTATTCTGATATTCAAGTAAGAGATAGGGTATCTAATTTGAATGATGTAAAAACTTGTTTTAAAGCTAGAAAAAATGAAAAAAGAAATGTAATGTTTGGAGTTAGTAATAAGGTTTCAAAATCATTTTTAGGCCATTTATTTCAAGCCTTTTCGATTAAAATTATTGATATTTTTACAAATTCTCCAGTTGTGATTTTCTATTTTGCAAGATTTGGAAATTTTATTGTTTCATTTTTAATTTTATTACTTGCTATCAAAATTTGTCCTAAATATAAAAATGTTATTTTATTTATTGGGCTTACTCCGATGTTTATACAACAAATTACTTCATTATCATATGACGCTATTTTAAATTCTTTATCTTTATTGTTTGCTTCATATGTTGTTGAATTAATTTTATCAAAAAGAGTTATAAAAATTAGAGACATTGTTATTCCATGTTTGTTTTTAATTGTTATGTTTACTGTAAAAATTGTGCACCCTATCCTCTGCCATCACCTCTTACCTGGCAAGAGAAATGGATATGAATA
>OKRY01003756.1_pt1 | contig 10990 bp, 9 predicted proteins | sample 1601121 | NCBI WGS metagenome assembly OKRY01 (sample SAMEA3541546, study PRJEB24748) | human gut metagenome | biome: human gut; feature: human-associated habitat; material: faeces | place: China | collected 2012
GTCACGAATCGCGTCTTCGACGCTTTCCGCTGCTTCGCAGCTCATTTTTGCTCATAATGCGGCGCTCCCTTCGTGGCATCCCGTGGGCAAATTCTCATGCAAGCATGGAATTCTGCCCACGGGATGCCACGAGGGAACTGTAGTATAAATTTTAAAAAATTTTGAATTTTGCTGTTCTGCCCTTAAAATCTGTCTGGAAATAGTGTATGATGTTACTATCTTTCAATAAAGGACGGTACATTACATGAAATTTTTCCAGAAAAGATCCTTCTTTTCTTTTATGATAGCACTTGGAGTCGGCGCCAATCTGTTTTGTAGCGCTGTTTTAACGGCTCGCGCCGAGGTCATCGATTACCAGGCGCTGGCGGAGGCCAACCTTTCGATCCCGGTTGAGAGCAACGAAATCAAAAACTGGCCGGAGGGTCCGATCCTCAATGCTCGCTCCGCGATTTTGATGGATGCGGACAGCGGTGCAATCCTTTATGCCAAAAATATCCACGAAAAGCTCTATCCCGCCAGCACAACCAAGATTCTGACTGCCTATATCGCGCGTCAGAACAGCGAATTAAATGAGATGATCGAATATTCCGATACCGCGGTGCACAGCATCGACTGGCGAAGTGATTCCAACATCGGCATCAAAGCCGGTGAAGCGATCACAATGGAACAATCCCTCTACGGTCTGCTGGTGGGCTCCGGCAGTGAATGCGGCAATGCCATCGGCGAACATATCAGCGGCAGTATGGAAGCGTTTGTAGATTTAATGAACCAAACCGCAAAGGAGCTCGGCTGCACGGATTCCCATTTCGTCAATACCAATGGCAAGCATGATGACAATCACTATACCTCCACCCATGACCTCGCTCTGATCGGGCAGAAGTTTTTCTCCGATGACGTGCTTTGCCGCATGTCTGACACGGTAAGCTACAAAATCCCGGCGAGCGCAACGCTGTCACAGGATCTGATTCCGAACAGCAAAAACAAGCTGCTGCCCGGTAAAACCTACGCTTACGAATATCTCGTCGGCAGTAAGACCGGCTACACCGCAAACGCTCGCTCTAACCTCGTTTCCTGCGCCCAGAAAGACGGGCTGAAGCTGATCTGCGTCGTTATGATGGAGGAGTCCCCGCAGCAGTTCAAGGATACGATAAGCTTATTTGATTACGGTTTCAGCAACTTTTCTTCTGTTACAGCATCCAAAGAAGACACCACCTATCAGGTAAAAAACGGCGACCTGTTCGCAAATACGTTCAATCAGTCCAACATCCTTTCTATCGACCCGGATGCGAAAGTTCTCCTTCCGGATACGCTCACCTTTGCCGATCTGGATTCCGAGCTGAGCTATGATAACCTGAAGGATGGACAGGCCGCTGTCATCCACTACTCCTACGAAGGTCAGGATCTCGGCAGCGCGCCGATCCTCTTTTCCAGCATAACGCCCTTTGATTTCAGTGCAGAACCGGTTTCTGAAACGGAAAGCGCAGCCATCGCAACAGCGGATGGCTCTTCCAAGGCAGATGCGAACAGCGTACAAAGCAGCGCTTCTAATGCGCAAAGCAGCACAGACAGCTCCGGCACGGATGGCAATGTGAATGCTTCCAGTGCAAACGGTTCCTCCGGCACACAGGGCGCCACGAGCGCGCAGGCTGGCACTACAGCGTCTGAATCCGTCGCTTCCACAACTTCTCCGACCACAGTTTCCACACCTGGGGGAAATGTTATTTTCTTAAACGTCCGTAAAATTTTGCTTGCAGTCAGCATTGTCGCGGTTATCCTGATCGTCATTCTGGTGATCCGTTCCATTCTGATCGGACACAGCCGCAATCGCAAGCGCCGCGATATCATGAAACGACATCGCAGCCGCAAAGATGAAATCATCGACTTCGACCGTTACACCGATCCCTTCGCGTAAGACACAGGACGGGATGCACAAAAATGCCGCAGACCATTTCTTTTGAAACCGGTCTGCGGCGTTTTTTCGTATTATTTTAATATATGGACTCCCCGGCGTATCTCCGATGTCAGCGTCCCGCCTCACCGTTTCCCGAGCTTTTCCTGCGCTTCGCGGTGTCTGTGCTCCTTACGCAGCTGGCGGATGTGATCTTTTCTCTCCATCAGGGCGGCAACCTCTTTCTCTCCGACCAGCTTCGTCGTCTTGACGGCGTAAACCATGTCATCGTCCGCTTTTTTCACGCGGATTTTTCCTTTCATCCAACCGTGCTTATCGCACCACGACAGGCTGTAATAGTGCTTGCCGTTTGGCGAGAACCAGCGGACTTTTTTGCGAAGGTTATGATGGCACAGATAACATCTGGTGGAAAGAACCTCTTTATCCGCCATCAACGCCTCCTTATCCGGAAACGGTCGGGAAATATATTTTGCATAATTATCGAATACGACATGCACCTCGCTGCGGTGGTTTTCCGGCAGCTGGAACGTGTCGAAGGAAACCCGCTGCAGTGCAATCGGGTCTTTGATCATCTGAAATACCCGTGCGGTATACACCGCGTCGCTGATCGCCCGGTGAAATGGAATATCCTTTGGAATCTGCAGATAATCTACCGCATATTCCAAGCTCCTTCGCACCTTCTGATCTTCGTAGGCGATGGAAAACAGCTTCTGAATATCATAGAACCGGACAGGTCCTTTTCCAAGGGGCTCCATACCGAAAAACCGCATATTTTTCTGAAGCTCCGTCAGATCCTGCGGTCCCCAGGTACCGAACATGAAATCCTCGCCACACCACGCCAGAAAGTCCTTCATCACGACATCAAAGGTCCGACATCCGGAGAGATCTTTCATATGGATGCCGATCAGCTTTTCTGTAATATGGTGCATGGTATCATAAACCTGCGGACGGATCAGCTCCTCAAAGGTACCCACAATTTCCATCCGGCTGTTTAATTTTACCGCACCGATCTCAATAATTTCAAACGTAAGCAGTCTGTTGCGGGCATCGCGGCTATCAGACGCCTGATTCCATTCCAGATCCAGAACCACATAATCCATTGATCGTTCCTCCGCCCACTACAACATCGCCATCATAAAGTACAACCGACTGTCCGCAGGTAATTGCCCTCTGGGGCTCGTCAAAGACCAGATGAATGCTGTCCGGTCCGGTGATCTCTGCGTTCGCCCACTGCTCCTGGTGACGGTAACGGATTTTCGCTTTGATGCGCTGCGTGCCCGTCGGCACCTCACCGCTGATCCAGTGGAAATCTTTCGCCGTCAGCTCTTTTGACCACAGATCCCGGTCGCGTCCAAGGACTACCGTATTGGTCTTTGGATCGATCCTGCACACATACATCGGCTCATGCAGGGCTAGTCCCAGCCCTTTGCGCTGTCCGATCGTATAGCAGATAATTCCCTTATGCTGCCCCAGCACATATCCTTCCTGATCTACGAAATTGCCCGGCTCAAAGCTTTTGCCGGTGTATCGTTCAATAAATCCGGCATAATCTCCGTCCGGTACAAAGCAGATATCCTGGCTATCATGCTTGCGCGCATTGATCAGTCCCTGTTCTTCCGCCATTTCCCGGATCTGCGGCTTCGTCATGCCACCCAGGGGGAACAGCGTATGTGCAAGCTGCTCCTGCGTCAGGCTGTAGAGCACATAACTCTGGTCTTTCTTTTCATCGATGGCTTTTTTCAGGAGGAACTTTCCGTCCTGTTCTTCGATTCGGGCATAGTGTCCGGTTACAACGTAATCGTAATCCAGCTCCTTTGCCCGCTTCATCAGCTTCTCGAACTTCATATAACGGTTACAGTCGATACACGGATTCGGGGTGAATCCGTTTTCATAGGCACAGACAAAGCGGTCCATGATCTGTGTGCCGAAATCTTCCGTAAAATTGAACACGAAATACGGAATGCCCAGCTGACGTGCAACGCTTCTTGCATCCTCCACATCGTCTAACGAACAGCAGGTATGCCCTTTTCGTTCGCAGCTGTCCTCTCCGGCAAACAGGCGCATCGTAACGCCCATACAATCATATCCGTCCCGCTTCATCAGCCATGCCGCAACGCTCGAATCTACGCCGCCGCTCATGGCAATCATCGCCTTTTTCATTCTCTGTCTCCGTTCTTTTTATTCCTGCCCTGCCTCTCCCGGAACTTTCCAGCTCATGCTTCTCAGGCTCAGGGCCAGTGTTGTCGTATTATGCAGCAGCGCGGATGTCGTAGGCTGAATCAGCCCGGTCACACCGGCTGCAATTAAACTGCCGTTGATGCCAAGGATTGCACGGTAGTTGACATGAATCCGACGCATCATTTCTTTGCTTAAGCGGCGCAGGTAAACCAGCTCCTGCAGGCTGTCCGCACCGACTGTAATATCCGCAATTTCCCGCGCAAGCTCCGAACCGTCGCTGATCGCAATACCAACATCCGCGGCAGAAAGCGCCGGGGAGTCGTTGATTCCGTCGCCGACCATGACTACCCTGCGTCCGGCTTCTTTTTCCTGCTGGACAAAGTTCGCCTTGTCCTCCGGCAGAACTTCCGCATGGTATTCGTCCACGCCGATCTGTTTTGCGATCGCCGCTGCTGTTCGCTCGCTGTCGCCAGTCATCATGACGATTTTTGTAAATCCTTCCCGTTTCAGCTCGCGGATAACCTGTTTTGCCTCTTCACGCACCGGATCCTCAATACAAAGCACTGCTTCCAGCACGTTGTCAATTGCCAGATACAGATGGGAATACTGCAGCGGCAGTTCATCGAAGCACTGCTGGTATTCCGGACGGATCCGGCACTTCTCATCTTCAAATACAAAGTGGGCGCTGCCGATCACCACACGCTTTTCCCCAACATAAGAGGCAATGCCATGTGCAACGATATATTCCACCTTGGAATGTACTTCCTCATGTTCCAGATTACGCTCTGCCGCTGCACGCACAACCGCCTTTGCCATCGAATGAGGAAAATGCTCCTCCAGACATGCTGCCAGACACAAAAGATCGTCTTCCTTTTCCTCACCGAATGCGATAACAGAATGCAGCGTAGGCTGCGCTTTGGTCAGCGTACCGGTCTTATCGAATACGATGGTGGAAGCCTCCGAAAACGCTTCCAGATATTTTCCGCCCTTTACGGTGATCTTCGCTGCGTTTGCTTCCCGGATCGCTGTCAGGACAGTCAGGGGCATCGCAAGCTTTAATGCGCAGGAAAAATCAACCATCAGTACGGATAACGTTCTGGTAACATTTCTTGTAAGCAGCCATGTAAGACCGGTTCCAAGGAAGGTGTAGGGAACCAGCCTGTCCGCCAGATGCTCCGCACGTCCTTCTACTGCGGACTTGAGCTTTTCGGAATCCTCGATCATCGTAACGATCTTTTCGTAGCGGGTCGAGCCGGAAACCGCCTTGACCTCAATCGTCAGCTCGCCCTCTTCCACAACGGTTCCGGCATAAACGAATCCTCCCTTTTCCTTGCGGACAGGCTCGGATTCACCGGTCATGGAAGCCTGATTGATCATTGCTTCGCCATCTGCCACTACACCGTCAAACGGAATGACGTTGCCGACATGGATCACGATATGGTCGCCCGGCACAACGGATGCAGAATCCACAAGGATTTCCTGATCCCGGGTCTTTATCCACACTTTGCCGACATTTAACGACATGCTGCGCGCCAGATCGCCGACAGACTTTTTATGTGTCCACTCCTCAAGGATTTCACCCAGACCCAGCAGGAACATAACCGATCCCGCCGTCGAGCAGTCCCGCCGCAGAATCGATACGGTAATCGCTGTCGCATCCAGAACCGGGACTTCCAGTTTTCCTTTGGAAAGGCATAGGACACCTTCTTTTATATAACGAAAAGCTTTCCATATAGTATACACATTTCTGATCGGTAAGGGAAGCATGTATTTTGTAAATAACCGTTTTGCCACATGCCCGATCAGTTTTTCTTTATACTCTACATTCAGCGCACGTCCAGAACTGGAACGAACGGAATCCGGCAGCTGGACGTCTTCATAATGAAAACTTTTCAGCGCCTCCATCAGTTCTTTTAATTCGCCGTCATACTCGATCACCGCATCCTGCGTCTGCTCGTATACGGTCGCTTTTGTCACACCTGGCTGTGTTTCCAGAAAATACTGCAGGGTGTCCGCCTGATCAAAGCTCATTCTGGACTGCCCCATATGCACCCGGATTCGCCCGGGAATTTTGTGTTTGATTTTAAAGTTCATTTTTTCTCCACTCCGCTGATACGCTTCGCGCTTTTTCAGAAAACGGGACTCCGTCAAAAAGGACGGCGCCGTCTCCGGCTCCGTCCCCCACTGCCCTGAATCAGGCTTCTTCTTTTACTTCAGCTTCCGCTTCTTCTGCCGCTCTGTCTTCATTGATCTGCTTTGCTTCTGCCAGAACATCGCCAGCGTTTTCCTGAACGGTTGTTACGGTCTTCATAACGCTGTCCTTTGCGCGAAGCGCTGCTGCGGTACACTGTACGTATGCTTTCTTCGCGTCTTTGCTGGAAAGGATCTTGATTCCGGCTGTTCCGAACAATACGCCTCCTAAAAATAAACCGATTTTCTTTGCATCAGATGCTTTCATCATGTTCGTTTCCTCCTTCGACCGGCGCAGGATACGTCTATACTACCTGTCGTACGGCATAGCTTTCTTTTGTTAGTCATCATTGACTGCAAACATGGTAGCACGCTTTTTTTCCTGTGTCAATTGCGACTTTATTCCTGCTTTCCGAACACAATCCGTTTCCCGATAAAAATGATCAGAAGTGCTGCAACGCCCACCAAAACGATTGTGCCGCCCGGCTTTAAGCCCAGATAAAACGCCGCAAACAGTCCGATAATCATGAACAGCACGTTCAAACCGACAGCGTACCATACAGTCTGTTTAAAGTTTTTTCCCAGCTGCATCGCACAAGCTACCGGAACGACCATCATCGACGATACCATCAACGCACCGACTGTCCGTGCTGCGACCGAAACCGTCACTGCAATCATAATCGTGAAGATAAAATTGACGACGCCGACCGGCACGCCCGCCAACCGTGCGCTTCTTTCATCTAATGAAATATAAAACAGTTCTTTATATAGAAGCAAAAATAACGCAAGTACCACAACGGACACCACGATGACTGAAATCATCTCGGCATCGCTGATCGCCACAATGCTGCCAAACAGAAAGCTGTTGAAGTTTGCCGAATTTTTCACAAAACCGGACAACACACCCGCCAGACCGATTCCTGCTGACATGATAATGGATATCGACATTTCCGAATAGCGCGGAAGCTTTCTGCGGATCGCCTCAATGCCGAAGGACGCTGCCACACAGGCTGCTGCTGCGCCCGCCACCGGATTGACACCCAGCAAAAGTCCTGCTGCGACGCCGGCGAGCGACGTATGGGAAAGTGCATCACCGATCATGGAAAGACGTTTGCAGACAACGACCATTCCGACGCAGGGCACAACCGCCGCCAGCAAAATTCCGACAACAAACGCCCGCTGCATAAACAGATATTCAAAAATTCTCATGCCTGCCCGTCTCCTTTCCCAGCTTCCTGTTTTACCTTTCCGTCCTCCAGCACCCAGATATCATCTGCATAGGACGATGCACGTTTGAGGTCATGCGTCACCATCAGGACGGTGATCCTTTTCTCCGCATTGATTTTTTTGAGCAGTCGGTAAAAGTGTGACGCATTTTTTTCATCCAATGCCGACGTCGGCTCATCCAGAATCAGAAGCTTCGGCTCGTTGACCAGGGCGCGTGCCAGAAGCACTCTCTGCTGCTGTCCGCCAGAAAGTCTGCCGATCAAACGGTTCTGGTATTCCTCCATTCCCACCTGCGCCAGCGCAGCCTTTACCTGCTGCCGCTCTTTTTTCCCCGCAAACCGGAACAATCCGATCTGCTTATATAAATTTGCGCGTACGATTTCTTCCACGGATGCCGGAAAATCCTTCCAGCCACCCATCCCGTTCTGGGGCACATAGCTGATGCTCGACCAGTCCTTAAACTGTCGGATGTCCTGCCCCAGAATCTCAATGCTGCCGTCGCTGCTGCCTTCTTCGTGATCCCCTTTGTGGCTTTCCCCGATCGGGAGCTCTCCTAATAAAAGCCTTAAAAGCGTCGATTTTCCTGCCCCGTTTTCTCCTGCGAGAATCGCCAGCCGCCCTTCTTTCAGGCAAAGGCTGACGCCGTCCAGCACATTTTCCTTTCCATAGGAAAAGTGCAGATTTTTGATTTCTATCGCATTCATATGTCTGCTCCTTACCGCAAAGTTTCTGTCAGCTGCTGCAGATTTTCTTCCATGACGGAAAAATAATCTCCGCCGGTTTCTTCCTGTCTGTCGCTTAGGCCTTCCATCGGGCTGAGGGTCAAAAGCTTCACGCCGGTTTCCGCCGCTACCGTTTCCGCCGTCCTTGAGCCGGACAGCTCTTCAAAGAAAATCGCACGGACGTTGTTTGCCCGGACAAAATCGATAATATCTGCCATCCGTCCCGGGTCGGGTTCGGAATCCGGCGACATGCCCTCGATGCTCACCTGCGTCAGATTATAACGCCTGCACAGATATCCATACGCCTCATGCGCCACAACGATGTTTCGCTCCGACAGATTTTCCAGCGTCGTCTGATAGGTTTTGTCCAGCTCGTCGAGCTGTTTTGCCCATTTCTCATAATTTGCCTGATAGTCTGCGCGATGCTCCGGATCCGCCTCGGAAAACGCTTCGCAGATGTTTTGCATTTCCTGTTTTGCGTTCATCGGGTCCAGCCAAACGTGCGGGTCATACTCGCCGTGCTCGTGGCCGTCATGACCGTCCGGTGCGGCGACAACAGTGTGGTCGGCGGCATCGTCTTCATGCGCGGCCGCATTGCTCACAGCGGCGTCTTCTTCATCCGCATGATCGTGACCGTCCTCATCAGCATGCGCGGTCCCATGGTCGTGGCTGTCTTCTTCGTCCTCATCGGCATGCACAGCTTCATGGTCATGGCTCTCCTCTTCCTCTGCACTGCGCAGCAGGCTCACTCCCTGCGACGCTTCCACGGAAATCAATTTTTTATTGGAAAGCCCCGCCAGAACGTCTGAAACCCAGTGCTCCATCCCAGCACCGTTATAGATAAAAACGTCCGCCTGCTCCATCCGGGTAATATCCTTTGTGGACGGCTCCCAATCGTGGGGCTCTGTACCGGACGGCACCATGCAGGTCACCTGGACGTGCTCGCCGCCGATTTTCTGTGCGAAATCGTACATCGTATAAAAACTCGCCATCACCTGCAGCTTGTTGGGATCCACCGGTTCGTCAGAAGCTTCCGTGCCGCAGCCGACAAACACTGTGGTAAACAGTAAGCACGCGCAGAGCGCCAACGCCACACGACGCAGGATGCCGCTTTCCGATACCCGTGTGCAGCGCAGCTGCGTCATCCTGATGCCGGAAATCACAGCATGCTTCCCGAGTTGCTTTTTTCTATTTATCCTCATTTCTATCCTGCAGTCCTTCCTGTGTTTCCCTGAATTTGCGGCACTCCCGACAGCAGCCGTAAAAGATCAGATGCGAGGAATCCAGCGCAAAGTCATGCTCCTTCAGGATATGTTCAGAAAATCCATGGAGCTTGTTACATTCCAGAGGAATGATCTTCCCGCACTGCAGGCAGACAAGCCGCCCCGGGCTGCCCGGCCTCAATTCTCCGATATAGCGGTACTGCGCACCTGCGCCGTCCACTGCCGGAATTTTGATCACGGCGTTCTCCTCTGTGAGACGGTCGAGAGCCCGATAAACCGTCGTCTGTCCAACGTGAATTCCTTCGGCTTTGAGACAGTCCATACACTGTTCCGCTGTCACAAACCGGTCGCTGTGTTTTTCCAGACAATCCCGGATCAGCTCCTGTTGCTTCGTTCTGTATCTGACACGTTCTGCCATTTTTCTCTCATTTCTGCGCACGCTTTTTGTGCATGCCGAGTTTGTGTCAAGTGCGCACAGACACAAATCCCGCGATTGAAAAATTTTATTTTTCAATCTTCTTTCCCTATGAACCGCAGCGGTTCATTTTGAAATTAAAAACCATTTTCAATTTATTATATCCGTTTTTTCCTGTGTGTCAAGTGGAAGAGACTGTGATAACTAACGATAGGACTTGTTTTTTTGACAAAATAACGGATAGAGAATATGTGAGACTTGTAATATCATTATCCTGAATTATTCACGGAACAGTATCTGAACTGGTAACTGTACCATGAATCCAAAAATTGACCCATGTAGCCTAAACATCGCTCAACCAATCTCCAAAAAGGGTATAAAATCCCTGTGGCAGAGTTCTGAGCGGTTATTAAGCTGTCAAGGTTCGTTAATAGTTACTATTCCAGCTGTACATTCAGCTTACCGATATTTGAAAGTGTCTCATAGAATTCATTTTTATGAGGGCAGCTGCTACACAGCTTGAATGTGATATATCTTGCTGAATGAACTACTTTTGCAGCAATCTTCAGCAGTTTTAAACGGACGGTATCAATGCGTTGTTTCCGCATTTTTGCTGATAATACCAATCGTCTAAACCAATTAAATATGTTATAGGCAAGAGCATGTACCTGGACTCTGTTTGCATTTACAATTCTGTTGTGACTGCTCACCGCAGAAAAATCAAAACCAGATTTGCTTTCTTTGATGAAGTTTTCCATCAGACCTCTTTTGCAGTAAAATTTGACAAGGTATTCCGGTGAGGAATCCATGTTTGTGACGATAAAGGTATACATGTAAACCATTTGGTTTTCTGGCTTCTCAACCTTGCACACAACGCGTCTTTCATAAGGCCATGGACCAGCTTTGTACATGAATTCACCGTAAACCACAGCGTAGTCTACCTTGTTATTTTGAGTCCGACTGGTAAGTGCATCTGCAAGAAACGACGCTTTTTCACGGAGAACCTTGTTTCCCTTCAGCCGGATGACATAGCTTGTTCCGTTTTCCTCACACTGTTTATAGAGATCAGGAGCTGCAAAACCACTATCGCCGCGAAGCAGGAGATGGATGGTTGGATAATCATTCA
>OKRY01003759.1_pt1 | contig 10988 bp, 8 predicted proteins | sample 1601121 | NCBI WGS metagenome assembly OKRY01 (sample SAMEA3541546, study PRJEB24748) | human gut metagenome | biome: human gut; feature: human-associated habitat; material: faeces | place: China | collected 2012
AGAATTGCTTTAGCAATTCTTGGAGTGCAAAGCGCTGGCTTTGCACTTTTTTTAATGGAATAGGAAACTGCTCGTACAGTAGTGGTGCATCAACAAGAATGTATAGATATCCTATTGACAAAGTAGGAATATAAGAGTATGATAGCAGTTGTTATCCGAAGTGCATAAGATATAAGTATAGAAAGCACGAAAACAAGATAGGAGGTGACTGCATTGAATTGGGATTTTATTATGCGATATCTGCCCATGTATCAGAAAGCAGCCATATTGACTGTAAAGATCGGTGCTTTAGGTATTGTATTTGCAATTATAGTTGGTCTTATCTGTGCAACGATCCAATATTACAAAGTTCCGGTATTAAGAACGATCGTTGCAGTTTATATCGAATTAAGTAGAAACACACCTTTGTTGGTACAATTATTTTTCATTTATTATGGATTACCAAAGGTCGGCATTTCGATCGACGCAAACACCTGTGGTGTGGCAGGTTTGGCGTTCCTTGGCGGAAGTTATATGGCAGAAGCCTTCCGAAGCGGTCTTGAAACGATCGAGTCGATTCAGGAAGAAAGTGCATTAAGCCTTGGAATGAGTAATTATCAGGCAATGCGTTATGTCATTCTGCCACAGGCGGTATCGATCAGTATACCGGCATTTATGGCAAATGTGATCTTCTTGCTGAAAGAAACCAGCGTGTTTAGTGCGATCAGTCTGATGGATCTGATGTTTACCGCAAAAGATCTGATCGGAGTATATTATAAGACAACAGAAAGCTTATTCCTTCTGGTTGTATTTTATCTTATCATTCTGCTTCCGGTATCGATCCTTGGCAGTCTGTTAGAAAGGAGGCTGCGCTATGCTGGATTTGGGGCTTGATGTCTTATTAAAAGGAAATAATATGATTCGTCTGTTACAGGGACTCTGGGTGGCACTCTGGATCAGTCTGGTATCGGTTATTATCAGTATGCCGCTTGGTATCCTTCTTGGTATTGTGATGACATGGAAAAATAAGATCACAAAAGCAATCCTTAGGATCTACCTTGAATTTATCAGGATCATGCCGCAGCTTGTCTTACTTTTTATCGTATATTTCGGAACGACAAGAATTTTTGGCTGGGAGTTGTCCGGTGAGACTGCTTCGATCATTGTCTTTGTACTTTGGGGAACAGCCGAAATGAGTGATCTGGTCCGTGGTGCATTGGTATCGATCCCGAAGCACCAATATGAATGCAGTGAAGCACTTGGAATGAGTATGGCACAGACATACCGCTATATCATTATTCCACAGGCAGTCAGACGTTTGATCCCACTGTCGATCAATCTGATCACACGAATGATCAAAACAACGAGTCTGATCTTAATGATCGGTGTTGTGGAAGTGTTAAAGGTATCACAGCAGATCATCGAAGCCAACCGAATGTCGAGCCCAAATGCTGCATTTGGTATCTATCTGACGGTATTTATCTTATATTTTATCGCCTGCTGGCCGATCAGTATGCTGGCACGTTATCTGGAAAAGAAATGGAGGTAAGCTGCATTGGAAAAAGAATTATTAACAATAGAGCATTTGAAAAAGAGTTTTGGAGACAATGTGATATTGGATGATGTGAACCTGACGGTAAAGCAGGGAGAAGTCATTGTGATCATTGGACCGAGTGGATGCGGTAAAAGTACCCTGCTTCGTTGTATCAATGCACTTGAGCCGATCCAGGAAGGTCAGATCCTTTTGGATGGGGAAAAGATCGAGCCAAAGAGCAAGAATCTGACGCAGCTTCGCCAGAAGATCGGAATGGTTTTCCAAAGCTATGAGCTGTTCCCGCATCTGTCCGTCTTAGATAATATTATGTTAGCACCGATCAAAGTGCAGAAAAGACCAAAAGACGAGGTCAAAGAAGAAGCACTTGCTTTACTCGAAAGAGTTGGTTTGGCAGAGAAAGCAAAGAGTTATCCAAGAGAGCTTTCCGGTGGACAAAAGCAGCGTGTTGCGATTGTAAGGGCACTTTGTATGCACCCGGAGATCCTGCTATTTGATGAAGTAACAGCCGCACTTGATCCTGAAATGGTAAGAGAAGTTTTAGATGTTATGTTAAACCTTGCCGCACAGGGACGCACGATGCTGATCGTAACCCATGAGATGCAATTTGCAAAAGCCGTTGCGGACCGCGTGATCTTTCTTGACAATGGAAATATTGTGGAGGATGCTGCACCGGATGAATTCTTCAATCATCCTAAGACTTCGCGTGCAAAGCAGTTCTTAAATATGTTCGCTTTTGATGATGTAAAGCCGCATGAGAAAGTATAATAACGGTATCTCTGGAACAAAACTTGTGAAGTATGCAGTTTAAAGAAACATTTCAGGCTATAGAAATTACGAAGGATAGCGGTTCAAAGAAATATTTCAGGCTATAGAAATGGCTTTGAAACAGAGCTATATTTTTAGTAAAAGTGTTATTTTAGTGACAAAAAACAGTCACTTCAATATAAAGATCAGAATGTTAAAACAGTATGCTATTAGAAAAAAAGCATGAAAATCTGATCGCATTATGAAAGAAAAGGAGATATAGAATTATGAAGACATGGAAAAAACTTTTATCGCTTGTATTAGTTGGTGCATTGGCATTTTCTTTTACAGCTTGTGGAAATGCAAAGAAGAGCGATTCCGGCAGCAAAGGAAAAGAAGCATTCCGCACACTCGATCAGATCAAAAAGAGCGGTACGATCAACATTGGTGTCTTTTCTGACAAAAATCCATTTGGATATGTGGATGAAAACGGTGAGTATCAGGGATATGACATTTATCTTGCAAACCGTTTAGGAAAAGATCTTGGTGTCAAAGTAAACTTCGTATCAACAGAAGCTGCTAACCGTATTGAGTATCTGCAAACAGGAAAAGTAGATGTGATCCTTGCAAACTTCACGGTAACAGATGAAAGAAAAGAAGAAGTAGACTTTGCACTCCCATATATGAATGTAGCATTAGGCGTGGTATCACCTTCTGATAAAGTTGTAAAGAGCCTGGATAACTGGAATGCAAAAGACCAGCTTATCGTTATCTCAGGAACAACAGCAGAACCATATCTGATGGAAAACTATCCTGACATCCCATTACAGAAGTATGATTCTTATGCAACAGCAAAGAACGCACTCGAAAACGGAAACGGTGTCGCATGGGTAAATGACAACACAGAAGTAATCGCTTTTGCAAAGCAGAACAAAGATTATACAGTCGGTATCTCTAAACTTGGTGATAACGATACGATCGCTCCTGCCGTAACAAAAGGCAACAAGACTGTATTAAACTGGTTAAATGATGAGATCAAGAGCCTTGGTAACGAGAAGTTCTTCCACAAAGATTATGAAGAAACGCTGGTTGACACATATGGTACAGAATACGAAGAGGAACTTGTTATCGAAGGTGGCCAGACAAAATAAAAAAGTGATCCGATAAAGACGTTTCGACAGTTTTTCCGGTAGGAAAAGTTGTATGTATCAAAGGATTTTAAAATTAAAATACCGGCTTGCAAGGATTTGGCAAGCCGGTATTTTTGGTTGTACTGTCATGGTTCTTTTACATCGTGTTTTTACCGTGCTGTCACGGTTCTTTTATATCGTGTTTTTACCGTGCTGTCACGGTTCTTTTGCATTATGTTTTTTCTGTACTGTCACAGCCCTTTTATATTGTGTTTTTTATTTTACTTTTACGATCGTTTTTGCATGTTTTTTTCCTGCTTTTACGGTAATGATTGCTTTTCCTTTTTTGCGTGCTTTAACTTTCACAGAAATCTTTTTAGCAGCATTTGTGGTCTTTTTGATGGTTACGATCTTTTTCTTTGAAGAGGTAACGGTGACCTTATCGGTAGTCTTTTTCGAGGTAACAGTATTCATTACCGGGAAAGTAAGTGCCTTTGAACTGCCTTTTTTGATCGTTATATTTTTTTTCGCTGATTTGATCTTTTTACAAGGGTTTTTTACGGCTTTTGCTGACGGAGCTGTCGTTGGTTTTGCGGATACGGCTGGTGTATCTGTAGATGTCGTTGGTTTTGCGGATACGGCTGGTATATCTGCAGATGGCGTTGTTGATGGAGCAGGAGTGTCGATCACAGGTGCTTTTTCAACTTTTTTACAATGGATCACATAGGTTGTAATACTGTTTGCTTTTAAGGTTGTGCTGATCTTTCCGGCAGATGGATTCCATGTGCTGACCGTGGTGGATGAATCCGTTGTTTCAGAAGTTACGTCTGCCCAGTTTTCTCCGTTTGCAAGATCTCCGCTGGTACGAATGACTTCCATCGTAGATTGTGCAAAAGAACCGGTATATTTTTGTGTATCTACAGTAGAAAAGTCAATCGCGGACAGATCAATTTCTGTGTTCTGTGCTTCGCCATTTAAGTTGGTGACAACAATCACAGTATCTCCGCTTGTGGCATCAAATGCTGCTGTACTATATAATTTTTTAGAAGACAAAGAAGTGCTGCCAAGCAAAGTATAACCCGGCTTAATATAGCGGGAATATTGTCCCATTCCATAGTATTTTTTGGTTAATACGATCTTTTCCTGATTATGATCCGCTACGGCAATTCCCCAGAATCCATTTTTATCAAGATCCCTATATTCTTCAGCAGATTTACTGTCAGCATCGTATTTGTTATTGGCATCGACATGAATGTCAATTGCATCCCAAAGAACCCAGGCAGAAGGCATCAGGTAATTTAACTGTCCTGTCATATTTTTTGATAAACCTAAGGCAGCACTCATCTCCTGTGCGTTGGTTCCTTCACTATAAGAACCATCTACTTCTGACATCCAAAGATTGACTCCTAAATCCTGTGCAGCCTGTCTGGTATAAGCGGCACTGGATTTGTTATAGGTATAACAATGGATATCCATTCGGTCTAACATGCTTTGGGAGGTACTGTCTATTTTGGAAAAGAATGCTTTGGTATCTGTTGTGCTTGAGTAGTCACATCCTGCAAGGACCATATCATTTAATCCGTTTGTGAGCATGGCGTTTTTCACAACTGGCAATAAAGCAGAAATGGAATCCGGCTCTATTTTACAGCCCTCCTGTTTGGAATTTAAAGCTGCCCAACCACCGGAAGGCTCGTTCATCGGTTCTAAACTTGATAACGAATAGCCCTCTTCTTTCAAATGTTTTGTGACATCCGTTAAATATTTTGCAAATGCAACATGACAATCACTTCTGAGATTTTCAGCAGAATTGACTCCTCCGGAAGAGCAGCCGCTGTTTGTCATAAAGTATGGAGGGGAATTGGAAAAAGCTTCTCCAAGGAAATTTTCTCCTGCTTTTTTGGCTGCCTTCATTAACACATTTAACTGGTTCTTGTCGGCATTCCAGTCATAATTCCAAGCATAACCGGCAGTCAGATCATATTGATCGAACTTTTCGCCTTCTTCTTTGGTTGTGATCTTTGTTGGATTTACCGCATACCCGGGCACTTTTGAATCGGAACGTCTGATATGATCATGGGCAGGGTCATCTCCACCACCGATATTGTATCTGCCGATCGTCATTCCCAGCCCCTTTTCTTTATCGTAGAAAGCATCAGTTGCCTGCTCAGAGAGAGTGTTGCTATAGCCTACACGGTTTGCCCACCAGCAAAGGCTTGTACCAAACCCCTGAAATTCTCCATAACTGTTATGATTTGTATCATGAAATGTAGAACGATTCGTCGGATCAACAGAAATTACTGTTTTTTCCGCTGCCTTTACTTTTCCGTTGTTAGTGTTACAAGTTGTATGCACATTGCATAGGACAGAAAGTGTCAGACTTCCTATTAGTGTCGTGGCGATTACTTTTCGAAATAGTGTTTTGCTCAAATTCTTTCACCTTTCCTTTCTTTTTTATTGTATCTGGCATATCTAAAATACACTTGATGAATATAGAAATTATTTGCAAATAGTTTCCTATAGAGTTATTTTATAATATCGTATATAATTATCCTATACACAATTTACTCTTTGGTTTGTCTTATTTCTACTTTTTGTTGAAACAGGAATATTTCTGTGACAATAGCAGATCAAACCATTTTTTTTGATTATGTTGCTTTTACAATGTCTTAGAATGTTAGAAAAAGGAGAGAGAATATGCATCCACCAGAGAAAACATTTTTTCAACAGAATATTTATTTTTCGGCTGATATGAAGCATTTACCGGAGATTGTTTTGATCGATGATGTAACCATCTCATCACCCTATGTACATTATCGGAGAAAACCGGAAGAATACATCCTTTATTATATTTATGATGGTGAAATGTATCTTACAGAAGGTGATACAGCCTATGTATTGGCAAAAGGAGACATTCTGCTCTTAGATCCGAAGCGTGTTCATTATGGAAGAAAGACATCGACTTGTCATTATCTGTATTTGCATTTTCGGTGGGATGATCTGAAAGAGGAGAGTATTCAGGCAGATCATCTATTGCATTTTCGTAAAAGTCTGCGGGAGCAGAATTCATTATTTGATGCTGCCAATGCAGGTGGTGACCGGCTTATCTTGCCTAAATACCGGAAGGTACCGAAACGTTCGGATGGAAAGATCAGGTTTCTACTCGAACAGATGCAAAGCCAGTTTCACATTGGAATGGAATACCGTCAGGAGATGACAGCAGCATTGTGTCTTCAATTCTTTATAGAATATGCCAGAATTTTGAATGATCAATATAGTGAGACTACAACTAAAAATATGGATCAGACGATCAGCAACATTATTACATATATCTACCGGTATTACCCAGATGAAATCACAAGCCGGGACATTTCTCGTAGAATGCATGGTAACTATAATTATATCAATCGGAAATTTAAGGAATACACTGGAAGGACGATCATGAATTTTCTGAACGAATATCGTGTCTACAGAAGCAGAGAATTGCTGGCAACCGGATTATATACTCATAAACAGATTGCAGCCGAAGTGGGATTTTGCAATGAATTTTATTTTTCACGCGTATTTAAAAAGGTAATAGGGATCAGTCCAAGTGTGTATGCAAAAGGTGTAAATAGAAAGGAAACCATCTAGTGGATTGGAATGAAAGGAAGAAGTGTATAATGTGGTAACGGTAAATATGAATGATGTAACAGCACAGAAGTCTGTCTGCATGGATGGATTCGAATTTTTCAAAACACAAAACACGGAAAAGCACAGACATACTGCCTGCTGCATAAGATATAGAGATATCATGTAGAGGTGTCGCAAATGCAGTCTTTTCCAAAGCCACTTAGTGCGAAAGAAGAAAAGGAATGCATCGCAAGGTGCCGGCAGGGAGATCAAAAGGCAAGACAATGTCTGATAGAGAAAAATTTGCGGCTTGTTGCCTATATAGCGAAGAAATATAATGTCGGAGATAAAGATATGGATGATCTGATATCGATCGGGACGATTGGTTTGATCAAAGGGATCGATACATTTGATGAAACAAAGAATATCCGCTTAGCGACATACGCTGCAAGATGCATCGACAATGAATTGCTTATGATGTTACGTGCAGAGAAAAAGAAAGCAAAAGATGTCTATTTATACGATTCAATCGGCTCGGATAAGGAAGGCAATGAGATCAATCTTTTTGACATTATAGAATATAAAGATGAAGATGTCGTAGAAAGGCTGATGGTAAATGAACGTGTTGGAAGACTCGGAAAGATCATGGAAGAAACATTGAGTGGCAGAGAAAAGACAATTCTGATCATGCGGTATGGGCTTGATGGAAAAAAAGAAAAAACACAGCGGGAAATTGCTAAGTTATACGGCATTTCCCGCTCTTATGTTTCCCGGATCGAAAAAAGAGCATTGGGAAAGCTTCGTAAGAAATACGAAGAGATCGAAAATGCCTCTGCTAAAAGAAAATAGAATACAAAGAGATTGAGAATGCCTCTGCCAAAAGAAAATAGAATACAAAGAGATCGAGAATGCATTTGCCGTTATGAGTAGCGGAAAATATGTACTTTTCTGAGAAGCCGATATCTTGTATGACTTTTGTAAATATGTTAAGATAAAACAGTATGAAAATAATTGGGAGAGTGGTTTTCATATGGCAACAGAAGAGAGCATTTCTTACCGGAAGTAAGGAGTGTGATCGAAAAGAAAGCGCAATTTTTGACGGAAATTAAGAAGTGTGATCGAAAAGAAAGCGCAGCAGAAAGGAGTTTCGCACATAGCGGGAAGAATATGACATATATAGAAGAATATAAAGAAGGAAATAAATTTTTTGGTATTTATTTATGCAAATCAAAACAGGTTTTAAAGACAAAAGCAGGTAAGACATATTATTCTCTTTTGCTACAGGATAAAACCGGTGTGATCGATGCAAAAGTCTGGGAATTGAATAATGGCATCGCAGATTTTGATGCAATGGATTTTATTATGACAGATGGTTCGGTGACCTCTTTTCAGGGAAGCCGTCAGGTCAATGTGACACGGATTCGTAAGGCGCAGGAAGGGGAATATGATCCGGCAGAATATATTCCTGCATCCAAATATGACCGTGAAGAAATGTATCAGGAATTAGTCGGATATATCAACACGATTCAGGAGCCGCATTTGAAACAGCTTACTTGTAAATATTTTGTAGAAGATGCAGAGTTTATCAAGGAGTTTAAGCAGCATTCGGCAGCAAAATCCGTTCATCATGGATTTGTAGGCGGGCTGTTACAGCATACACTTGCAGTTACGAGAATGTGTGATTTCTTTGCTAAGAATTATCCGATCCTTGATCGCGATCTTTTAATCACGGCAGCTATTTTTCATGATATCGGAAAGATCTGGGAATTATCGGATTTTCCATCGAATGACTATACCGATGAAGGCCAGTTACTCGGACATATTTTCCTTGGTGCAGAGCTGATCGGCAGAGAGGCCGAAAAGATTCCGGGCTTCCCGGAAGTGCTTGCAAGAGAACTTAGACATTGTATTCTGGCACATCATGGAGAACTGGAATATGGATCACCTAAGAAGCCTGCAATGGCAGAGGCAATGGCTTTGAATTTTGCCGATAATGCAGATGCGAAGTTAGAGACCATGACCGAAGTATATGACAAAGCAGAGCCGACAACAGAATGGCTTGGCTATAACCGTTTATTAGAGTCGAATGTAAGACAAAGCTCAGGATACATACAAAAAAGAAAATAACGCAATAGAATAGAACGCAGGAAGCACCTTGAAAGCGATTCAGGGTGCTTTTTTAGGGAATAGGAAACTGTTCGTGCAATAGTGGTATATTAACAAGAACTGCTTTAGCAATTCTTGGAGTGCAAAGCACTGGCTTTGCACTTTTTTAGGGAATAGGAAACTGTTCGTGCAATAGTGGTATATTAACAAGAATTGCTTTAGCAATTCTTGGAGTGCAAAGCACTGGCTTTGCACTTATTATCATGGAAAGGAGGTTGTTATGGCAAAAAAGAATAGGAAGAGTAAAGACATTATCTGTCAGAAAAACGATGAGCTGGAAGTAGATATTATTGATATGGGAACCGAAGGAGAGGGCATTGGAAAAGTAAAAGGGTATCCTCTCTTTGTAAAGGATGCCGTGATCGGTGACCGGGTTCGTGTAGTTGTTATGAAGACAAAGAAGAATTATGGATATGCCAGACTTTTAAAGATTGTGAAAGCATCTCCATCCCGTGTGGAACCGAAATGCCCTGTGGCAAGACAATGCGGTGGCTGCCAGTTACAGCATTGTTCTTATGAAAAGCAGACAGAATGGAAAGAGCAGAAAGTGAAAAACTGCCTTGAGCGGATCGGTGGATTTTCGCTGGAAGGCTCTACGATCGAGGTAGAGCCGATCCTGCGGATGGACGAACCATATCATTATCGTAATAAAGCACAATTTCCTGTCGGCACAGACAAAGAGGGAAATCCGGTGGCTGGTTTTTATGCAGGAAGATCGCATTCGATCATTGCAAATACGGATTGTAACATTCAACATCCATGCAACAAAGAAATTGTGGATACCGTCTTGCAATTTATGAAAGATTATGGAATCCTAGCGTATAATGAGGGAACACATACCGGGCTTGTCCGCCATATCCTGACCAGAGTAGGTGCTGTGACCGGAGAAGTGATGATCTGTCTTGTGATCAATGGAAAGAAAATGCCACACGACAAAGAACTTGTTGACAGATTGCTAAATTGTTCGTGGAATAACAAAACTGCTGTAAACACAACTATTGCCACGAACCTTGCAAGCAATACAACTACTACAACTGTTACAAATAACAAGACTGCTGTAAACGCAACTGTTGCCACGAATATTGCAGGCGATACAAACACAACACTTACGATCAAAAGCATCTGCCTGAATTATAATGAAGAAAAGACAAATGTCATTCTCGGACAAGATATTCAGGTGCTTTATGGTGAAAAATATATTGAAGATTATATTGGTGATATCAAATACCGTATTTCACCGCTTTCTTTCTATCAGGTCAATCCGGTACAGACCAGACGATTGTATCAGACAGCATTGGAATATGCCGATTTGAAAGGTGGCGAAGTGGTATGGGATCTGTATTGCGGAATCGGAACGATCTCACTTTTTCTGGCACAAAAGGCAGCTCATGTCTGCGGTGTTGAGATCGTGCCACAGGCGGTTGAAGATGCGAAAGAGAATGCACGACTGAATCATTTCGAAAATGCAGAGTTCTTCGTGGGGGCAGCGGAAGATGTTGTTACAAAGCAGTACCAAAAGAGCAACGGAAGCCTGAAAGCAGATGTTGTAACATTAGATCCGCCACGTAAAGGCTGTGACGAAAAGCTTTTAGAAACTGTGATCGCTATGGAACCAGAGCGGATTGTATATGTAAGTTGTGATCCGGCAACGCTCGCTAGAGATCTGCGATTCCTGTGCGACAGAGGATATGAACTAAAAAAAGTGCGTCCGTGTGATATGTTCGGACACAGCTATCATGTGGAGACGGTAGTTCTTTTGTCCCAACAAAAACCAGATGACACGATAGAGATCGACTTAGACCTGG
>OKRY01003766.1_pt1 | contig 10977 bp, 7 predicted proteins | sample 1601121 | NCBI WGS metagenome assembly OKRY01 (sample SAMEA3541546, study PRJEB24748) | human gut metagenome | biome: human gut; feature: human-associated habitat; material: faeces | place: China | collected 2012
AGCGATTTTAGTAGGTGATATTCAACAAATAGAGCCTGTATGGTCCATTTCTGATGAATATTCATTCATTAATTTAAAGAATCTGGGCATTGTTTCCAACCAGTCCTCGGAAAAATACCGTTTTTTAGAAAACAATGGTTTCCTTTCTTCTTCCGGAAGTATAATGAAACTGGCACGTAAAAGCTGTAATTTTACAGTAAAAGGTGAAAAAGGAGCTTTTCTGACCGAACACAGACGATGCGTAGATTCCATTATTGCCTATTGCAATGATTATGTTTACCACGGCAGGTTACTTCCTAAAAAAGGTAACGAAGTAAAATACAAGTCCCTCCCTTCCAAAGGATATGTACACATCAACAGTTACAGCAGCCCTGGAAAAACAGGAAGTCGCCTCAACCGGGCTGAAGCGGAAGCCATTGTCTGTTGGCTGGAACTGGAAAAAGATAATCTGGAAAAGACCTATAAAAAGCCTATTCATGAAATTGTAGCCGTAGTAACTCCTTTTAAAGCCCAAGAAGCCGAAATACGGCATCAAATACAAAAAATATCAGGAAATGAGAAATATAAAGATATGATCATCGGCACAGTACATTCCCTGCAAGGTGCCCAATGTCCGATTGTTCTTTTTTCAACAGTCAACTCTCCCGAAGACCATTCTCTTTTTATGGAGCGTGATGGAAAATACAATATGCTCAATGTAGCGATATCGCGCGCTCAGCATCATTTCATTGTTTTTGGCAACATGAATATTTTCCATCCGGAAGAAAACACCCCGGTAGGAAATATGGCTAAATGGCTTTTCGATGATCCATCCAACGAGATTTCCAACAACTTTATTTACCAACAGGAAGTTCCGCTGTGCACCTACCACCCCACCCTTCGTCTGTCCACCACAGAAGAGCATATCCAGGTTCTGCACCAAGCTTTTGAAAAAGCAAGACACCGTCTGCTGATTGTATCTCCATTCATATCTATCCACGCCATAGAAAACGACCAGTTGGTTCCGCTGATACGCCACACGGTACAACGAGGAGTGGATGTCACAGTCTACACCGATTCGTCTCTAGATTATGATACGAAAACCAATCAGTTGCTCAGCCGTGCCGAAGAGGGACGGAACATATTAATAGAAAATGGCGCAACCCTCATTGAAGTAAAAGGTATCCACAATAAATCATTGGCCATTGATAACCATACACTTATAGAGGGTTCTTTCAACTGGTTATCCGCCAACCGCCATAAAGAATACTCCCGCCACGAATGTTCCATAGTTGTATCATCTGTTCAAGCCGATGAGTACATCAACAATCTGATAAAGGAACTAGAAAGCAGAGAAAAAACCTTTCAATCCCTATCTAAGCCTACAATCAATCTTGACATTGACCAAAAATATCCGGGGTTCTTTACAAAAGAATCTTTTAATGATTGTACAGAAGAAGATATTTGCCGTATAAAACAAAAAGTCCAAGAGTTAGGCATTCAGAAAACAGTCCTTCCACCTTATATCCATAAACAACGTGAAACTTTCCCACGTGCTTATGAACCTTGGTGCACAGAAGAAAAGGAAATTATATGTGAGTTGATGCAAAAGACCAATCATCTTTCTATTTTTATAGAATGTCTGCAACGTACAGGACAAGCAATTCAAATTCAGATAGAAGGCAAAAACAATTGATTATAATCCTGAACTGATATCCTTTTTATGATATTCGGGAAACTTGGAAAACAAGAATCAGTCCCTATACGGAAGAGAGGAAAAGACAAATTACTTTTCGCCTTTTCCTCTCTTCCGTATAGCATATGCAACTCCTGCCCAGAGTTCCTTATTTTTTGGAATACATCCAGGTCCATTTATGCCAAAGACTCTCTAACGGTCCCTGCTTATGTCCTTTCAACCACCATTTGCAGAACTGTACTTGCAACAAAAAGAGTACAAAACCAACCAGCAAACTCAACGTATATCCACAGTACGGAGCCAGATAAAGTCCGAAAGGGAAATAAATAATAGCTCCGGCAATAGATTGGGTGATATAATTAGTTAGACTCATCCTACCATAATAACGAAGATTTGATACAAAATTCTTGAACCTATCCCGTTGATAAAGCAATACAAAAGAAGCAACCAGTACAAATGTAAAAGCGAACTTTTGCCACATATCAAAAGCAGTTCCGGCAGTCTGGCGAATGAGTTCACTGTCACTAGCCATAATCAACTCTTTCAGTTGGAAAAGCGGAGCAAAAGAGATAGCGGAAATGATAAGAGCCTTCACCCAAAAACGAGTATGTTTTTCGGAAGTAACAAACAATTGTTTGCGTCCGATGTATAATCCCATCAAAAACAAGCCGGCAGTCTGCCAGAAACGCCCTGCTCCCAGAGCCCAATATAGACTGGCTTTCTGACCAAAGGTCATATTCTTACCCACAAACTCCCCTCTTTGGTATATTCCGCCACTTCTTTATACATCGCGCCCACTCCCCAATCGGGCAAAGTATAAGAAGGATCAAACAGACCTACTATATAATGATACCACTCAACGGGCTGCAATAAAAACAAAATAGCCGTAACAAGTATGGCACAGTCACTCCACTTGCGCACCACAAACAATACGATTCCCACTACCGAGAACAGCAACAGCACATCTCCTGCCGGAAAAAAAGCTGCATTCAGCGTAGCAAAAGCTACCAATAACAGCAAACGCCACAGAAAACGATAACCAAAATCTTTTCCTTTACGCTGTTGGTTAGCCGACTGAATATAAAATGTAAATCCAAACAGCAAAGCAAAAATGGCATACGATTTTCCAGCCAATAAAGTAAATGTAACATTGAATACCCCGTCATTCAGTATATTCAACCATGCAGGCTGGTCTACCGGATAAACCGGAAAGATGAAATGCTCCAAACTATGCACTAAAAGAATTGCCATGACTGCAAATCCCCGTAAAGCATCCACCACCTCAACGCGTGGCAGTTTTTCTGATAATTGTTTTTCCATGAACTAGTTATTATTGTTTATTTAAAATTCGTTTTACCCAGCGGTTGGCCGGTTTCTCAAAATAATAATAAGAAAGCAGACTCAGCCCGATAGTGACTGCAAAGATAAGCGGAATACTGATATACAGACTGATATGCCAATCGTATGTTTGCGCCAACTGCACATAAGCAAATAATATCCACTATACTCTCCTCTTCGGTGCTATTCCTGCTCTACATATCCGGGGGAGCGGTGAGCAACATTGGATAATAGACTACAGACAATATCATCAGAGTTTTGACAACTCTTACCAAAAACTGTATATTAAAAAGAGAAACTGATTTCCTACAATATTTCCTTTAAATTCCAAGCCTGTATATGCCTGACCCCTTCATTGGAAGGGAATTGTACCTCATCCATGGAAACGACATATTTTTCATAATTATCACCTATCGTCAGCAAAGGAGCATATTCCCGTTCCATGGTTTGTGCCGTTTCCAACATGTAAGTTGCTTGAAGATAAATCACTCTATCGTCCTTCATAGCAACAAAATCAACTTCTTTATCCCGAAAAGAACCTGTATATACAATATAGCCTAAACGACGAAGTTCCAAATATACTGCATTCTCCAACAAATACCCGACTCCATAAGCAAAGCCCGGATAAAGAAAATTCTTAAAGGACAAGTCATTCAGATAATACTTGCAATTACCTGCCACCACATCCTTTCCTTTTATATTGTAACGTTCTGTTTTATAAGCAAGAAAAGCTTCTTCTATATAACCTAGATAATTAGATAAGGTATCATAACTCACCTTCCGGTTCTTGGATTTAAAGAAATTAACAATATGCTGAACGGAAAACAGATTGGACGCATTATTCACCAAATAAATAAAAATATCATCCAATAACCTTACATCACGAACGGGTTTACGCTTCACTATATCACGCAACAAAATCGTATCTTTCACAGAAGCGACATACTGTTTTTCTGACTCGACAGTGGGCAGGTTGTACAATTCGGGCAAACCGCCTTTCTGTAAATAGGCCAAATAAGAAGCCCGACCGGCAGGTTGCTGCATCAACTGTAAATATTCAGCATAACTATAGGGGAATATATGAAATTCTACATAACGTCCCGACAAAAGAGTGGCAAGTTCACTGGAAAGCATTTTAGAGTTAGAACCGCTGATAAACAATTCACTCTCTTCGACAAAGTCTTGCGAATGGGAGTTTACAAACCTTTCCCAGCCATCCACATTTTGAATTTCATCGAAAAACAAATATACTTTTCCTTGCGGTTTAAGCTTTTCCCGATAAAAACGATACAGACTTTCCAATGCTTTATAATCATCAATAAAATCAAATTCCAGATACTCCTTATTTATATATAGGATATTAGCCGGATTTACTCCTCGTTCCGAGACAAGACTTGAAGCAATTTGCCTGAGAATATAACTTTTGCCCGAACGACGTTGTCCTATAAGTACCTTCACCAAGTTATTCCCCACAAAATTGCCAATCTTGTCGGTATAAGATTTCCGTTCCAGTCCCAATTGATACGTATTTCCACCCCAAAGGTTATACTTTTCTAAAGCTTTCCATTTATCGTCCATACTCGAATCTTTTCCCACAAAGATAGTTTTTTTCGAGTATAATCGAAAAAAAAACACTGTTTATTTCTTTTTTCGAGTATAATCGAAAAAACGTATCTATCTCAAACTGAATTAAAGAAAACGAATACAATCCGGCAGTATGTAAAATTTAACAAATTACTTAAACAAGCAAACTATTATTTTCCTACATTTGTTACCAGTGAAACTTTAAATACGAAAGAACATGAAAGCAAATCCTGTATTTAGTTTATACATCCCTACCAAATTAGTATTTGGCTGCGGAGAAATCAAGAAATTATCCAGTGAAAAATTACCGGGAAAAAAGGCACTGGTCGTCATCTCATCCGGAACTTCCATGCGGAAATATGGATATTTGGAGAGAGTACTTGCCCAATTAAGACTGAATAATGTAGAAACACTGGTTTACGATAAAATCCTTCCCAACCCCATCAAAGAACACGTCATGGAAGCAGCCGCCATCTGCCGGGAGGAAAAGTGCGACTTTGTAGTAGGACTGGGAGGCGGAAGTTCCATCGACTCAGCCAAAAGTATAGCTGTTATGGCCTGCAACGATGGTGACTACTGGGATTATGTATCAGGGGGTAGTGGTAAAGGACGCCCTGTTACCAAAGCACTTCCCATTATCGCCATCCCTACCACCGCCGGAACCGGAACAGAAATGGATCCATGGACAGTGATTACCCACGAAACGGCTCAAGAAAAGATAGGCTTCGGTTGCCAGCTGACCTTCCCTACCTTATCTATTGTAGACCCGGAACTGATGGTTTCCATTCCTCCGCACCTCACCGCCTATCAAGGGTTCGATGCATTCTTCCATGCCGCAGAGGGTTTTATCGCCAATTGTGCAACACCCATCAGTGATCTTTACGCCTTAGAAGCCATCCGTCTGATCTACAAATATCTGCCAGTAGCCGTAGCCGACGGAAAGAATTTGAAAGCGCGTGCCAAAATTGCTTGGGCCAGCACCTTGGCAGGCATGGTGGAAGCCACTTCAAGCTGCACTTCCGAACATTCATTAGAACATGCCATGAGTGCTTATTATCCACAACTTCCTCATGGAGCAGGACTCATTGCCTTGTCTGAGGCATACTTCGAAACTTTCCGGCATGACTGTACAAAACGTTACATGAAAATGGCTGAAATGATGACCCAGAAAAAGAGCAACCGTCCGTCCGATTTCATTGATGCATTGATTACACTGCAAAAAGAATGTAAAGTACATTCTATCAAACTGAGCGAATTTGGTATCCAATCCGAAGATTTCCCCAAATTCCTGCAAAATGCAAGAGATACGATGGGAGGACTGTTCACTCTCGACCCACGCCCGATTACAGACGAAGAAATCCTGCATATCTTTAAAAATTCTTATAAATAATGGATAAAGAACTAGACCTTGCCGTAACCTGTTACGGCAAGGTAAAACCATTGAAATATGATTTGGTCCTCCTCCCTTGGGGAGCTACCGAACCGCATAATCTGCACCTGCCTTATCTGACAGACTGCATTCTGAGCCACGACATCGCACTAGATGCTGCAAAACTGGCAAAAACACATTACGGTATTCGTTGCATGGTCATGCCTTACGTCACTGCCGGTTCACAGAATCCGGGACAACGCGAGCTGGATTTCTGCATCCATTATCGCCATGAAACGCAAAAAGCGATTTTAAGCGACATAGTTGCCTCTCTATACGCCCAGGGATACCGCAAAATGGTCATTATCAACGGACATGGCGGCAATACATTCAAAAGTATGATACGTGACTTGTCACTGGACTATCCCGACTTCCTGATAGCCAGCAGCGAATGGTTTGCCTTTGTTCCTGCTAAAGAGTACTTTGATGAACCGGGTGACCATGCAGATGAATTGGAAACTTCTGTTATGATGCATTATCATCCGGAATTGGTAAATTTAGACGAAGCCGGAAACGGAGATTATAAGAAGTTCACCTCACAAATGTTGAATGAAAAAGTGGCATGGATTCCGAGGAACTGGCAAAAAGTTTCGCAAGACACCGGTATAGGCAATCCTAAAAAAGCAAGTGCCGAGAAAGGTAAGAAATACGCCGAAGCAGTCGTCGCAAAATATGCATTACTGTTTGAAGAGTTGGTACATAAAGAACTTTATTAATGCCTCATCACTCAAGAAGATCATCTGACCTTTTTAAACGATGGTCTTCTATGTTCATATCACCTCCGCTTCTTCGTTATCAGATACATTTTCAGCTACCTTAGTTATACTTGCCATTTCAAAGTCCATACATATCCATATAAATATATGTATAACCATCGACTATGAAAAGAATAAATGTCCCCATGTGCCCATAAACAAACCACTCCCTGTACTATCTGCACAAGGATACTTCTCCAAATAATTTATTTCATCTCCAAAGGCTGAAATAAAATTCATTTAACAAAATAAAGAGATTTCCTTTATAGGATAAGTTCTACCAGAACTATTCCGTGTCCATAAAGGGAAAATAGATTGTATTTTATTTTATTTAAGAAGGAATTTTAAAAGGATTTTTCTACTGAATTTCTACTGTTATGCTACTTTGAGGCGGAAAAAGATAAAAGATATCCCTTTTTATATACTTTTATTTAGCTTATTTATCCGTAAATATTGACCGTTTTGTACTTTTTGTGTCGTATATCAAAAAATAATTTTATAATTAAAGTTGATTTAATAAAAAATATCCTATATTTGCGATGTGATATAATCTTAATTTAAAAATGTAGTTCTGGTAGAACTTCAAACAGTAACTTTAAAAACAAATCTATGAAGAAAACCTTATTCATGCTTTTTTGCCTGTTATGCTCCATAGGAGCCATGGCACAAAAGAAAACAATCACGGGTGTGGTCACAGACGCCACAGGTGAAGCGGTTATTGGCGCCAGTATTGTAGAAACAGGCACCACGAATGGTACAGTTACCGACTTAGATGGTAATTTTACACTTTCCGTAGCCAACGATGGCAGTATCAGAGTATCATTTGTCGGTTATCAGACACAAACTTTAAGCGTAAAGGGAAAGTCAACTTTTAAAATAGCATTGAAAGAAGACTCAGAAATGCTCCAAGAAGTTGTTGTAACCGGATATGGCGGCAAACAGTTGCGCACAAAAGTAACCAACTCCATTTCCAAGGTAAAAGAAGAAACATTAAAACAAGGACTTTATTCCAATCCGGCACAAGCCTTATCAGGAGCCGTGGCAGGTCTGTCCGTCAGCCAGACTTCCGGTAATCCGGGAGCAGCTCCTACCTTGGTACTTCGAGGAGGTACTAATTTTGACGGTTCAGGTTCACCTTTAATCCTGGTAGACGGCCAAGTACGCGGTTCTTTAAGTGACATCAACCCGGCCGATATTGAATCCATGGAAGTATTAAAAGATGCCGGAGCCACCGCCATCTATGGCGCCCGAGCCAATGACGGTGTAGTACTAGTCACTACCAAACGAGGCAAAGAGGGAAGTACACGTGTAGAGCTTTCGGCCAAACTAGGCTGGAACTACTTCCACAACTCTTATAACTTTATGAATGCGCGTGATTACATTTACTGGATGCGCACTGGTTACATGAATGCTTACACGGGAGACATGAAACATCCGGACGGATCGGCCGTACAAGGATGGTCTTCACTGACCGGTCTGACCGGTGCCACTCCTTATGGAACAGGCAACAAATATTGGGCAGATGATGACAAGACAATCCCGCTGAATGGAAACGAAAACAGCCAGGCTATATGGAGTACCATGAAATATTCGGACGATCTGGCTTTCCTGCTCAACCAAGGATGGGAAACCATGACTGATCCTATTTATGGAGACCAACTGATTTTCAAGAATACAGATATAGCGGATTTCAATATCAATTCCCCATCTTTCTCACAAGACTACAACCTGAGTGTAAGCGGAGGAAATGAAAAGGGAAACTACTATGCAGGTTTGGGATACAACCATAGTGAAGGTACAGCCGTAGGAAACAAGTACCAACGTATCACTTTCACATTCAATGCCGATTACAAGCTGAAACCATGGTTAACCTCCAACTCCAGCTTCAACTTTGCAGATGCAACCTGGAACGATCTTCCTCCTACCCAAAGCGCAGAAGCCAACTACTTCTCACGCGTTTTATCATTACCTCCCACTTTCCGTGGATATAATGCTGACGGTGAAATGCTTTTGGGACCCAATTCAGGCGACGGAAACCAACAAATCAATTTTGACAAGTTTGTCCGTGACAACAATACAGACAAGTTCACCATGAACCAATCTTTTACCGCAGATATCATGAAAGGACTCTCATTAAAAGTGAACGCCATCTGGTTCTATTCAGAAGAAAAATATGAAGCTTTCAACAAAGATTATTTATCTTCTCCCGGAAACTGGGTAACCTCACACAGCACCTCGGCTTCCTACGGACGCACATTGGACCAAACTTATAATGCAGTGTTAAACTACAACTATCAAATAAACAAAGACCACTATCTGGATGCCATGGCCGGCTTCGAGTACTACGACTCATATTATAAAGGTTTCAGTGCCTCAGGATCGGGAGCTCCCAGTGACGCTTTCGGCGATTTGGAATATACCAGTGATGACAAAGGCAAACGCAGCATAGACTCCTCACACAGCCGCCAGCGTATCATGTCATTCTTCGGTCGTGTAAATTATGATTACCAGTCAAAATACTTGCTGTCTTTTGTTCTAAGACGGGACGGCTACTCCAAACTGGCCAAAGACAACCGCTGGGGTGTCTTCCCCGGAGTATCTACCGGATGGGTGTTCTCCAAAGAAAAATTTGCCAGTGAATGGGCCGATATCATCTCATTCGGTAAATTGCGTGCCAGCTTCGGTCTGAATGGTAATGTAAACAAAGATTTTGTAGGAAACTACACAGTACAAGGTGCTTATGCAGGCAGCAAATACAACGGCAACGCTTACTTCCTGTTAAACAACCTTCCTAATCCCTACTTGAAATGGGAGAAGTCAAGAACTTTCGAAATCGGTCTGGATCTAGGCTTTCTGGCCAACCGCATCAATGCCAATTTGACTTACTACAACCGACTGACCAGTGACAAGTATGCCAACATCACCATCCCGTCTACTTCGGGTGTTTCTTCCTTTACCTCCAACAACGGTAAGTTCCAGAACCAAGGCTTTGAATTCGAACTGGCATTCAAAGTTATCGACTCCAAAGACTGGAAATGGAATCTGAACTGGAACGGCGCATTAAATAAAAACAAAGTAGTGGCATTGCCCGACAACGGTCTGGAAAGAAACCGTCAAAATGCATTTCAAGTATATACCGGACGCCAGCTGGAGGACGGAAGCTATGAAAAAGCATGGGTAGGCGGTTATCAGGAAGGACAACGCCCAGGTGATTTGTACATGTTCGTAGCCGAAGGAATCTATCGTTCCGAAGATGAAATACCAGGAGGACTGATCGACTTGTCAAGTGGTAACAACGGCTCAAGCAACCGTCCCCTTTACGGAGGTGAGGAAGGATATAACAAACTGACAGCCAATCAGAAAGCGAATTCTCTCCGCATCCAGCCGGGTGATGTGAAATGGAAGGATGTAAACGGTGACGGCATCATCGACAATTACGACATGGTGAAAGTGGGCAACACTGTACCCAAATGGACAGGAGGTATCAATACTTCAGTCACCTGGAAAGACCTTACTTTATCAGCACGTTTTGACTATGCGCTTGGTTTCAAAGCGGTAGACTGGAAAACCATGTGGATCATGTCTTGCGCACAAGGTACTTATAACACCATTGCGGAAACCCACGACACCTGGTCACCCGAAAATCCCGGTGCACAATATCCTACTTATGTATGGGCCGACCAGTTGGGCAAGCGCAATTACTGCCGTCAATCCTCCATGTTTGCCTACAACGGTAACTATCTGTCTTTCCGTGAAATAGCCTTGTCATATAATCTGCCAAGCAACTGGGTGCGCAAAGCAGGACTAGGCTCAGTCATGCTCTCGGTAACCGGTCAGAACCTGGGTTACCTGACAGAAGCCAAACATTTATTCTCTCCGGAAAAGACAGACAACAATGGTGGATACCCATTGCCCCGCACTGTCATTCTCGGCGTAAACGTTTCTTTCTAAACTTATAAACTCTAACAGATTATGAAAAAAATATTCTATATCCTTTCAATATGTGTGATGACCATTCTCCAACCGTCCTGTGACGCACTGGATCTGGCACCGGAAGATTATTATGGAGCCGGAAATTTCTGGAAAGAAGCTTCCCAGCCCAAAGCATTCATGTTGGGTCTGCACGCCCAATTAAGAAGTTTGGTCCAAACTGGCTGGGAGATGAGTTCTGGGTAAAAGTAGCTTTAATCATCTTC
>OKRY01003774.1_pt1 | contig 10955 bp, 9 predicted proteins | sample 1601121 | NCBI WGS metagenome assembly OKRY01 (sample SAMEA3541546, study PRJEB24748) | human gut metagenome | biome: human gut; feature: human-associated habitat; material: faeces | place: China | collected 2012
CGGGTAAAACTTTTCTAATGGCAGCATTTATCTATATAGATTTGTATTTTGCTATGAATGAACCTTATAATAAGGCATTTGCACATAATTTTATAGTTTTAGCACCATCTGGATTAAAAAGTTCTATTTTACCAAGTTTAAAGAAAATTAAAGATTTTGATGTTACTTGGATTTTTCCAGAACCTATAGCAAGTAATCTAAGAAAAACATTAAAATTTGAAATATTAGATGCCGTTAAGACTGAAAAGAAAAGTAATAAAATAAAAAATCCTAATGTTGCTAAAATTGCTCAATATCAACCATATAAAGATATGTTTGGAGTTATAATATTAACAAATGCTGAAAAAGTAATTTTAGATAAAGTTAAAATAGAAAATGAACAAATTAGAATTGATTTTGATACAGAAGATTTAGTAAGTAAAGTCGCAAATGAATTAAGAGAAACAATAGGTAAAATTCCAAATCTAGCAATATTTATAGATGAAGTCCATCATGTAGCTGATGAAGAAATTAAACTTAATAAGGTTGTTACTGAATGGAATAATTCTGGGACAATAACTGAAGTTATTGGATTTTCAGGAACGCCATACTTAGATAGCCCAGAGGTATTTAAGATAACACCTAATATAACAATTAAGAATACAGATATATCTAATACAATATATTATTATCCGTTAACAGCTGGTATAGATAATTTTTTAAAGAAACCAAAGATAATTGCATCAACTGACAATAATCCTCTTAATATTATAAAAGAAGGACTAACAGAATTTTTAAATAATTATAAAGATGTAGAATATAATGGAGTTTTAAGCAAAATAGCAATTTATTGTGGAAACATAAAAAATTTAGAAGAAACAATATATCCTTTTGTTTCAGAATATGTTACTAAATTAGGAATGAATCCAAATAAAGTAATTTTAAAATACCACGGAGGAAATAAAGATTATACATTACCAAAAGAAAATGATTTAGAATTTGAATCGTTAAATACTCCATTGTCGAAGAAAAGAATAATTTTACTTGTTGGAATAGGAAAAGAAGGATGGGATTGTAGTTCATTAACAGGGGTAATATTATCTCAAAAAGGGGATTGCCCAACCAAAATGGTATTACAGACAACATGTAGATGTTTAAGACAAGTAATAAAAGGAAATCATGAAACAGCTTTAATATATTTAAATCAAGATAATGAAAAACTCTTGTCAGGACAATTAAGAAAAACACAACATGCAACAATACAAGAATTTCAAAATGGAACAAAGACAAATAATTTTATAAAGAGAACAAGCAGAATGAAATATTTAAATATCCCTGAGATAGAGTACTATAAAATGAATATTAGATATACAGAAGAAATAAAGGAAGAGGCAAAAACATCTAGAGATTTGAAAAAAATACTTTCAATGGATTGTGTAAAACAAAATGTAATAATTACAGAAAAAAATATTAATAATGAGGTAATAGAAACTAATATAAATAGTGTAATTTATGGAGAAAATATGAATTATACTAAGTGGTTATTAAATATAGTAAAAGAAAGCTTTGGATTTATTACAATGAAAATGTTAAAAGAATATGATAAGGAACTGAAATTAATATATAAAAACATAACCACCGAAGATGGAACTCTAAATATGACTTATAATCACAAATTAATAAATAATTTAATTAGAAAGGCATTCTATGATAAAAGAAAAATGACTATAAATAAAGAAGAAGTGCCAGAAAGTGCATCTATATTATCTATAACAGATATTCCTTCAATAGATTGTTCTAATAAAGAACTACAATGTCCTAGTGATAATATTACAAAAAGGATTTTGGATAAAGACAACAACTTAAAAAATGAAATTAACTTAGAAGAATTATCTAAAGAGCAATTATTAGAATTAGTAAAAAATAATCCTGAACTACTAATAAGTAATAAAAATGAAGAAACATTAGAATTAAAAATGAAAGATAGAACATTCCATTATATTCCATATGTATTTAATCAAAGTTCATTTGAGAAGATATTCTTTGAAAAAATAATGGCATTAAATAGCTTTGCTTCAAGAAATCTTGAAATATATTATAATGGAGACCATAATATTGCATCATTTAGAATAGAATGTTATAAAACAGAAAATAAAGTTGTAAAGAAGGTGGGATTATATACACCAGACTTTTTAATAATTAGGAGAGATAAAGATAATAAAATTGATAAAGTTTTAATAGTTGAAACAAAAGGAAAAGGATTTAAGGAACAAACTGAATTTATTGACAGAAGAAATTATATTGAAAAAGAATTTATAAAATTCAATAACAAAAAATTTGGCTACAATAAATTTGATTACTTATATATTGAGGATACACTAACAGAAAATGAAATTTTAAGTAAATTAAATAAAAAATTACAAGAATTTTTAAAGGAGGGAAAATAATGGCAGTTAAATATGTTCCATATTTTAAGGAACCAATTGAGGGACAAGCAATACTTGATAATTTTACAAGAACGAAGAGGGTATTAAAATATACAGATAATGATAAAGTATTTGACAGAATTGAAAAAGGAATGCCTTTATACGAAGTAGAAACAAAAGAAATAGTTGGAAAAGAAGACACTGAAAATATGATTATTAGAGGTGAATGTGTATCAGCTTGTGCTTATTTAAAAGAAAATAATATTAAAGTTGATTTGGTATATATTGATCCTCCTTTTGCGAGTGGAGCAGACTATGCTAAAACAGTATATATAAGAAGAAACCCTAAAGTAGCAGAATCAATCAAAAAAGCAGAAGAAACACTTGATATAGAAGAACTCAAAACATTTGAAGAAAAAATGTATGGAGATGTTTGGAATAAAGAAGCATATTTAAATTGGATGTATGAAAATTTAATGGCAATTAAATCTATCATGAGTGACAATGCCTCAATTTATGTTCATTTAGATCATCATATAGGACATTATGTAAAGATATTAATGGATGAAATATTTGGCGAAGATAATTTTTTAAATGAAATAATTTGGCAATATAGTTGGGGAAGTAGAACGGAAACTCAATGGAACAAAAAGCATGATACTATATATATGTATTCATTGTCAAAAGAATTCTGCTTTAATGCAAACGATGTGCTAGAAGAAAGAAAAATATCAGATGCAACCGAAAATAGACTTAAATACAAAGGTGCAATGATCACCGATGGAAATAAGGGAAGAGGAAATAAGGAATTAGCATTACCTACTGATGTATGGTATATAGCAACCATAAATGGTATGGCTACAGAAAAAGTAGATTATTCAACGCAAAAACCAGAGGCATTATTAGAAAAAATAATTAAGGCTTCATCAGATAAAAATATGATTATAGCAGATTTTTTTGGTGGCTCTGGAGTAACAGCTAAGGTAGCAAATGACCTAAATAGAAAATTTATTCATTGTGATATAGGAGTAAATAGTATAGAAACAACAAGAGATAGGTTATTGTCTGCAGGTGCATCATTTAAGGTTATGGATATCAAAGATGGAGTTAACCTTTATAGAAATCCAGTTCAAACGATGGATAAAGTTAAATCTTTAATACCTGGTTTAAAAAATGAAGATAGTGTTCCAGAATTTTGGGAAGGTGCAATTAATGATAGTAAGATTGGGTTAATTCCAGTGTATATTCCAAATTTAATGGATTCTACGACAAAAATATTAGATATAGTTTTAATGAATAAAATAATAAATCAAGCTATTCCAGAATTAGAAGACGATATAAAAAAAGTAATTATTTATTATATAGATATATCTGATGAAAAGGAAATAAAAGATTTTATAAAAGAATATTTAAGAAGAGACATTGAAATTGAATTAAGAGATTTAAAAGAGATACTAGATGAGACAGTAATATCTGATATTATAGAATATCACATAGATGATAAAGAATTAATAGTAGATAAATTTATTAGTGATAGACTTATTAATAAGATTGATGAATATAATGAAAAAATGAATTCGCAAATGCTTTCAACAGGAAAAAAAGCTAAATACATAGAGATTAGTGATGAAGGTTTAGAATTAATTGAAATGATATCGTTAGATTGTACTTCAAAAGAAGGAATATGGCATAGTGATGAGGAAATAAAAATTGATAAACTGGGTTATGTTATAAATAAAGGAAAAAAGACAAAAAATCTTTGGAATGGGAAAGTACATTTTGAAAATATCCCTTTAAGAATCAAAGTAAGAAATATATCTGGAGATGAATCAATTTTTAGTATAGGAGGTTAGAAGATAGAAATGAATTTTAATATTAATAAATTTGATAACCAGCTAGAAACATATATAAAAAAGTTAAAAAAGAATGGTACGATGCAGATTGAGCTTGAAGAAAGAGAAGAAAGAAAATTATATTATCAAAAATATGATGCTAATAAAATTATAGATATGACAGAGGATGAATTTCACGAATATATAAGTAAATTGTGGGCTATGATTATTTGGGGAAATAAAGAATATATCATAAATAAATATATTGAAGACAATGGCTTTGATAATTTGAAAAAATCTATTGCAGAATTATTATATGGTAGAGATAAAATAGAAAATAGATGGGATAAGTTTAATAAAAACATAAAAGGTTTTGGCCCTGCAATGATGAGTGAATTGTTATGTTATATTTATCCTTTTGATTGTATGATATGGAATAACACATCATTATTAGCGTATCAATATTTAGAAATAAAAGATTTACCTAGATATAATTATCAAGAAACAGGAAAAAAATATATAGAATTATGTAGTTATTGTAAAGAAATACTTAAGTTAGCTAATAAAAAAACAAATAGCGATAACGACTTATTGTTTATAGATTATTTGTTTTGGGATAATTTAAAATTGTATAAAATGAGTCAAAGTTCTATTGAAGAAAAACCAAGAATTGAAACAGCAGAAAATAAAAAGTCTTTACATACAGAATTAAAAGAAAAAGTTAGAGATATAGGTTTATTTTTAGGATTTGATGCTTCAAATGAAGTCAAAATTGGAAATGGTGCAGTAGTTGATGTCGTTTGGGATTTTTCAATAAATAATGTTGGAAAAGTTACATATGTATTTGAAGTTCAAACAGGTGGCAGTATAGACAGCTTAATCATGAATCTATTAAAAGCATCGAAATATAAAAACGTACAAGGTATTATAGCAGTATCTGATACGACTCAACTTGAAAGTATTAGAAAAGAGTCTGAAGATATTTTTAAAAATGAAAATAAAAAAATTCAATTATGGGACCAAGATGACGTTATAGATGTATACGATAAATTACAATCAGTTAATCAAAGCGTAAATAGTATATTAAAAATAGATGATTCTCTAGGAAATTAGACATTGTAATAAAACAATAAGGTAAAAAGTTTTACCAAAGTAAAATGAGGAAAATAAAATTTATGAAAGTATTAACAATTAAACAACCTTGGGCAAGTTTGATTATTCAGGGATATAAGAGATTTGAATTTAGAAGTTGGCAAACAAAATACAGAGGAGAATTACTAATCCATGCAGGAAAGGGAATAGATAAAGAGACAGTAAAAAGATTGGAAAAATATATACCAGAAAATATTCCTTTAGGAAAAATAATTGGAAAAGTAAAATTAGTTGACTGTATAAAAATGTCTCCTGAATTTAAAGAAATATTATTAAAAGAAAATAAAGATATTTATACAGATAGTTCTTTTAAAGAAAATTATGGTTGGCAACTAACCAATATACAGAAATTTGACGAGCCAATAGAAGCAAAAGGTCATTTGAGCTTATGGAAATATGATGATTTATAAAATAAAACAAAAGAAAAGCAAAATAATTGAGTAATTTGTATTACAGAATTATTTTGCTTTTTTGATAATAAATTACAAGTTTCGACAAAATATTCAATATCAGTATGATAAATTAATATAAAAATATATTGTATCAATAGTAAACTTATAATAAAAACAAATGTATTTAACTAATACAGAAAGGAGTAAAATGAGAAAATTATTAAAAGCTTTTTTAGAAGAAAATATGATATATGAATCGGTGTACGAAGAATATAATTATGAATTTTGTAATGGTAATGATAGAGAAGCATTTTCAATTGAATTTAAAAAATTTATAGGAATGTATAATACGTTTTTCTATGATAAAGATAGATTTGTTACAGTTATTAATAGTAATGAAATAGTTTTGGATAAAAAAGTAATAGAACATTTATTTAATATGTATAAATATGCAAAAGAAAACGAAATGTATGATGAAAAAGTTCTATTAATAGAATTTTTATATACATATTACAAGGGTATAAATTCTTCGAGTTATAAAGCAAATTATGCTAACTTTAAAAAATCTATGGATGATTTTTTAAATGTTATAAATGAAAAAAAATTAAAAAAAGAGTTTTTTACAGTGGTAATAGATGATTTATATGCTTTTTATAAGAGTTTAATAAATTATGGTATTAACAATGAAATTTATATAGATCATGAAATTATTAATAGAATATTTAATAATTTAAAAATCAAACCTCAATATTATAATGAACTTATTAATATATTTATTTGTAATAAAAGTTATAAATAATGATATTATGACTGCAACTATTAATAATATTAAATTCACCTTATCACCTTCTTATTCGTCTAATATTATATCATATTTTTTTAAGATACAACATATTTGTTGATTATTTTTTTTAATAAAAATACAAGACTAGTTATCCTTTGAAAATAATTGTTCTTTTTTTTGAACTATCATATCATAAAAGGCCTCTAATCTTGTATCTATTCCTACTTCACCATCTTGTGAATCTAAACTGAAATAAATTATTGGAATTTGATAATCATTACTAATTTTTTCTAATATAGGCATAGCATTTATTTCAGGTGTACAACCAAAACTTTTTAGATGAATTATTCCATCAAATTTTTTCTTTGCAAATAATTCTGATAAGGCAACACTTTCTGTCGCATCTGCTCCTAAAGAATATTTTAAATATTTTCTGCATTTTTTTAGGAGTTTTTTCATGTGATGTTTTTTTTGAAATAATAAATAAGTTAAAGTAGTTAATCGATGTATTTCTATTCCATATTTTGCTAACTTTTTTTCTATATTATAATTACAATTTGGCTCCATTAGGGAATAAAGCTCTCCCACTATTGCCACTTTTATACATTCTTTAGGTTTATTTAAGAGTACTTGTTTATACTTTTTTTTATACTTAATGTAAGTTTTTAATTGGTGTGTTAAAGTAATGTTTTTAATATTTATTGTATTTAGAAATTCAGTTTCTAATTTATTAAAACTATTTTTATGAATTTCAAAAGCTAGATTTTCTCTTTTATATTTTGCTAAGTTGTCCATTATTATAATCAGCAGCATTGTATTTAATATATAATATGAATAATTAAATACATTTAACTTAGAATTTTGCTTTTTTGCATACTTATATAATTTTTTTAAAGAAACATGATTGTTTTCAATAAAATTTATAAACTCAAAATCATAATTTAAATCTTTTAATATTTGTGCTTGAAGTTCAGAATAGTAACCATATCTACAACCACCTCCTGCTTGAAATATTGTATTTGCGCCATTATTTAGAGCTTCAATGAAATTACCTAAATTATACTTAAATGGTATACATATATAATCAGGAGAATATTTTGTACCAAGTTCTATTGTTTTTTTTGTTATTTTTGGTGGAACTAAAACTTTTTGATTAGTAGTATTTTCAATAATATATTTAATTGGAATGTAATAATTATCCATGTGTGGAAATGTTATTATTTTAGCTATTGTTATCTCTCCTTTCTCGTAAAATATCAATAAAACTTTCAACCCTGGTTTCAAGACCTGTCTCTGATGTTAATTCATCTAAAATTATATTTAAGGTTGGCATTTTTTTTAACTTTCTAATCATCAACTCGTTAACCAACGAATCCGGTCCACAGGGAAACGCTGTTAAAAAAATTATGCCATCTATGTTATCTTTATAATAATCTATTGCTCCTATTAATTCTTTTGAATACGTCCAATACAATGTTTTAGAAAGTTTTTTATAATGTTTTAATGATTCTTTTTTACTAAGTTTATCAGCATATAAAATGTTTATTTTATAATTTTTTAATAATTTTATAATTGAATAGCCAAGATAGTTATCATAAATACTATAAGGATGAGATACAATTAAAACTTTAGGTCCTCTTTTTGTTAATACTTTGCTCTGGTTTATCATTTTTAATTTATTGTATTCTTTTTCTGCTTTTTTAGCTTTTATGTAGCTACTTATAACTATAAATGGATTGTGGTTTAGTTTAAGTCCTAGTTTTAATAAGGATATAGTTTCTGTAGACATTTTAGTGTACTCGATATTATAATTTATTATATTTATATCTTTAAAAATATTTTTTACTATATCATATGTAGCATTAAATCTTACACATACTTTTTCATCTTTACCGTAATTTTCAATTCTAGGAATTAATATATAATCACACTTTTCTCTTAGATTACTAACATGTCCCATAAATATTTTGAAAGGCAGACAAGCTTCATCAATAGAATATTTTTTTCCTTCTACAACTGTCTCTTTCGTTGTTGGTCCACTTACAACTATTTTGTATCCTAAATTACTAAAATAATTTTTCCATAATATTTTATACCTATAGTATAAAAAGGCTCTAGGAATTCCTATTGTTTTTTTATTCATTTTCACCCCTTTTCATCTAAATATATGAAAAAAAGAAGAATTTATTCTTCTAAATCATCATCATTTACTATAGTTAGATCTGCTAAATCATCATCATTATCATCATCTATATAATTATCACTATTATCTATTGAATCAAAATCGTCAGGTTCTCTAGCATCTTCGTCATCATCTATTTCCATATCACTTTTAGATTGTTCGGCTTCATCATTGGCATCATCATAAATATCACTCATTGCTACCTTTACTGTATGATTAGATTTTAAGTCCCACTTTCCATCTTCTAGTAAGAGAAACTCTTTGGAAGTTGTTAGACTTTGAAAAAAATCTGCTATATTGTCTACATAATCTGATTCAGATAGTTCTAGTAAATTGCAAACCTCCTTAAATAAATCTGCTGTAGTCATTGTTTTTTTTGTTTCTTCTAAATATATTTTTGCTATTTCTGTATAAGATAGCAATTCTAACTCACTTTTAGGAATTTTATTTAATTTCATATTTATATCTCCTCTCTTGGAATTAATCCTATTAATTCTAAAGAATTACTTATTATAATCTTTGTAGCATATAATAAATTAATTTCTTTCAAATTATATTCTCTTTCTTTAAAGTTATACTCGTCATACAATAGAACTAATTCATAAACATAATTGAAAATTAATTTTGGATTACAACTTTGGCATGATTCCAATACTATATCGCTAAATTCTCCCAACTTTTCTAAAAGATTATATTCAAAATCATTTATTATTTGCAAATTTCTTTCCAAAATATTTAATTTTTCATGATTTTTTAATAAAATATTATCAATTTTATGAGTAACTTCTTCTATATAGTAAAATGGATTAGAGAAATTTTTTATAAAATATTCATCTAATTTTGTTTTGGGGTATTCTTTTGATATATAATCTGCACAAAACAATCTTATTAAATTTAAATTATCATTTTCAAATAAGTCATTTAATTTGCTTTCAGATAAGTTTTCTATATTTTCTAAATATAACTTTCTATAATATACTTTATAATCAATTTTTAAAAGTTTTAATAATTCATTTAATGTATTATAATCCTTTGTTGGACTAGACTCTATAGTAATTAAATTTTTTCCATTTAGTTTTGTGTTATTTATGCAATAAGCTAAATCTGTTAATACTTTAGTGTAAGTACCATCATTTGTTACTAAATTAACATTATCATCTCCTACTTTTACATTTAGACCATTACTTTTTATCTCTGTATACGGTTGTAGCTTTGATAAAGTATCCTCAATAATACCATTAATATATAAATCAGAACTTTTTATATAATAATCAAAATTTATTCTAAATTTATCTAATTTAATTTTAATATCATTTATAAAGTTATTAATTACTTCTTCCTTAAAAAAGTCTAAAGATTCATTTTGTTTCTTTATTAAATGAACATCAAAAATTGATTTGGCTATTTTATGTAGGTAGTAATTTAAAGCTTTACCTTCACTATCAAATTTATTTAAATTACCATTACAAATATTTTTATAATATTGTTTTACTATTTCACTACATTTATTTAAGGTTTCGTTATTTATTTTAAGATAGCACTCTTTAGTAGGCGAATATCCACAATATGATAGTATTCTAGATAAATTATCACTATATATAGCTTGACACACGTTTTTAGAAGTTAACGTAGAAATGTCATCAATTTCTAAGCACTCTATACTTATATTGATAGCATTTCCTAAATTACTTCTTCCATAGTTTGATTTTTCATTTATTATATCATTAATAAATTCTAATAAATATGATTTTTGTAATGTTATTTCAATTATTCCAATATTATCTATTGTAATTTTATCTATTACTTTATTATCATATAAATTTTTTGCTATTTTTTCTGCTACTAAACGAGGATCTTTTTTTAATTTTTGGGCGATAGTAATTGCTATATCAGTAGTATAAATATTATGTTTTTTAGAAATATTAATATTTGATAAATTTATATCTTCAGTGTAATTATTCTTTATACTGGCTCTTAGCAAATTTCTCAAATTGCTTTTAATGCCCATATATTATTTCACTCCTTCTCTATATAATATTCATATTTTGTATTAGAATCATTTACTAAATATAGTACTTTTATGTATTTGTCATTTATTTCTAATGATAATGTTGTAATTTCTATAAATAAATTTATATCATTAGTCTTTATAATATAATTGCATTCAATTGTTTTATTTTTTTTAAAACACATAGTACTAAGTATATC
>OKRY01003781.1_pt1 | contig 10941 bp, 12 predicted proteins | sample 1601121 | NCBI WGS metagenome assembly OKRY01 (sample SAMEA3541546, study PRJEB24748) | human gut metagenome | biome: human gut; feature: human-associated habitat; material: faeces | place: China | collected 2012
ATCTGGAAAGGGGCTGTAAAGGGAGTCATCTGGCCGGAAGGACCTCATATTTATAAAAAAGACGGATGGTATTATCTCTTGATATCAGAAGGGGGTACGGAAGTTGCCCATAGTGTCACAATAGCAAGAAGCAGGTATATAGACGGTCCCTATGTGGGTAATCCGGCCAATCCCATATTGACCCATGCCTGTCAGGAAGCCGAGACAAATCCGGTACAAGGTACCGGTCATGCCGATTTTGTGGAAGCCTCGGACGGTTCGTGGTGGATGGTATGTCTGGGCTATCGGAATATGCCGGGTTTCCATCACACATTGGGAAGAGAGACATTCCTCTCTCCGGTGAGATGGGATAAAAATGCCTGGCCGGTGGTCAATGGCAATGGCATTATATCGCTGGATATGGATGTGCCTACACTGCCATTGTATCCTATAGCCGAAAGTTCAGGACGCTATTCTTTTGAAAACGGGAAGCTGTCTTCCGAATGGATGTTCCTGCAAAATCCCAGGATGGAAAATTATGAGTTCAAGAACGGGAAACTGCGACTGAAGGCCACACCCGTATCATTGTCGGAAATTGGTAGTCCCACTTTTGTCGGAATACGCCAGACCGATTTTGACATGCATGCTGCCACTTCTTTCACCTTGCGTGATGCGCAGCCGGGTGATGAAGCCGGAATCACTGTCTATATGGATTATCATTCACATTATGACCTGTTTGTACGGCAAAATGAGGATGATACCCAATCCATCGTTCTGAGATATAAACTTGGAGAACTGGAACACATAGAGAAAGAAATTTTGCTGAAGGAAAAGAAGCAGGTTGAACTGACTGTTAAGTCAGATATGGGCCATTATTATTTCGGCTATATTCACAATGGAGCGTATCAGGAAATAGACAAGATGAATACCCGATACTTAAGCAGTGAAACGGCGGGTGGATTTACTGGAGTTGTCATCGGGCTGTATGCAACGTCCGTATCCGGAAAATCAAAGGCTTATGCGGATTTCAGTTGCCTTGAATATCAGGCGAAATAAAAGGATATATTGTTCAGGAGGCTTTGTCTCGAGACAAAGCCTTTTTTATGATTCTCCGTTTAGGCGATGAGGCATAAGAGCCAGACCAAAGCGCCAAAGCCGACGTATGCCAGCAGTCCGAGCACGGCTGTATAGAACAGTCCCAGTATTGTGCCGTATATCAATGCCGCGATGCTCTTGAATATAAATCCGAAGAATGAGTCGGCGTTAACGATTGCATCGTTCTCATCGTACGTAATGTATCCGTCTAAGAATTTTCTTGTATATTTCATAATGGTCGATATTTAATGTGAGCGTAATGTGAATACTGAAATCGGGTGAGATATGTCCAGCGGTTAGGATGAACAGTCATGCTTTCCTGCCCTTATCCGTTTGCAAATCCTTTTATGAACCCCTTTATGAAGTTCGGGATGAAAACCAGCGCATACAAAGTGATAATTAAAATCTTCTTGATAATCTTTTTCATATTCTTCTTCATAAGTATATTGTTTATCAATCTATAAGCATATTGTGTTAGCTGTGATGAGGCCCCCGGTCGTCTTTCTTTGCTGCAAAGATAGAAGAACGGTCCGAACTGTGCCATTAATTTCATACACCTGGGGAAACAACTCAGTTGACGGATCGTTTCTGCGGTCTGCTTAAGTGGAGAATGAACTTTCGGAAGGTGAAGAGGGGGCTCCGCCGTGTATGAAATTAATGGCATGGCTGCATCATTGTTCCTATTTTTGCAGCGAATCAATAAATATTGTTTAACTTTAATACCTGAAATTATGACTAGAAGCAGATTTGAAGTAATTTATGAGGCTGGAAGCAGATGTACAACCTATCTTATGCTGTATGGCGGTACGGAAAGTGAAGCAAAGGAAGAGTTATACAGAAGAGGTAGCGTGGCTCGGGGTAGGGAGATTATTATCTTGAGCATCAGACCTTGCTGATAACAGCCATCGACCGGTATCTTTTTACGGACAACCTCCGTTGTCTGTGTAAAAAGATATCGGTCTGCCTTTCTCAGACGGCTTGATGCGAGAAGGGGAAGAGCAGAAAGAAGTACATGAAGAATGCTGAATTAAAATAAAAGATAGCCGATGTTGACAAAAGGAGATGTATGCCGCATGGCAGGATTTACGATAGAGGAACTGGAGAGTGGAGACTCAAGCATCCGGCTTGCAGGAGTGACGGATGAGTTGCCGGAAGGGCTTTGCCTTTATGAACTTACGCTGGAAGATTGCCGTACTCTGACATGCTTGCCTGCCGACTTGAGGGTACGGTGCCTGAAGATAATCCGGTGTCCTAACCTGCATGTACTGCCGGATCAGCTTCTGCTGGATGAATTGTTGATAGAGGATTCCGAAATTACCGCACTGCCGGAGAATTTTTCCTGCGCGCACCGTTTGATATTGAATAACTGTTCCCGTCTGTGCAGGATTCCTCGTTCATGCATCGCTTTTGCAGAAGATCTGGTCATATGCAATTGCAGGGCTTTATCCTACCTTCCGGACATCAGGATTGTCTTTGGAAATCTGGACATCTCCGGGACTTCCATCTCCGCGCTTCCCGGCAATCTGAAAATTGGAGGTCGGCTGAGTGCCTGCGGCAGTTCTTTGAAAACACTTCCGGCAGGCATCCGTATCGGAGGAGATGTTGATTTGAGCAACTGTAAGAAACTGGAGTCATTGCCGGAGGGACTGACGGTAAATGGAAATTTGAATTTGGCCGGATCGGCAATCGGGCAACTTCCGGACCGTTTGACGGTAGGTGGGATACTGAATCTTTTCTTTACTGCCGTGCAAGCATTGCCTGTTGATTTACGGGTGGAAGCAAGCATCCTGGGTATGGAAGGTGCGGCTTGTACGATGAGGGAAAAACAGGATTTCCCCACCTGTCTGCGCAGGCTTATTTGGAGAAACAGCGGTTACTTTCAATATGAGAATGCACTTTATAGGGTGATTGCCCAGGGAGAGAATTATTGGAAAGTCCTCGACTCCTATACGCTTGTATCCCTGATGCTGGAGAGAAATGATGTTTGTCTGGAAGATGATCTTTATATTGTAACGGATGGCAGACATTCTTATGGAATGGGGAATTCCTTGCAGGAAGCACATCATGCCCTTGGTGATGGCAATGTCCCGGCTGACAGTTTCTGTCAGTAGAATTCAGTAGAATATTAAACAAACTTAAATTAAAAAATTATTTTGTTGGAAACGGGTCTCTTATGAGTAAAGTTTGTATTTTTAAACCGGTTAAATATACACGTTATGTCAATAAAAGAGATCGCAGAAGCATTGAACCTTTCCAAGGCGACGGTTTCCTGGATTCTTTCGGGGCAAGGAGAGAAAAAAGGATTCAGTGAGAAAACCATCAAGCGTGTGAAAGATTATGCGGATTCGGTGAATTACAGTCCGAATCTGATTGCCCGCAGCCTTTCATTAGGGACTTCGAATACGATAGGGCTGATTATTCCGTTTATCGATGATACCTTTTATGCCCAGTTGACAATGGCGATAGAAAGAGAGGCAATCAAAAACAAATACATGCTGTTTGTCTGCAGTTCGGAAGGAAACGGGGAAAAGGAATTCGAACTGATGAAAGCGCTGCGGTCCAAGCAGGTGGATGGTCTGATCATTGCCCCCAACAACCTCTCCAGGGACGGTATTGATTATCTTAAAAAAGAATCTTTTCCTTTTGTGCTGGTCGACCGGTATTACCCCAGCATTCCCTCAAATTATGTAGTGGTGAATAATAAGGAAGGCTGCTATGATCTGGTAAAGCGGTTAGCGGTATCTGGTGCGCATAAAATAGCACTGGTTACTACTGATGTGCATCTTTATGTAATGAAGCAGCGCATAGAAGGTTATTACCAGGCACTGACCGATGCGGGATGTGAGAGGCTGGTTTCTCTGGAGCTTTTTATCGACAGAGCCAATTATCAGACAGATATTATCGAAAAACTGGATGGTTTGTTTGCTGAAGTGCCCGATGTGGATGGATTTTTCTTTGCTACCCATTATCTGGCTTTGGAAGCTATCCGTTATTTCATCCGTAAAAAGATCGATTTCCATTCCCGTTTTCAGATGGGATGTTTCCATGATACCTCAGCGCTTGATATTCTGGCTCCTGAGATGGCTATATCCAGGATGCCTATTGCCGAGATGGGCAAAGAGAGTGTAGCTACTCTTCTGGAGAACATCCGGAAAGGCAAGGAGTTCGAATATGTTGGAAAGGTAGTAAAAAACGAACTCATAGTCTGACGTGCTTTGCTTTTTGACTGATAATTTAACCGATTAAATAACCTTTAAACAGGTCGATTGCTATTATTATGTAAAAACATGTCGAGGGGATAGAGATGAATGAAAAATAATCATAGGCAGATTGACCTTATGGCGAACGAATATGGATTGTTTATGGCTAAAAATAATATTATGAAAAGAAAAACAGGCAGAAGATGGCTTCTTATGCTATTGGGGGCAGGTTGTATGATTCCGGCCTACGCACAGTTCGAGAAAGATATTTATACATGCGATGAAGAGACTTACCGGTTGTTGAAGGATTTGTCCGACTCTCAGTTGGGAAATGGCAGCATTTACCTTTTTACTACCACGCATCAGGATTTGGCCTGGCTGAATCATCTGGATGCATGTATAGCCGACCGGGATACTCTTTGGCTTACTCCTTTTTTAAACGACTTGAGGAGGATCCTGCGTTTAAGATGGATATTGAGCATACTTCCATCGTGATGGAGTATCTGCACCGGCATCCGGAAACGAAGCCTTTGTTTGATAAGTACATTAAGGACGGGCGTATCTGTATAGGGGGAACTTTTGTACAGCCGTACGAGGAAATGTATTCGGGAGAATCGCTCGCGCGTCAGTTTTATCTGGGAGCCCGCTGGTTGAAGCAGACTTTCGACGGGTATCAGACCTTGTCGTACTTTAACGTGGCACCTTCGTCAACGAGGAAGACCAGTACTGGTTCCAGCAGATTGAGAAGTTCCTGGAGAAGGTGGTAGAGAAGATGCCGCTGCCGGAAGGTTGCGGCGAAGGCCCAGAATACATCAAGCTCAACAAGCCTTCAAAGCGCAACAATAGCCGAAAGGGCAAGGGCGGAAAGCAGGGCAGAAACAACAGCAACGGCAATCGCGGTGACAACAATAACGGCGAGGGCAAGAGCAAGACTAGCGCCAAGAGCCGCAGACAGAAAGACCGCGACCAGACTTCGCACAAGCGCAAGCCAAACAAGCCAAACGAGCGTCAGGAAAAGACTCCTCAGAACAATGGCGAGAATGGTGCACAGAAGAATCACGAGAACGGTGAGCAGAAGAATCGCAATAACAACAAGCGCCGCAACAACAAGAAGAAGCAGGGTGGTGCTCAGCAGAAGCAGCAGAAGAAGCAAGGTGCAACCCAGCAGAAGAAGGAAACAGAGAATTCCGGTCCTCGCAAGTACGCTCCTGTTGTCAATCCACAGAAGAACGATAATCCAGTGAAGAAATTCATCAAGCGTATCTTCGGATTCGGCAAATAATCTCAAGAGAGAGTAATCTCCCGAAATGATGTATTCCTGCTTTCCGGCAGACTTATACATTATTATATATATATATGAGAAGCCCGATAAGAGAGTTGGACTATCCCAACCTTTTGTCGGGCTTTTCTTTTTTAACGAACCTGAAAACACGGCTAAAATGGACAGAAACAAAAGACTCCCAGTTACTCCGCTGATGTTCTTCAGCCTCATACTATCACTCAGCATCATCACAGCCAGATACGGCTATGATTACTTCTCCACGCGCTATTGGCTCATTGCAGCCATCATTGCCATAGCCTTAGCCGGCTGCTGCTATGTACTCAATGAAAACCGTCAGCTTTTCCGACTCTTCTTCAGAAAAATCAAGCAGCTGGTCCTTCTTCAGAGCTTCCTTCTGTCGCTCTGCCTGTTCTGTCTGGGCGGTTTCATCACCTCCCATCATATCGATAAGACGAAAGCACCTGGCAGCATCATGACCTACCAGTCACTCTCCCCCATCGACCGCACCATCCTGGCAAGCCGTTCCTTCCGCCAGCAGCTGGAACAGCAGCTGCATACTTGTCATATCGACGGACAGGATTTCGCCGTGATTTCTGCGATGGCGATGGGCGATAAGGGTTCACTCGACCGGGAAACCAAGGAGAGCTTTTCCATCTCCGGCACAAGTCATATACTGGCAGTTAGCGGCTTGCACATAGGCATTATCTTCCAGCTCTTCGTGATTCTTCTGGGCGGAAAGCGCCGTTCCAGACCCACCATTGCCCTATCCCTCGTTGCCGTATGGGCGTATGTTGTCTTTATCGGCTTTCCCCCTAGTGCCGTCAGATCAGCCTCCATGCTCAGCATCTACAGTTTCTGCCTATTAGCCCTGCGCCCCGACCTTTCGCTCAACACCCTGGCCCTAGCCTATGTCATCATGCTGTTTCTGAATCCCTTCCATCTTTTCGACATCAGTTTCCAGATGTCCTTTCTCGCCGTGGCTTCCATCCTCATGTTCTATCCCCTACTCTTTGGACTGCTCAAATCCCACGGCAAGATTCCCCGTTGCCTCTGGGGATTATTCTGCGTATCCCTGGCGGCACAGATAGGTACGTTTCCGCTCATCGTCTATTATTTCGGCAGAATATCCTGCTACTCCCTGCTCACCAGCTTTATCGCCATCCCGGCAGCCACCCTCATCCTCTATCTTTGTGCCCTGCTCCTGCTGCTTTCTCCCCTTACCTACATTTCCAGCCTTGCCTCCGTCGGCACCTGGCTGATGCAGCATATTGCAGCAGTACTTGCCAGCATTACCCAAGCCACCCATACCGCCTTCCGGCTTACCAGTCTGTTGCCGGGCGCCAGCATAGACCATCTCCATCTGTCGCTCCTTCAGTTGATGCTTCTCTATCTGGCAGTCGTTTCCGGCTACCTGATCCTTGCCAAATGGAACCAGATAAGTGAAAAAATCTACAAGATTCACCATTCTCATGCATTACCTTTCTAATCATTTGCTCATCACAAAAATAATGCGTATCTTTGCAGTATGAATTACGATAGAATCAAACAACAAGCAGGGCATCTTCCTGCATTCCAGATAGCCGACGCCATCAACAGCACCCTGAAGGAGTCGGCAAACCTTGTTGTTACCGCTCCGCCGGGAGCAGGAAAATCCACCATACTCCCACTCACCCTCCTCGGAGCCACCCCACAAGGCAAAATTCTGATGCTGGAACCACGCCGCCTTGCCGCCCGTCAGATAGCAGAACGAATGGCAAGCATCCTGGGCGAACCTGTGGGCAAGACCGTGGGTTACCGGGTACGCTTCGAGAACAAGGTCTCCTCAGAAACCCGCATCGAAGTGCTCACCGAGGGAATCCTTACCCGGATGCTCATCCATGATGCCACGCTCGAAGGAGTGAGTGCCGTCATCTTCGATGAGTTTCATGAGCGGAGCATCAACTCCGACCTGGCACTTGCCCTCACCCGACAGGCACAGGAAATCATCCGACCAGATTTGAAAATCATCATCATGTCGGCTACCATCGATGCTTCTGCCATCTGCGAGACTCTTCAGGCGCCATTGATAGAGAGCGAAGGACGGATGTTCCCCGTAGAGACCATTTATTCTGAGACCGACATTGCGCGATACGACATATATAAAGAGGTGGCGGCTACCATCCTCAAGGCAGCCGATAAGCACGAGGGAGATATTCTGGCTTTCCTTCCGGGACAGTCGGAGATTCTGAAATGCAAGGAGATATTGGATGCAAGCCTCAGCAGAGCAGCAGCTTCATCATCTTCTTCTGCTTCTTCTGAGCTTTCCGTGCCTCAGGTTTATCCGCTCTACGGCAATCTTCCACCCGAGAAGCAGCGCCTCGCCATCGCCCCATCCCGTGATGGAGAAAGAAAGATCGTGCTCGCCACACCTATCGCCGAAACCTCACTTACCATCGAAGGTGTGAGAATCGTGGTGGATTCCGGACTCTGCAGAAAACTGGTTTACAATGCCCGTACGGGATTGAGCCACCTGGAAACCGTAACCATCAGCAAGGATATGGCTACCCAGAGAAGAGGACGAGCCGGACGAATGGCTGAAGGAATCTGTTACCGATTGTGGACTCAGACCTCGGAACATCTGATGGAAGACCAGCGCCGACCGGAGATAGAAGAAGCCGACCTTACGTCGATGGTGCTCGATATTGCAGCCTTTGGCGAGAACAATCCCCAGTCGCTGCTCTGGCTTACTCCACCATCAAGCAGTAATCTGCTCAATGCCAAGGAATTGCTTCTATCACTTGAAGCGATAGAACCGGATGGCAGCATCACCCCATTGGGCAGGAAGATGGCAACATTGCCTTGCCATCCGCGCATCGCCAAGATGATGATGAGTTCAGAATCTTCAGCACTCCAGGCTCTAGCCTGCGACGTTGTCGCCCTGCTGGAAGAAAAAGACCCGATGAGCGACGCAGAGGATTCGGATATGGCGCTGCGCCTCTCCATCCTCCGTTCGCAGCGACAGAAAAACAGTCTGGGCAGATGGGCTCGCATCGCCCAGATAGCCCAGGAATACCGAAGGATGCTCAAGGTGAAGGAAGACAATGAGCCAGTAGATGCAGAGGAAGTGGGCAGACTGATTGCCCTAGCCTATCCAGAGCGCATCGCCATGGCCATCGATAATATCGGACATTTCAGAATGTCGAACGGCAAGACAATCTTCATCGATTCAAGCGATGCGATGTCGGCGCAGCAATGGCTCGCCATCGCCTCGCTCAATGTGTCTGCCCAGCCGTCGGGCACGAATGCTTCCACCCCGCTTCCGTCTTCAGGAAAGGCAGGCAGGGTGTTTCTCTCGGCTCCCGTAAACATCAACGACCTCCCTACCCACGAGTTCGACAACATCTCGTGGGACAGTAAGGCGGGAATGATCAGGATGCAGAGAGAGCGGCGCATCGGAACCCTGGTGGTAGATAGCAAACCACTCCAGGATGCCGACAAGCAGCAGATGATCCATATCCTCTGTACCGCCATCCGGAAGGAAGGACTCAGCATGCTGGATTGGAACGAAGACGTTCAGCGGCTGCAGCGGAGAGTGGCGCAGGTAAGAGAGTGGCATCCGGAAATGGAGTTGCCCGATTTATCCACCACACACCTGATGGAGACAGCCAGCGAATGGTTGCCCTTCTATCTGGACCAGGGCGGAAAGCTCAAGACGAGCACCGCCGAACTCAGGAAGCTCAATCTCCAGGAAATACTGTGGGCACAGATTCCATACGAGCAGCAGCAGGAAATAGACCGCCTCGCCCCCACCCACATCGTGGTTCCATCGGGCAGTCATATCCGCATCGACTATCGTCAGGGAGCCGAGGCACCCATCCTCAGTGTCCGGCTGCAGGAGTGCTTCGGAATGACTCAGACGCCAGCTGTTGATGATGGCAGGCAGCCTCTGTTGCTGGAGCTGCTCTCTCCAGGTTTTAAGCCCGTTCAGCTTACGCAGGATCTCGCCAGCTTCTGGCAATCCACCTATTTCGAGGTACGCAAGGAGCTGAAGCGCCGCTACCCCAAGCATTTCTGGCCCGAGAATCCATTGGAAAGTGAGGCGGTAAGAGGGGTAAAAAGGAAGAAATAATAGATAGAAGAATAGTATAACTTTTAAATAATATATAATTATGAATGTAGGAGATAAAATACCAGAGATTCTTGGCATTGACCAGGACGGACGTGAAATCAAGGCAAGCGACTATCGTGGTCGCAAGATTGTACTCTACAGCTATCCGAAGGCTAACACCAGCGGATGCACTGCCGAAGCCTGCTCCCTGCAGGCTCATAAGGAGGAACTGGCAGCAGCCGGTTACGAGATTATCGGCGTGAGCAAGGACAAGCAGGCGCTGCAGAAGAAGTTTGCAGAAACCAAAGGTCTGCAGTTCCCTCTTATTGCCGATACAGAAACCACTCTGTTGCAGGAACTCGGCTGCTGGGGCGAGAAGGTAACCTGCGGTGCCTTTCTTGAACAGAGAAAGCAGGCAGTGGCAGCAGATAGAGATGAAGCACAGCAGCTTCAGGAAGCAGCCGAGGTATCAAAGGCAGCATATGAAGAAAAGCTGAAGGCTGTACACAAAGAAGCCGAAGAGATTCTATCCGCATCCAGAAAAGCTGCAATGAAGCAACAGGATGCCATTATTGACCAGGCGAAGTCAGAAGCCTCTGCAATCATGGAACAGGCAGACAGAGAAACAGTATCTGAAAAACAGCGTATCAAAGCGGATGTGAGAAAAGAGATGTGCGGACTGGCACTTGCAATGACAGGGCGGTTTGCAGATCATGCGGATCCACAGCGTGGCGAAGCCCTTCTTGAGGAAGCGCTGAAGGAAATGGGTGGTGAAGCATGGTTGAATTAATTGTTACAGCGATCAATGTGTTCATCCTGTTTTTCCTGATAGGATACCTTGTCTCGGATATGCTGTCCGGAATGCTGACCAAGCGTCAGGAACGGATTGCTGATGACATCAACACAGCCCGTATGAGTAAAGAAGAAGCGCTGGCTCTTAAGAAGGCAGCTTGCGTCCGTCCAGTTTTGTAATATCTCCTACATGGACCATTTCTGGAATATGCCGTTTTGTGACCGATATGGCTGTCGGCAGAACTTCACTTGCCCAGACAGGACGGATTCCATAAAATAAGGCGGCATAGGGGAAACCCCCTATCCCGTCAAAAAGTGTTCCTAAAGTTATCTCTTTCATAATGTACCTCCCGACATAATTTAATGAGCCTGAAAGACTGATTTTGCGAGACTGCCGGTTTTGAACAGCGTAAAACATAGCAGCACGGTGTAGCCCACGCAGCTCCAGATCGCCATGATGATGTCATCTTCCAGAGCGATGTTCTGCACCAGCACAGCATAAATTG
>OKRY01003782.1_pt1 | contig 10940 bp, 8 predicted proteins | sample 1601121 | NCBI WGS metagenome assembly OKRY01 (sample SAMEA3541546, study PRJEB24748) | human gut metagenome | biome: human gut; feature: human-associated habitat; material: faeces | place: China | collected 2012
ATTGTAATACAATGTAATTAACTGGTAGTAGCACTTTTTTGCACCTACCGTGAGATTTTTTGACTAAAAAGGAGAATATTGGAAATGAAAAGCTATCGTGAACAGTGTTCGAAGCAAGAAAAATTTTCAATTCGTAAGTTATCAGTCGGTGTTGTTTCATTGGCTATCGCTGGATTAGCTACTGTTAACACCTATGGAGCAGAAGTGAAAGCGGATGAGGCAACAGCGCCTGCAACGGAAGCAACCGCTACAGATACAGCAACAAGCGATGCAGCTGTTGCAACAAGTTCTAAATTGACATCTACAACTGTTACAGAAGGAAATAAAACAGTTACGACGACTTATGTAGAATCACCAGCACTTGAAAAAGCGAAAGCAGATGCAGCTACAGAAGGTGTAACCGTGACTGAAGAAGCTGAAAAAGTCCAACCATCTATCGCAGCAGCAGAAGCAGATAACAAAGCCCAAACAGCTGAAATCAACACAGTCGTTGAAAACTACAAAAAGGCAAAAGCTGAGTATGAAGCAAAATTAGCTGAACAAAAGCAAGTAGAAGCTGAAAATGCTAAAGCAAAGGCTGACTACGATCAAGCTAATACAAAATACCAGAATGATTTATTAGCATATCAGACTCAAAAGGCTGAATATGAAAAAGCTAAAGCTTCTTATGAAGAATCCCAAAAAGCATATGAAGAAGCTTTAGCAGCATATAAAGCAGCTTCTACTTCAACTTCAAGTAAAGACTCTGATGCCTATAAACTAGTTAAGGAGCAATACGAAGCTGCAAAAACAACTTATGAAACTAGTAAAGCTAAATACGAAACAGATGCAGCAAAATATGCTGATAATGAGTTGAGTTTTGCGGATGCAACAGCGTCGTACAATACTGCAAAAACTTCTTATGACGCAGCACTTGCCCAGTATAATGAAGCTAAAGTTCAATATGATAAGGAATTAGAATCATACGAATCTAAAAAAGCAGAGTTTGAAAAAAATAAACTTGCTCAAGCAGCTGCTGAGAAAAAATTCGATCAACAAACTAAAGAATATACTGCAGCTGAAAAACAATACCAACAAGATCTAGCAGCATATAATGAAGCTAAGACAGCATACGAAACTGCTCTAGAGGCTTATAACGCTGCGACATCTACTGGTGGGACAGATTCGGCGGAATATGCTGCGCTGAAAGCTAAATATGAAGCAGATAAATCAGCATATGAAACTGCAAAAGCAAAATATGATGTAGATGCTGAAAATTATAATGATAAGAAAACATCATATGAAACAGCCAAGGCTAGTTATGATTCAACTAAAACAGCATACGATGTTGCAAAATCAAGTTATGATGTTGCAAAAGCTCAGTATGATTCAGAAGTGGCAAAATATAACAAAGCTACAGAAGAATATAATAAAGCTGTCTCAGATTATCAAACAGCACAAGAACAATATGCAAAAGATAAATTAGCATATGATTCAGCTGCAACTTCTTATGGTAAAGCAAAAGATGAATACGATACAGTAGTAAACAAATTTAAAAAATTCAAAGAAGAAATTAAAGCAATCTACAAAGATGCAAAAGTTGATATTGTAGAAAGTGATACGATTGTAGAAGATGAAGAAAAAGAAGTAGAAAAAGACAAAGACGGAAAACCTACTAAGGAACTTACTGACAAAGCTAAAGATTTAACAGCTGCAAAAAACTTATATAAAAATAATAAATCTCAGTATGAGGAAGATAAGAAAGCATTTGAGGAAGCAAAAGCTAAGTACGCTTCAAACGAAATTGAGTTTGTGGCTGTAAAAGCAGCATACGATAAAGCAAAATCAAGTTATGATGCTGTGAATGAACAATATGCAAAACTTTATCAAGCGAAACTTGCAAGTTTTGAAACAGCTTTGGCTCAATACAAAGATGCTAAAGAAGCGTATGAAAAATATATGAATGACAATGGTTTCCAAGAACTGAAAGATGTTGAAACTGCTCAAGATTTGACCTTCCAACGTGAAGACGGTGCAACTCATACTATCGACGGCATCAGTACTTACCTCACTCGAGATGCTCAAAAACGCTTGAATACAAGCAATGTGCACCAATATGATTCCAATAAATTGGAAGCTTCAGATATTGTGGCGACTAGTCCTTGGGCCAATAATGAAACTGAGTACATTCAAGTGAAAGAAGGCGATAAATTTGTCGTTACTTATGATAACTTGAATCAGTCCAGCATGCGTGAAAATACGGATATGCATCCAATCAAACGTGTGATTTACCGTTATGAGATTTTAAGTCTTCCATCAAATGATGGCAAAGGGATTGCAGCAGTCAACGCAGATCCAACGGTAACCATGACAGTGGGTGCTTCAACAGACCAAGACAAACCTGTTAAGGTTGCTGTCGATGTTGAATTCTATGATGGTGATGGCAATAAATTTGATTTGACTCAACGCAATGCCATTGTCGCTTTGAACTCGCTCAACCACTGGACAGGTGCTTCCTATGTCGATAGTGGAGACAAACCTCGTGCCCTTACAGTAGAAGCCAAAGATAAAGATGGCAACACTGTTCGTGGAACTTGGGATCCATATGCAGATGGTTCATCCATGAGCATTGAAAACAATGAAGTGAAGGTTAAAACAGGAAAAGCAGACTTTGGTACTGCAACTGTTTCCATTTCAGCAGACAACCCTCTCAAAATTGTGACTCAGAAATATGGTTATGTTAAAGATGACACAGGTAAATGGGTTCCTGGTACGACACCTGAGAAGGAAGAAGTAACGGATGCGTTAACTGTAAATGCTTCGGGTTCAGGAAGTGTTCATTCTATTGGTACAGAAGAATTTACCTTTGAAGGTAAGGATGATGTTATCGGATCATACAAAGTAGATGCAACTACAGGTCAAATTACGTTCACACCTAAGAAGAAATTTGAAAACGTGGAACACCAAGAGTCTGTAAATGTTGGAAATAATAAATTTATTCCAATTCCAAACTCAAGTGTTTCTTATGATGCTGCTACTAAAGAAGTGACTTCCTTTAAAGATAACCAATATATTGAACATGGATCTGTCTTTAACGGTGAATCTTCAACAACTCTTGAAGGTTGGGATAATCCATCTTCTCCATACCTCTATTATGGTGGAGCAGGCTTGAAGATGTCAGATGGACACTTAGTCTTTACGGCTAATGGTGCCAATGCGGCTGGTCAACCAACGGTTTATTGGTTTGCCATCAACTCAAATGTAGGTCTTCCTAAAGAGCCAGGAGAAGAACCGAAAGAGCCAACAAAACCAACAGAACCAAAGGCTCCAACTCCACCAACGATTACAGTGGAAAATCTACCTGCAGAGCCAACGAAACCAGAAGAACCTAAATCACCAACTCCGCCAACAGCACCTAACTACACTGTGATTACGGTCGATGTGGAGGAACCAAAATCACCAACTCCACCAACAGAGCCAACCCCACCGACTCCTGAAGTTGTTCCAAATACGAATCCGGTGAAACCGGAAGCTGAAGTGAAATGGCATAAGAATAAAGTGGTAACGGAAACAGATATTCCAACCCCACCAACGCCAGTTCCTCCAACTCCACCAACACCATATAACCCACCAACACCAATTGTTCCACCTACACCAATCGTTCCACCAACTCCAGAGGTTCCAACCGAACCAACTCCTGAAGTTCCGGAACAGCCTGTACAACCTGCGCAACCACAAACACCTGCGCTTCCAAATACAGGTACAGAAAGCTCAACTGCAGCTGTTCTTGCAGGTGCGATGGCTGGATTGCTTGGATTGGGTCTTGCACGCAAGAAAAAAGAAGATTAATTCTTCGTTCTTTCGTCCATTCATCTAAATAAAGAAAGTCAGAAGGCAAGTCCTTCTGGCTTTTTTGATGGGAGTGATGACCAAATAGTTGAGAAATAGAACAGAATAGTTTTTGGATAAGGAGAGGAAATGGCTTTTATAGACCAAATCGTGTCGAAATGAAGCAGAATAGAAATGGATGACACAAGAAGAAGAGAATGAGGTATACTGGTGGTGTTCGAATGAAAGTTTATAGGACTCCGTTATATCTCTAATCATTCCAATGATACAGTTGTGATGTCTTTTTCATCTTTTGCACACATTATTTTCCAAATGAATTTCATTTGAACGTATCAGTGATCAGGCAAGTGCTTCCACTGTTTTGAGGCGCTTGCCTTTCTATCTGTATCGCGATATAATAGGGTGTAAGAAATGAAAAGGAGTTTGTATGAAAAAGAAACCTATCTATCTTTACATCCTGTTATTTTTCTCTACGGTTGGAACCCTGACTTCAGCTGTCTCAACCTTTGGAGCTTCAAAGAGTTTTGAGCTGACAGATGATTTTGCGAAACAACTTGGTTTAACAACGGCTCAAGACAAGGCGGACTATGTGACATATTATGAGAAATCAGCCCAACTCAATCAGTCTCCACTAACCTTTTTATTTGTTTCCCTGATTCTGATTGCCTTACTGGCAACTTTCTATTTCCTCTTTATGAAGCAGGATCTGTTAACAGCCCATTATACTTACATGGGGCAGATTTTATTAAGTCAAGCCTTCTCTTGCTATAATTATTTTGCAGGGCGTCCGCTATTGGCTAGTTTTTCAAACCCGTCCCTTCGTCAACGATATCTAGCATCTTCGTCCATTGCTTTGTTGCTCTTGACTGCTTTATCTCTTCTCTTCCTTGGAATTGTTTTGTATAAAACCTTGCGTTTGAGAAAAGCTCAAGCTACGGCATAATAGATAAGTTTGAATGGAGCTCTCTTAGAGGATAAGAGAGCTTCTTGATTGGAGAAAAAAGATGAAAGTATCCTTTGTTTATATTAGTCTGAGTGGGAATACAGAGAGTTTTGTCCGCCGCTTAAGTGACTATTTGCTGGAAGCCCATCCCGGACTTGAAATCGAGAAAGTGCATGTGAAAGACATGGTCAAAGAGGGCCAGTCCTTCTTTGAAATGACCAATCCTTTTATCACTTTTTTGCCTACCTATTTGGAGGGTGGAAATGGTGTTGACAATGGCGATGTGGAAATTTTGACGACAGATGTTGCGGATTTTATTGCTTATGGAGACAATGCCAGCAAGTGCTTAGGAGTGGTTGGATCAGGCAATCGGAATTTTAACAATCAATATTGTTTAACCGCTAAGCAATACAGCCAACGCTTTGGTTTCCCCATGTTAGCCGATTTTGAAATGCGGGGGATGTTGGGAGATATTAAAAAAGTAGCCGCCATTGTAGAAGATTTGTATCATCTTTAAAATAAAGAGAGTGGGACAGAAATCGGTAATTCGTTAGAATTCGATTTCGTCGTCCCACCTCCGCACAGTTGAGTAGGGCTGTAAAAGCTGATGAAATCAGCGTAGTAGAGCCCACTCAACCACTGCGTCTTGCTCGACAATCCAAAAATAATTGAGAGGCTAGGACTTTTGTCCCAGCCTCTTATTTGTTGCGACTGAATAGAAGAGGAGTCACATTTTATATGACTCCTCTTCTATGGCTTATTTTAATTTTTCTGTGATTTCTTTAGCAAGTAGGAGCCCCAATCGATAGTCTTTGTTGATGGCATGGATGACATCGTTGATATTGTCGGTCTCTTGGATTTTTTCCTTGATGCTATCTTTGAAAGCTTGATCTTTCAAGAGTTGCTCTTGTAAGAGCCGTTGTAGTTTTTCTCTCTCGTACTTGTTAAATAAAAAGAGGACCACTAAACTGATGAAAATTAAGATGTAAACGGTTTGATTCATAGATTTCTCCTGTATATAAAGGATCTGAAAATGTAGAGAATGAAAGGCATTGGACATGAGAAAAGGAGTGAGAAAGAACTAAATTGAATCGCATTTAGTTTCTCCTCTCACTCCCATAAGAGATGTTCTACGTATCCATCATAGATAAGAAATTACATTTTCTCAGGTGCATCGACACCAAGTAAGCGAAGGGCTTCTTTTAAGACTACTGCTGTTGAGTAGCTAAGAGCAAGACGGCTTTCGCGTTCTGGACTTTCATCCAAGATACGAGTGTGCGCATAGTATTTGTTGAAGGCTTGAGCCAAGTTGATAGCATATTTTGCGATCAAGGATGGATCATAGTTTTCAGCAGCACGTTTCACCACACGAGAGAAGTCTTGGAGAAGCTTGATGATTTCCCAGCTTTCAGGATCGCTCAAGCTGTATGTCGCATCTGTAGATGGTGTGAAGTTGGCTTTGCGAAGGATGGATTGGATACGAGCGTAAGCGTATTGAACGTAAGGTCCAGTTTCTCCTTCAAAGGATACCATGGCTTCGAGGTCGAAGTCATACCCATTGCGGCGGTCTGTCTTCAAGTCGTAGAATTTAACCGCACCAACACCGACTGCATGTGCCACTTCTTCCTTGTTTTCCAATTCAGGGTTCTTTTCTTCGATCTGCGCTTTGGCACGAGAGATGGCTTCTTGAAGAGTTGGTTCGAGAAGGATGATATTTCCTTTACGAGTTGACAATTTTTGGCGGTTTTTTGTCACCAAACCAAAGTCAACGTGAACCATATCGTCGCTCCAGTCAAATCCCATTTTCTTCAAAACAGCTTTCAACTGACGGAAGTGGTTAGATTGTTCTTGACCTACAGCATAGATGTTTTTCACAAAGTTGTAAGTCCGTGCACGGTAGATAGCGGTTGCGATATCACGCGTGATGTAAAGAGTGGCACCGTCTGATTTCTTAATCATAGCTGGTGGAAGGTTGACATCATCGAGCTCAACGATGCTAGCACCCTTAGACTCTTTCAACAAGCCTTTTTCTTCAAGAATTTGGACAGCTTCATCCATCTTGTCATTGTAGAAAGCTTCTCCGTTTAAGCTGTCAAATTCAACACCGAGGAGTTTGTAGATACGGTTGAATTCTACCAAGCTTTCGTCACGGAACCATTGCCACAACTCAGTCGCTTCTGGATCTCCATCTTCCAATTTCTTGAACCAGAGACGTCCTTCATCATCAAGCTCAGGATCGTTTTCGATTTCAGCGTTGATCCGAACGTAAAGTTTTAGCAATTCATCGATTGGGTTGGCTTCGACAGCTTCCTTGCTACCCCATTTTTTGTAAGCCACCATCAAGAGACCGAACTGTTTACCCCAGTCACCCAAGTGGTTGATTTTAATCGTGTTGTAGCCCATTTTGCGGAAGATGTTTGAAAGAGCATCCCCGATAACGGTTGAGCGCAAGTGACCAACTGAGAATGGTTTTGCGATATTTGGACTTGAAAGGTCGATGGTAATGTTTTGGCCATGACCTTCGTCTTGTTGACCATAGTCTGCACCTGCTTCGATGACGGATTTGATTACTTGATCAGAGATCTTAGATTTGTCTAAGAAGAAGTTCACGTAAGGTCCAGTTGCAACGACTTTTTCGAAGGCGCTTTGGTCGATCTTTTCAGCAATATCTGCAGCGATTGCTTGAGGAGCCTTGCGTTCCACTTTTGCAAGTGAGAAGGCTGGAAAAGCAATGTCACCAAGATCAGATGATTTTGGTTGTTCAAGCAAGTTTAAAATAGCATCTTGGTCAAGAGAGTCAATCACTTTGGCCAATTCACTAGCAATGAGTTCTTTATTGTTCATATTAGCTCCTTAGTCCTTTTAACTATTATTTTAACACAATTCTGAGCGAATTTTCAATTTTTTTGGTATAATTTAAAGTATATTTATTCAAAAGTGGAGGTCCAATGAAAAAGACAGAACGTCACCTTTTGATTCAACAAATGATTCGAAATGAAAAATTGTCGACTCAAAAAGAGATTCAGGATCGATTAGAAGCAAAAGGAATTGCTGTAACGCAAACAACTCTGTCACGAGATTTGCGCGATCTGGGTCTAGTCAAGGTGAAACGAAAAGACCAGTTGTATTATATTTTGCCAAATGAGCCTGAGGTGGCAGAGATTTATATTATGTTGTCCAGCCACGCCAAGTCTGTCTCACGAGCAGAATTCACTTTGGTTTTGCGGACAGAGCTAGGAGAAGCAGCTCTCTTGGCCAATGGTGTAGATGAAATGTCAGATGAGCGTATTTTGGGAACAGTAGCAGGGGCCAATACCCTCTTGATTGTTTGTCGAGACCAAGAGGCAGCCATTGAAATTCAAAATGAAATTTTAGGGATGATGCAGTAATCAAGCCCTGTTAAGATGTCAAAAGGAGGAAGATAGTGAGCTATCTACTCCTGTTTTCATCTATGGAGCTTGTGTCAGAAAATGATGCAACAGTAAGGAATAAAGAAGTATGGCAGTAGAGAAAATATCCCCTGGAATGCAGCAGTATCTAGATATCAAAAAAGACTATCCGGATGCCTTTTTGCTGTTTCGAATGGGAGATTTTTACGAATTATTTTATGAAGATGCAGTGAATGCAGCTCAAATTTTAGAGATTTCCTTAACCTCACGGAATAAAAATGCAGAGAATCCGATCCCCATGGCGGGTGTTCCCTACCACTCGGCTCAGCAGTATATTGATGTTCTCATTGAACAGGGATTTAAGGTCGCGATTGCAGAACAAATGGAAGACCCTAAAGAAGCCAAGGGGGTCGTTAAGCGTGAAGTCGTACAGGTGATTACGCCGGGTACAGTGGTGGATTCGACCAAGCCAGATAGTGAGAACAACTTCCTGGTTGCTTTGGATCGTTCAGGAAATGAGTATGGGCTAGCCTATATGGATCTGGTGACAGGGGAGTTTCAGGTGACGACCCTCAATGACTTTAGCATGGTTTGTGGAGAAATCCGCAATTTACGTGCGCGTGAGGTGGTCCTGGGTTATGAGTTGCCAGAACAGGAAGAGCGTGTGTTTGTTAGCCAGATGAATCTCTTGCTGTCACATGTAGAGACGGCGCTCGACGATGTTCAACTCTTAGGGGATCAGTTGAGTGAGCTAGAAAAGAAAACGGCTGGAAAACTTCTCCAGTATGTCTACCAGACACAAATGCGGGAATTGAGCCACCTCAAAAAAGCCCATCATTATGAGATTTGCGATTTCTTGCAGATGGACTTTGCGACCAAGGCTAGTCTTGATTTGACAGAGAATGCGCGGACTGGGAAGAAACATGGTAGCTTGTATTGGTATTTGGATGAAACCAAGACGGCCATGGGCGGTCGTTTGTTGCGGTCCTGGATTCAGAAACCCTTAGTCGATTTGAAACGGATTCGAGAGCGCCAGGACATCATTCAGGTCTTTATGGATCATTTCTTTGAACGGAGCGATTTGACCGACAGTCTCAAAGGGGTCTATGACATTGAACGCTTAGCGAGTCGTGTTTCCTTTGGCAAGATCAATCCTAAGGATCTCTTGCAGCTAGGAGATACTCTGGGGCATGTGCCGACGATCAAGTCGATTCTACTGGGGATTGGTGATCCAGTCTTAGATGTCTTAATTGCACGCTTGGATGAACTTCCTGAATTGCACCGCTTGATTACCTCAGCTATTGCTCCGGAAGCGTCTGCTGTTATTACGGAGGGAAATATCATCCGAACTGGGTTTGACGAGCAATTGGATCAGTATCGTGTCGTTCTTCGGGATGGTACTGGTTGGATTGCTGAGATTGAGGCCAAAGAGCGCGAAGCCAGTGGCATTACAGGTCTAAAAATCGATTACAACAAGAAGGATGGCTACTATTTCCATGTCACCAATTCTCAATTGAGTCACGTTCCTGCTCACTTTTTCCGCAAGGCGACCTTGAAAAATTCAGAACGCTTTGGTACGGAGGAATTGGCACGCATCGAAGGAGATATGCTAGAGGCGCGTGAGAAGTCTGCTAATCTGGAATATACGATTTTTATGCGGATTCGGGAAGAAGTTGGCAAGTATATCCAACGTCTGCAACAGTTAGCTCAGGCGATTGCGACGGTTGATGTTTTACAAAGTTTAGCCAGTGTCGCTGAGTCGCAACAGTTGAATCGTCCCTTCTTTCATGAAGAACGACGAATCGCGATCGACAAAGGTCGTCATCCGGTTGTTGAGAAAGTGATGGGAGCCCAGTCCTATATTCCTAATAGCATCTTTATGGATGAAGAACGGGATATTCAGCTGATTACGGGGCCAAATATGAGCGGGAAGTCTACCTATATGCGCCAATTGGCGATCATTGTGATTCTTGCCCAAATTGGCTCTTATGTTCCAGCGCAAAGGGCTGAATTGCCAATCTTTGATGCGATTTATACCCGGATCGGAGCTGCTGATGACCTGGTATCGGGTCAGTCTACCTTTATGGTGGAAATGATGGAGGCCAATCATGCCATTCGCAAGGCAACGCCTCAGTCCTTGATTTTATTTGATGAGTTGGGACGGGGAACGGCGACCTATGATGGGATGGCCCTCGCCCAGTCCATCATCGAATACATTCACGATCGAACCGGTGCCAAAACCTTGTTTGCAACCCACTACCATGAGTTGACGGCACTCTCAGAGACCTTGTCCCGTTTGGAAAATGTTCATGTTGCGACCTTGGAGCGAGATGGTCAGGTTACCTTCTTGCACAAGATTGAACCCGGACCAGCTGATAAATCTTATGGGATTCACGTGGCCAAGATCGCTGGTTTGCCAGAAGAATTATTGAAGCGGGCGGATGCGATTTTGACCAAGCTCGAAGGACAAGCCCAGCAAGTACCGCTTGCGGATGCAACTCCTAAAAAGGAAGTGTCTTCGCAGGTTGCTGAACAAATGTCCCTCTTTGAGGAAGAAACAGAAAATACAGTGATCACAGAATTGAAGAATCTGGATCTCTACAATATGACTCCCATGGAAGTCATGATGGCAGTCGCCGAATTGAAAAAGAAATTATAAAAGAAGATCCTCGTGACAGCGAGGATCTTTTATTGAAGACAAAGTCATCTTAGAAACTTTCCTTAAGTGAGTACGGACGTCAGCGAACTTCTTCGAAGTTCCAAGACTAATTATTGAGCCT
>OKRY01003783.1_pt1 | contig 10938 bp, 8 predicted proteins | sample 1601121 | NCBI WGS metagenome assembly OKRY01 (sample SAMEA3541546, study PRJEB24748) | human gut metagenome | biome: human gut; feature: human-associated habitat; material: faeces | place: China | collected 2012
ACTGCCACGGAATGCCGCGCTCGTGCCAGCTTTGCAGCGTCTGCGCGGCGAAAGCGGCTTCGGCATACGGGTTTGCGGCGGCATGGATCGTCAGGGCGGACGCGTCGCCGGGGTACACCGCGCCGTCGCGGGCGAACAGGTGCGCTTCGAGGTGGCGGAGGGCTTCGTCGCGCCCGTCGGGTTCGCTTGGCAGCCACTTCCACTGCACGGGAATGCCGCGCTGACGCAGCCATCCGGTCAGCTCCGCCGCACTCCTGCGCTGGGAGGCGAAAACGTGCCCGTCGCTTGCAGTGTCCTTGTCCATCGTGAACGCAACGACCATGCGGGTGCATTCCGGCGCAGCGGTCGCCAGCAGGACGCACAGCGGCGTTGGCAGCATGTCAAACTGGTAGACAAACACGGCGGCATCGCGCATCAGCCCGCTTTCCGGCAGCCGTTCCACCAGCTCAAACTGCTGCGTCGGCTCATCCTGAAAGCGCTCGGCAATCAGCACGTCATACGTCTGCCAAAGCAGCAGCAAATCATGCGCCTTTGCCTTCAGCGCGCCGGATGGCAGCTCCTGCGCATAGGCGGCAAATTCTTCGCTTGACAGCCCCGTGCGCTGGAAGTCCATCAGCAGTGTGGACAGCTTCTCCGGCAGCCCGGGTGACAGCGCGACGCGGCGATAATAGTGCAGTTCCTCCTGCTTCAGGGAAAGCGCCTGCGCCAGCGCCATCCGTCGCCCACTTTCGTCCAGCGCGGCTTTGGGCGAATGGCCAGCGCTCTCCCGGATGCGCCGACCCAGCCTGCGCGGCGACAGTACATCCAAATCCAGCAGCCCCGGCAAATTCAGCTGCTCCACCAGTTCCCGCTCGGCTTGCAGCGTGTACTGCTCCGGCACGAGCAGCAGGACGCGCTGACCAGCTTCACGGCATTGGCGGATTTCTTCAAACAGGCGGGACTGCGTCTGCCCGGCGCGTGCGCCCCAGATTTCGACGGTGGTCATAAAATCCCCCTCACAAAGCGGCAAATGCGGTCAAATAGCGAATCGCCTCCGCGTCATGGCGGCGGTTAAACCCATGCGCTCCGCCGTCAATCAAGTGCAGTTCTGCGTTCGCATACGCTTCCGCCGCCTTTTTCGCATAATCCGGCTTGACGATGCCGTCCGCCGTGCCGTGGACAATCAGCACCCGCCCGGTGTACGGCGTGATTTCGCGGAAAACGTCCATACGCATCACGGCTTCGGGATAGCAGCGCCCCAGCGGCATCGGCCCGCAGTGAATCTTCTCCGGCAGGTTTTGCGGATCGAAGTGCGCCATCATCATGTGCCCCGTGCGCGCGTCGTCGGGGATGCAGAAGGCCGGGTAGAACAGCACGAGCCTGTCCACTGCATCCGGATGCTTCGCAGCGGTCAGCGCGGACACCATGCCGCCCTGCGAACAGCCCATCAGCAGCAGCGTATCGCCGGTATAGGGAAGCGACTGCGCATAGCGAATGACGGCTTCCAAATCCTGCACCTCGGTCAGCACCGACATGTCCGTCGTCGCGCCGTCACTCCGCCCCAAGGGCGGAACGCTGCCGCCGCAGAAGTCGAAACAGTACGCACAGTAACCAATTTTCGCCAGCACCCTCGTGTACTGCCGGACGGTCTGCTGATTTGCCATAAAACCGTGGCAGACAATGGCAATCGGAAGCTTTTCGCCATTCGGACGGTACTCTGTGCCGCGGATGGTCAAATCACCGCGCATACAGGAGAACGTCCGACGACGGATGGGGGAGGAAGAAAACAGCATCGAAATCGCCTCACGGAAAATTGTTTCTTCTATTGTAGCATAGTCGCGCGAAAATGAAAAGATGGAAAAACAAGACTTGAAGAGGCAGGGAGAGACGTGTTATAATGGAGCGAACCCACAGAGAATGAAGGAGTACATACACGATGAGCAATTTCCGCCGACCGAAGCACCTGACCACCCGCCGAATGCAGGAAACGCGTCCGAATCCGCCGAAGGAGCAGGCGAAAGCGCAGCGTCCGGCGCGCGAAATCCGCTGGAACTGTCCCGTCGCGGCGAAATGCGGCGGATGCCAGCTGACTCGCCTGTCCTACGCGGAGCAGCTGCAATGGAAGCAGCAGCGCGTGGCGGAACTGCTGGACGGAATTTGCGAAGTCCGCCCGATTCTGGGCATGGACGACCCATTCCACTACCGCAACAAGGTTCATGCCGTGCTGGCTGTGGACAAGGCGGGCAGGCCCATCAGCGGCGTCTACGCCATGGGGACGCACCGCGTCGTGCCCGTGCGGCACTGCCTGATTGAGGATCGCCGCGCTGACCGCATCATCCAGACCATCGTCGCGATGCTGCCTGCCTACAAGCTGCGCATCTACAACGAGTACACGCACCGCGGCTTCCTGCGCCATATCCTCATCCGCACGGGGCATGTGACGGGGCAGATTATGGTCGTGCTGGTGGCAACGAGCCTTGAATTTCCGGGCAAAAAGGCATTTGTGCAGGAGCTGATTCAGCGCCACCCGGAAATCACGACCGTCGTGCTGAACTGCAACCAGCGCGAAACCAGCATGGTGCTGGGCACGAAGGAAATTACCCTCTATGGCGAGGGATACATGGAGGACGAGCTGTGCGGCAAACGCTTCCGCATCAGTCCGCAGAGCTTTTATCAGGTGAATGCGAAGCAATGCGAAGTCCTCTACCGAACGGCGATTGACGCGGCGCAGCTGACAGGCGCAGAGACCCTGCTGGACGCATACTGCGGTACGGGTACGATTGGCTTGTGCGCGTCGGATGGCTGCAAGCAGCTCATCGGCGTGGAACTGAATGCCGACGCCATCCGCGATGCGAAGGAGAACGCCCGCCGCAACGGCGTGGAGAACGCGCGCTTCCTCTGCGACGACGCAGGGCGCTTCATGCAGAAGCTCGCCAAGGAGGGAAACGCGCCCGACGTGGTGATGATGGACCCGCCCCGCGCCGGCAGCGACCAGAAGTTCCTGCAAAGTCTGCTGATGCTGAAACCAAAGCGGGTTGTGTACGTTTCCTGCAACCCGGAGACCCTCGCAAGGGACTTGCGCGTGCTGGTGGACGGCGGGTATCGGGCGGAATGGGCAACGCCGGTGGATATGTTTCCGGGAACGGAACATGTGGAGACGGTTATGTCATTAGTCCAACAGAAGCCGGATGATATCGTCAAGGTCGGCATCGACGCGGACGAGTTGGCCGTCACCAAGGCCGAAAGCAAGGCGACCTATGGCGAGATTCGGGCGCGCGTGAAGGAACAGACCGGCCTGAACGTCACGCTGCTGTACATCGCGCAGGTGAAAAGAAAGCATGGGATTATCGAGCGCGAATGCTACAACAAGGCAAAATCCGAGAGCGCAAAGATGCTGATCTGCCCACCGGATAAGGAAAAGGCGATTGAAGAGGCGCTGAGGTTCTTTGGGATGATTGCGTAAAGATTTCAAACCGGATCGGCTGGGAATACTACCCGCTCGATCCGGTTTAATAAACTGAACCGATGTAAATCTGAACCAGAGACGAATCCGATGGACTGATAAGATATCGTTCTATGTCATTTTTTCACCGTGACAAAATTTCCAGTTGACGGAATGGAGATTCCATGTTATACTGTCGTCAGTGCAAAAGGATGTCGAAGGCTCTTGCCAGTCATTTATTGGCCATGACAAATCGAGGTGAACCCATGAAGTTAGGAGAATTGGCAACCGTCCGAAGCGGACTGGTTTTATCCAGAAAACAGGCGCGCAAAGGCACCCCCGTCAAGATGCGGTATCCCCTGCTGAGCTTTCGCGCTATCCACCCAAACGGATACATCGACATGGAACAGCTGGATGGTTTTGACGCTGCGGAGCAGTTATCGCCGGAGTACCTGACACAGATTGGCGACGTCATCATCCGCCTGACCTCGCCGTACACCGCTGTTCTCATCGACGAAGCATCCGCCGGCATGGTCGTTTCATCAAACTTCGTCATCATCCGTGTTGATCGAAGCAGGCTCCTGCCCGGGTATCTGGTCTGGCTGATCAACACGCCGAAGATCAGGAAAGCCATTTATGAAAACACCAGCAGTAACATGCTGGGCGCCATCAACGCCAGATTCTTTTCCGAATTTGAAATTCCCCCGCTGTCCATCCTCCAGCAGCAGAAAATCGCCGAACTGCATCTGCTGGCGAAAAAGGAGACGGCGCTGCTTCGCCAGTTGTCGGCAGAGAAGGAGCGCTACTACGATCTGCTGATCCGCAATGTATATTCGACCATGAAATGAGGTATGCACCATGACGACCCGCAACGATATCGAACGCGTTCTCTGGAAGGCCTGCGACAGCTTCCGGGGAAAAATCGACAGTTCCCGCTACAAGGACTACATCCTTTCCATGCTGTTCGTGAAATACCTGAGCGACGTCACCCTCGAAAGACGCGCCCTGTACATGGAGCAGTACGACGGTGACGAACGGCGCGTCGAGCGCGCCATGAGCCGGGAGCGGTTCTCCCTCGACAGGGAATCCACCTTCGATTATCTGTACGAAAACCGCACGGATACGGAGATCGGCCAGAAGATCAATGTCGCCCTTTCCCACATCGAGGATCACAACAGCGGAAAGCTGCGCAACGTGTTCCGCGCCATCGACTTCAACTCCCAGGTTGACTTCGGCGACGTCAAGGAAAAGAACGCGACACTCCGCAACCTGCTGGAAGACTTCCACGACCTCGATCTTCGTCCCGGTCAGCTCGGCTCCGCAGACATCATCGGCGACGCTTATGAGTACATGATCGCCAACTTTGCCTCCGACGCAGGCAAAAAGGGCGGCGAGTTCTTCACGCCAAGCCAGGTATCCGAGCTGGTGGCCTCACTCGTCAAGCCGCAGGAAAACGACCGCATTTACGACCCCACCTGCGGAAGCGGCGGCCTGCTGCTCAAAGCTTACAAAAAGGTGCCCAGCGGCAAGGTTGCCGTCTATGGTCAGGAGCTGAACGCCCAGACCTGGGCGCTCTGCACGATGAACATGTTCCTCCACGGCGTGGATGACGCCCGCATCTGGCAGGGCGACACGCTCTCCAATCCGCAGAACCTCGAGGACGACAAGCTCATGAAGTTCCAGGTGGTGGTCGCCAACCCTCCGTTCAGTCTGGACAAATGGGACAGCGGCTTCCTCTCGAAGGCCGGTCCGGATGAAAAAGGAAAGAAGCCGGAGAAAATGACTGCCTCTCTGGACGAACACCATCGGTTCGACTGGGGCGTTCCGCCCTCCTCCAAGGGCGACTATGCCTTCGTGCTCCACATGCTTAACAGTCTGGATGCGGAGAACGGGCGCATGGCGGTTGTTCTCCCCCATGGTGTGCTCTTCCGCGGCGCCAGCGAAGGAAAGATTCGCAGGCAACTGATTGAAATGAACCTGCTGGACGCGGTCATCGGCCTGCCCGCAAACCTGTTCTACGGCACGGGCATCCCCGCCTGCATTCTGGTGTTCAAAAAGGGTCGCACCCGAGACGACGTCTTGTTCATCGACGCCTCCGGCGAGGGCAATTACGAAAAGGGCAAGAACCAGAACCTTCTGCGGGACAGCGATATTGCCCGCATCGTCAGCACCTACGAGGCGCGCGAGACCAAGGTGGACAAGTACAGCTACCGCGCCTCCCGCGCTGAGATCCGCGAGAACGACTACAACCTGAACATCCCCCGGTATGTGGACACCTTTGAGGAGGAGGAGCTGGTGGACATCGACGAGGTGAAGAAAAATATCGCCAGCATCGAGGCGGAGCTTTCGCAGGTGCAGGCGCAGATGGCGAAGTACATGGAGGAGCTGGGGCTATGAGCAATGAGATTGAATCCGCGCAGATGGCCGGTGTCGAGGCGGGACGGGATTTCGCCATTTTCCAGAACAAAGGATATCAGGGGCTGTACGGAGGGCTTGGCGTCAAGGAAATCCACGAGCGCAAGGGCCTGAAGAAGAACGAGAAAATCCTCGATCACATGGGCAGCACCGAGCTGGCTGCTAACCTGTTCCGCGCTACGCAGACAGACGAAAAGCTGCGCCGCGAAAATATTCGAGGCAAGGAAAAGGCCAATCAAACCCACTACGAGGTTGGCAGGAAGGTCAGGCAAACCATCGCCGAGCTGGGCGGCACCATGCCGGAAGACCTGCCGACGCCGAAAAAGAGCATCAGGCAGATTGAGAGTGAGCAGAAGAAGCGCATCAACGGCAAATGAGCCTGAATGAGGTGAACGTATGACACCCGAAGTTAAAAAACGAATCGAACAAATCCGTCAAGGGATTGTGCCGGAGGGGTATAAGAAGGGTAAGATAGGAATCGTGCCTATCAAATGGAATGAGGTTCCTTTTTCAACCCTTTTTACCAGTACGAGTGAATATACCGATGATTTGAAACAATATCCTCTATACAGCCTGACCATTGAGGATGGAATAACCGCAAAGACAGAGCGATATGAGCGTAGCCACCTTGTAAAGAAGGAGAATTCCTACAAGGTGGTTCGTCCCAACGACTATGCGTATAACCCTATGAACATCCGGTTTGGAGCAGTTGCACGTCACAAAGGAGATATTCCCGTAGCTGTATCCGGTTATTATGACATTTTCACTACCGTCCATGAAAGTGACCTTGTTTTCATGGATAGCTTCTTGACCTATGGCCCGATGATTACCTACTACAACAAAGTCTCAACAGGTTCGTTGGTTGAAAAGCAGCGCGTTCATTTTTCTGATTTCCTAGAGTTTTCTCTTGCATTACCTCCGTTAGAGGAACGCAAAAAGATTGCCGAAATCCTCTCCACGCAGGACAAGGCAATCGAACTGCAAGGGCGCAAAATCGAGGAGCTGAAAAGGTTCAAAAAGGGCTGTCTGGAAAAGATGTTCCCGAGGAAAGGGCAAAAGGTTCCGGAAAAAAGATTCCCCGGATTTACGGACGATTGGGAACAGCGTAAGGTTGGCGACATTACGATTGAGTCAACTGAGTATTTGACTTTGGATTCAGGATTGCCATTATTTACATCCTCACGAAATGGATTATTGTACCAGAATGAGTATCGGGGAAATGTCACCACAAGCAACAAACAGACCTTATTCAGCGTTGTTCCTCTGGGGGCATGTACATATCGACATATGAGTGATGATGATGTGTTTCACCTTAACATAAACACAATTGAAAAAGGTCTTGTAAGCCGTGAATATCCTGTGTTTTGCGGCACCCCGAATCACGATATAGTGTTTATTGTTCAACATATTAATTCAAGCAAGGCATTTCGTGCGTTCTGTGCTGAGCAGAAGATGGGCGGGACTAGAACTCGATTGTATTATAAAGCACTATGCGAGTTCACAATGATGGTTCCCAGTTTTGCTGAACAGAGGAGAATTAGCAAGTTTCTGCTGACCATCGACCACCTTATCACCCTTCATCAGCGTAAGCTGGAAGAAATGAAAAGACAGAAAAAAGCCCTGATGCAGCTTCTGCTGACGGGGATTGTGAGGGTATGATGATGAATCAGGAAAACACGCAGGAGCACCTCACCAAGGAAGCGCTGAAACGCATCGTCGATAACAGCCCGAATTACACCGAGCAGATCAAACAGGATTTGAAAAATATCATCGACGCAGGCAACACGCCGGAAGAGATAGCCGAAGCGATACTGATGTACTTTGCATTCCTGCATTTCAATTAAAGCGAGGCAGCCCTCTGCCCCGCTATTCCTGCATATAACCCCTTTGCGAAAGGAGGTCTCTCCATGGACAAAGACGCCTATCTGGAAATCAACGCAAGCCAGCGCCCCGCCCTTGCGCTGTTTGAGGTTATGGGCTACACCTACATTTCCCCGGCGGATTGCGACAAGCAGCGCGGCAGCCGGTATCACGTGCTGCTCCGGGACATCCTGCGCGGTCAGCTCCGCAGGCTCAACCGCTATGTCTATGCAGGCGCAGAAAACGAGTTCTCCGCCGCCAACATCGAGCGCGCCATGGAGGATCTGGACGAACCGCTGACGGACGGCCTCGTGCGCACCAGCGAAAAGATTTACGACGCGCTGCTGCTGGGCAAAAGCTATCCGGAGACCGTCGGCGACGGCAAAATGCTCAGCTTCAATCTCCACTATATCGACTGGGACAACCCGCAGAACAACGTGTTCCACGTCACGGAGGAGTTCGCCGTGGACAGCCGGGACAGGCAGCACAACGCCCGCCCGGACATCGTGCTGTTCATCAATGGCATTCCCTTTGCCGTCATCGAGTGCAAGGCTCCGCATATTCCCGTGGATGAAGCTGTCGGGCAGATGATCCGCAACCAGCAGGCGGCGTATATCCCGCAGCTCTTCAAATTTGCGCAGCTCGTCGTGGCGACCAACAAGAACGCCGTCAAATACGCGACAGCCGGCACGCCCAAAAAGTTCTGGAGCGTATGGAAGGAGCAGGATGCCGAATGGCTGCAAACCCGGCTGAAAGCGCTCGTCCCGGATCGAATACCCACTGAACAGGACAGGAATATCGTCTCGCTGTTCAGCTCCGAGCGCGTGTTCGAGCTGATTCGCTATTTCATTCTCTTCGACGCCAACGTGAAGAAGGTCTGCCGCTATCAGCAGTTCTTCGCCGTCCGGGAAATCATGAAGACCATCGCCGAAAGCGACGAGCACGGCAACCGCCAGAGCGGCGTCATTTGGCATACGCAGGGCAGCGGCAAGAGCCTGACCATGGTCATGCTGGCGAAGTATATCCTGATGGAGCTGAAGGGCTGCCATCCCCGCGTGGTCATCGTCACGGACCGCAAGGAGCTGGACGCGCAGATTGCCGCCACCTTCGCGCATACGCGGCTAACCCCCGCCCGCGCGACGAGCGGACGCCATCTGGTGGAATTGGTGAACAGCGCCAGAGCGGACGTCATCACCAGCATCATCAACAAGTTCAGCACCGTCGAGCGGCAGGAGGTCAAAAACCCCTCCCGCGACATCTTCGTGCTCGTGGATGAGAGCCACCGCTCCAACTACGGCCTCATGGCGACCCGGATGCGCAGCGTATTCCCCAACGCCTGCTACATCGGCTTCACCGGCACGCCGCTGATGAAAAGCGAAAAGAACACCATGGCCCGGTTCGGCAGGCTGATTCACAAGTACACCATCCGGGACGGCGTGGAGGATGGCGCGATTGTCCCCCTGATCTATGAGGGGCGCTTTGTCGAGCAAAAGGTGGACGAAGAAAATATCGACCTCTGGTTTAAGCAAACCACCCGCCGCCTGACGGAGGCGCAGCGGGAGGATCTGCGCAAAAAGTGGAGCAGCATCCGCCGCCTGACTTCCACCGACGCGCGCATCAAGCGCATCGCGCTGGACATCAGCGAGCACTTCATCGAGGGCTACAAGGATACCGGCTTCAAGGCCATGCTCGCCACCAACTACAAGCGCGACGCGATCCGCTATCTGGAGTGCTTTGAGCAGTTCGGCGACCTGAACTGCGCCGTCGTTATCTCGCCGCCCGACATGCGCGAAGGCGTCGATGACGTCGACGAGGGTGCGGACGATCTGGTCGTCTCCTTCTGGAACAAGATGATGCAGCAGTACGGGGATGCCGACCGCTACGAGGAGGCCATCAAGAACAGGTTCTGCGATGGCGAAATCGACATTCTGATCGTGTGCAGCAAGCTGCTCACCGGCTTCGACGCGCCGCTGTGTCAGGTGCTCTACATCGACAAGGAGCTCAAGGAGCACGGCCTTTTGCAGGCCATCGCGAGGACAAACCGCCTGCACGAGGGCAAGGACTACGGCCTGATAGTCGATTACCGCGGCCTGATTGAAAAGCTCGACACCGCCATGGACATGTACAGTGGCGCTGGTCTGGAGAACTTCGACGGCGGCGACCTGAAGGGCGTCGTGGTCGATGTGATGGCTGCCGTCGGAAATCTCCGCAGCGCCTATACGCAGCTGGTAGAGCTCTTTGCCCCGGTAGGCAGCATCAGCGATGCGGAAGCCGTCGAGGTGTTCCTCGCCGATGACAAGATGCGTCAGGATTTCTATACTCTGCTCTGTGCCTTCGGCCGGGCGCTGCATTTGGTGCTGAATGCGGAGCAGGCGTACAACGCGCTGGGCAAGGAGGAACGGCAGAAGTATCAGGACACGTTCATCTTCTTTTCAAAGGTTCGCCGCAGCGTCAAGCTCCAGTACTGCGACGCCATCGACAACGCAGAGTATGAACCGCTGATGCAGAATCTGCTCGACACGCACCTGTCTGTCGCCGGGCTGAAGAAGATCACAAGCCCCATCGACATTCTGAACAAGGACGACTTTGAAAAGGAGCTTGAGGAGCTGGGCTCGCTGCGGTCAAAAGCTGATGCGATAGCCAGCCGGATGACCCGAAGCATCAGCGAGAAGCACGACGAGAATCCCGCCTATTATGACAGCTTCTCCAAGCGGATCAGGGACGCCCTTGCGCTCTACAGGGAAAAGGTCATCTCCGAAGCCGAATACCTTGCCAAGATGCGCACCATCATGGGGGATTACCACGCCGGCAGGAGCACCGTCAGCTATCCGGAGCGCATCAAGAATAATGTTCACGCACAGGCCTTTTTCGGTGTGCTGACCGCACTCTTTGACGAGGTGGAGGACGAACGGATTACACCCGATTTCGTTGCAGAGGTTTCCGAGGAGATCACAAAAATCGTCGCCTCCCACAGTCGGGTGGACTGGACGAACAATAAGACCATCCACGACCGCATTTCACAGGACATCGACGATCTGTTCTATAAATACGAAAAAGAGCGCGGCCTGAAGCTCTCCTTCGATCTCATCGACAAGGTCATCGACAACGTCAAGACCGTTGCCCTGCGGAGGTTCTGAGCGATGGACATCATCAGCCAACAAACAATAACCGCCGAGGGGCACGAAATCCTGTATAACCTTGAAAGAAAGCAGGTCAGAAACCTCAATCTGAGAATTCGGAAG
>OKRY01003786.1_pt1 | contig 10930 bp, 10 predicted proteins | sample 1601121 | NCBI WGS metagenome assembly OKRY01 (sample SAMEA3541546, study PRJEB24748) | human gut metagenome | biome: human gut; feature: human-associated habitat; material: faeces | place: China | collected 2012
ACGAGGAGAGCGCCTACGAGTACCTGAACAGCATCATGCCCATGGTGGGCAGCACCGTCCGTACGCCGGACGGCCTCGGCACCGTGCTCGAGGTCAACCCCATCTCCGGCTATCTGCGGGTGCGCTGCGGCACCGAGGCCTTCGCGCCCCGGTACTATAAGGTGAGCGTCTGCGAGTATATCTCCGGCGGCAAGCGCGCACCCCGCCGCCCCGACCCGGACGACGATTATTCCGGCGTGCGCAATCCCGCCCCGGTGGTGGCTTCGGCCAACGCCGACGGCACCTCGTCCTGCCCCGGCTGCGGCAGAAAAGATAAAAAATAAGAGGCTGGAAATGGCGGGGTCTCCGAGCAGTTAGTCTGTTAGAACTAACTTTGCTTCGTGATTTTCGCCAAAAAACCTCTTCAAATTTCTCCAAAAGTTAGCCTGTGCTTTTGTGCAACCCACCAAAAAACGAAAAATTGCTTTTAGGTGGGTACGGTTAGTCTTGCCTTTTTGAAACGGCTTTGTTAAAATGCAGTCAAGGATATGATTTCCGAGGGGTCTGCCAGAGCCGTGCAGGGGCAGATTTCTTCATAAATACTGAGCACGGGGAGATAAAGGAGAGTTCTATTATGGCACACAAGGTTTCTGACGCATGTGTTGGCTGCGGCGCTTGCGAGGGCGCTTGCCCCGTTGGTGCAGTCGCTGTTGAGGGCGGCGTTGCAGTTGTGAACGCAGACGCTTGCATCGATTGCGGCGCTTGCGAGGGCGCTTGCCCCACCGGTGCTATCACCGCTGAATAATTTTTAGCAGATAGCGCGCGAATAACGCATCAAAAGCAGCAGACCTGCCAAGCGGGTCTGCTGCTTTTCTTTCTTGCATAATTTTTTCATCTTTCGGGACACAATATTTTGTCGGAGGATTTCGGCTGGGCGTATGGAACATTCTACCGAGATTTTGTATAATAAAACAGAAGTATACTGCTCCACCGTCCACCGGTTCGGCTCGGACGCGCTTTTGCTGGCCCGTTTCTGCGAGCCGCGGCGCAGCCAGAAGGCGGCAGACCTGTGCTCCGGCTGCGGCATCGTGAGCCTTGAGTGGCACGACAGGGGCCATCGCGGCCTCTGCGCCGCCGTGGAATTGCAGCCCGAGGCCAGTGCGCTCTTACAGGAGGCTGTGGCCGCGCAGGGCATCGAGCACATCACCCCTTATCTCACCGACCTGCGCACCTTCCGGGAAGGGGAGGGCCAGTTCGATGTCTGCGCCTGCAACCCGCCCTACTTTACCGCCGGGCCGCAGAGCACCGACGCAGGCCGTGCCACGGCCCGTCACGAGACGGACTGCACCCTCGAGGATGTCTGCGCCTGTGGTTTCCGCCTGCTGAAGGACGGCGGAAAGCTTTCCCTCTGCCATCGGCCCGAGCGTCTGGCCGAGGTGCTGGCTGTGCTGCGGGCGCACCGCCTCGAGCCGAAGCGTCTGGCCTTTGTGAAGAATAAGCCTGACGCCGCGCCGTGGCTTTTTCTTGTGGAAGCCCAGAAAAACCGCCGCACCGGCCTGCGCATCGAACCAGATGTGCTCATCACCGCCGGGGCGGCGATGTACGGAGAAGTAAAATAACAACATCAGGGAGGTCAATCATGGCCGGTATTCTTTATATCGTGGCAACCCCCATCGGCAATCTGGACGACATGCCGCCCCGCGTGGCCGCCACCTTCGGCGCGGCGGACTTCGTGGCCGCCGAGGACACCCGCGTGACCATGCGGCTGCTGAACTATCTGGGCCTGAAAAAGCCGATGGTCAGCTACTACGAGCACGCATTGCAGAAGGGCGAGGGTATCCTGCGCCGCATTGAGGCGGGCGAGAACTGCGCCCTCTGCTCTGACGCCGGAATGCCCTGCGTCTCTGACCCGGGCGAGGTCATCGTGCGGGACGCGCTGGCCCGGGGCATCAAAGTCGTGCCTGTCCCGGCGGCGTCCGCCTGCGTGACGGCGCTGGCCGTCTCGGGCCAGGACACCTCCCGCTGGGTGTTCGAGGGCTTCCTGCCTGTGAACCGGAAGCAGAAAAAAGAGCGTCTTGCTGAGCTTCTGGGTGAAAAGCGGACCGTCATCTTCTACGAAGCACCCCACAAGCTGCGCACGACGCTGGACGACCTCGTGAACGCCTTCGGCCCGGAGCGGAGCATCACCCTCTGCCGTGAGCTGACCAAGCTCCACGAAGAGATCTGGAAGACCACCCTCGGGGAGGCACAGGCCCACTACGCCGCCAACGAGCCGAGGGGCGAGTATGTTCTGGTCATGGCCGGTGCGCCAGCTTCCACAGAGCCGGAAGCAGAAATGACCCTCGAGCAGGCAGCACAGCGCGCCCTCGAGCTGACCGGACAGGGCTTCGGCCCCACTGCCGCCGCCAAGGCCGCAGCCCAGGGGACGCCCTACTCCAAGAGCGAAGTATATAAGGCACTGCTGACCATCCAGCAGCGCGACCCGGAATAAAATTTGAGGAGGATCCTTTTCCCGTGACGAAACTTCTGATTTTGAGCGACAGCCACAACAGTCGTCTGGCCATCGAAAACATTCTGGCCGCCGAGGCGGACAGCATCGACGCGCTCATCTTTCTGGGCGACGGCCTGCGCGACCTCGAGCAGGCGCTCACCTTTTACCCCTCTCTGCGGGCCTATGCTGTAGCCGGAAACTGCGATTTCGGTGCGCTGGAGCCGCTGGACGGGCTTGCCGCCTTTGACGGGGTGGTCGTCTTCTACACCCACGGCCATATGTACGGGGTGAAATACGACCTCGACACGCTGGCTGACGCAGCCGCAGCCCGGGGCGCGAACATCGCTCTCTTCGGTCACACCCATATCCCGGTAGCAGAAGAGCGGGGCGGGGTGTTCCTGTTCAACCCCGGCTCCTGCGGCCGGTGCTATACCGGCCCCAACACCTACGGCATCCTGACCCTTGCCGACGGCAAGGTGGTCAGCCACGAGCACAAAGAGGTACCCAAAGCATGAGCATCAACGAGGTGCGCTGGCTGTCCGAGTGCGGCAGCACCAACGCTTACGCAAAAGAGCATTTTGAAGAGTTCGGCCCGGTGGGCGCGGTATACACCACCAATCAGACCGCAGGCCGGGGCCGTCTTGGCCGCAGCTGGGTGAACGCCGAGGGCCGCGCCCTCTATTATACGGCGGTCATCCGGGAGCCGCTGGCCCAGCCTGCCACCCTGCCGCTGCTGGCAAGCCTTGCCGTCCGCGATCAGCTGGCCCAGCGCTACGGCGTGGACTGCCAGATAAAATGGCCCAATGACCTGCTGCTGAACGGCAAAAAGATCGTGGGCATCCTCTGCGAGAGCGTCAGCTACGGCTACCAGATGCAGGGCCGGGGCATCGTCTGCGGCATCGGCATCAATCTGGCACAGCCCCAGAGCTATTTCGACGCCGCAAACCTGCCCAACGGTACCTCCCTTGAGTTGCAGGGCGCGAAAGTGGATCTTGCCGCCGACCCCCAGTGGCTGGCCGAGGCGCTGACGGACTTCGGCTTTGACCGTCCGCTCTACACCTTCGCGCGGGAGGGCTTCGCTCCCTTCCGGGACGAGTACAAGGCGGCCTGCGTCAACCTGGGCCGCCACGTCACCTTCGATTTGCCGGGCGGCGGCACAGGCAGCGGCACAGCCATCGACGTGGACGCCGATGGCCAGCTCATCGTCCGCACCGACAGCGGCGAGGAGAAGGTCTTCACCGGCGAAGTCTCCGTCCACGGCATCTATGGGGCCGTATAAATTTTCCAGCATTCCAGCGCCTCTGCGGGCCGTCCGGCCCCGGGGGCGCTTTTCTTTCTCCCTGCGAAGCTTGTGGAAAACTCGGGTTTTTCCACGGTTTTCCACACATGGTTTTTGCCGGGCAGCGTTTGTGGAAAACTCCTGCGCCAAAAATTCCAGAGGGGAGAGGCGCTTTTGCCCCAAGCGCGAAACGCCGCAGAAAATAAATTTTTGGCCTCGACTTTCTTTTCAAAAAAAGGTTCTTCGCCCCCTTTTCTCCCCAGATTTTCCCTCTTTTCCCGTTTTGGAATACATCGTGTATAACCCAAAGCTCAATTTTCTGTGGAAAACTCGGTGGAAAAAGTGGAAAACGCTGTGGGAAAACCCACTTCTTTTTCACAAAATCGGTGGAAAACCCAGTGGAAAAAGTTAAAAAATCATTCCAGATGGGATACTCTTCCGATACCCGCCCCAAAATGGAGTCTCTCTTCCCACGGATTTTCTTGAATGGGCCGGGCAAACATGATACAATGAAAGACAGAAAACGGCCCCGGACATGGGCCGCAAAAATTCTTTTCACGGAGGCGTCTGCCTATGAACTGGATCTCCCGCCTTGAGCGGAAATACGGCCGCTTTTGCATCCCCAACCTCATCTCTATCATCGTAGGTGGACAGATTTTAGTCTACGCCATCGAACTGTTCGTCAACCAATTCATCTCAGTCTATCTCGGCCTGAGCCGGAGCCTGCTGCTGATGGGGCAGGTGTGGCGGCTCATCACCTTCGTCTTTATCCCGTTTTCGGGGGGCGGGCCGCTGAGCGTCATCCTCGGCATCTACTTCACATGGTTCATCGGCACGGCGCTGGAAAAGGAATGGGGCGATTTCCGCTTCAACCTCTACTTCCTGCTGGGGATGATCGGCACCGTGCTGGGCTGTCTCGTCACCGGCATCCCCGCCGACACCTACTGCCTGTCGCTGTCGCTGCTGCTGGCTTTCGCCATGCTCTACCCCGAGGTGCAGGTGCTGCTGTTCTTCGTCATCCCGGTAAGGGTGAAGTATTTCGGCCTGTTTGCCGCTGCCATGTGGCTGTTCAGCTTCCTCACCGCCGGGTGGCTGTATAAGGTGAGCTATCTGCTGAGTATGCTGGGATTTGCGCTCTTCTTCGGGCCGCAGGCACTGCGCAGCGTCCGGGCGTGGATACGTCGGGAGCAGTGGAAGCGGAAGAACCGGAGGTGAGCCGCACATGATGATAGACCGCCTTGCGGGCAATGCGGCCCTGAAAGACAGCGTCCGCCTGATGCTGGGCAGCCGCCGCCTGACCCACAGCGTGTTATTGGTGGGCGAGACGGGCCTGGGCGCGGGCTACGCGGCCCGGTGCGTGGCGGCAGACTATCTTTACCCGGCAGGCGGCGCACCTGCTGAGGCCCTTCTGCGGGGCGAATGCTGCCGTGCCGTGGGCAAAGCCGGCGACCGCGACAGCGGCCGCATCGAGACCGGCGTGGTACGGGAAGCCATCTCCGTCACCGGCATGGGCTCGGGCGGGCGGTATCTCGTCAGCCAGGTCAAGGCCATGCGCACCGAAATTTTCAATACGAGCCTCTCTGCCGAGGGCCGCGCCGTCCTGCTCTACCATGTAGAGCGGATGAACGAAGAATCCGCCAACGCCCTGCTGAAGGTGATGGAGGAGCCGCCGGAAGGCGTGCTCTTCCTGCTGACGGCAGATTCGCTGGCCGGTGTGCTGCCCACCATCCGCAGCCGCTGCGTCAGCTTCGCCGTAGCCCCGGTCAGCCCCGAGGAATGCGCCCAGTGGTGCATCGGGCAGGGCGTGGACAAAAAGCAGGCCCGGCTCTACAGTGAGCTGTTCGACGGCCACATCGGCACAGTGCTCGCCGCTGCCCGGGACGACGCCCGCCGGGAACAGGTGGAAAAGGCCCTGACGCTGGCCAAGGCCGCGGCGGCTCACGACAGCTATGCCTCCGCCGTCCTGCTGGCCGGGTACGAAAAGGACAAGGCCGCAGCAGCGGCCCTGCTGGGCGATTTCCGGGCCGTGGCCGCCGCCGGACTCCGGGGGTGTGCCAGCACCCCTCTGACGGGTGACGCCGCCCGCCGCGCCCTCTCGCTGGCCGATGCGGCCATTCAGCGGCTCGCCGCACAGGTAAACCCCAAAATCACGCTTTCCGTTCTTGCAGCGAAGCTTGGATAAAGTAAAAGCTCCCCTTCCGGGGAGCTTTTACTATTGCTATTTGATCCTATTATCTTCTGCGGGACCGACTCCGCCGCCGCAGGTTCAGCGAACCGCCGCCGGCCACCATCGTCAGGAAGCCCAGCACGATGAGGATGCCGATGAGCGCGGCCATGAGAAGAAGAGTCGTTTTGGCGTCGGTGCGAAAGTCAGACACGTATTCTTTGTGGGTCACAAGGTCCACCGTTCCCATCTCGTAGCCGTCGAGGTAGACGGTGGCCGTACCAAGCACAGCACCCTCCTTGACGGTGGCCGAAGTGCTCTCCGGCACCGAGAACTCGAAGGTCACTTCATCGTCGGCATGGCCGTAGCCGCTGAGGTCGCTGGCGGCGTAGAGCTCCACGGCTTCCTCCGTGCGGCACTTGGTCAGCGGGATAGTGGTGAGCACCGTCTCCGTGTCCACGAGCTGACGGTCAGAAAAGCTCGAGAAGGCCCAATCCAAAATCTCCGCACACTCGCGGTAGATGTTGTTCATATCACTGCCCAGCACCACGAGGCCGTAGGTGTGGCCGTCCTGCTGGGCAAAGGTGACGAAGCACCGGCCTGCGAGGGTAGTAAAGCCGGTCTTCATGCCCCGGACATAGTCGCGGTGATAGGCATACTCCGGGTCCAGCATGAGGTTGGTGGACTTGATGGTCCGCTCGTTCTGGTGCAGGTTCGTGGCGGGCAGCGTATAGGTGAGGGTGTTCGCGGCCTGCATATAGGTCTCGTTGGCGTAGCAGGCAGCGGCAATTTTTGCAAGGTCCTCTGCCGTGGAGACGTTGCCGTAGTCGTACAGGCCGTGGACGCAGGAGAAGGTGGTATCCGTGCAGCCCAGCTCCTTGGCGCGGGCGTTCATCTGGGCCACGAAGGCCGTCAGGTCTCCGCCCGAGACGTCGCTGGCGATGACGCTGGCCGCGTCGTTGGCGCTGGCCACCAGCAGACCGTAGAGCAGGTCGATGCGGCGCACCGTCTCGCCGATGCGGAGGTTCATGGTGGAGCCGTTGGCGTTCTGGATGTCCTTGAACTCCTGGGTCAGGCTGGTGGGGATGGTGATCTCAGCGTTCATGTCCTTGCCGCTCTCGAGGAAGAGCAGGGCCGTCATCATCTTGGTGAGGCTGGCGATGTAGCGCTGCTGGTCGGAGTTCTGCCTGAGGATGGGCTTGCCGGTATCCAGATTGAAGAGATAGACCGACTCGGTGTCGCTGGCCGTCTGGATGGGCATCTGATAAGCGGCAAACCCAGGCAGGGCGGCGCAGACCATCAGCACCAGCGTGAGCAGCAGCGCCGTGCTCCGGCGCAGGAAGGTGGGTCGATTCATAGGCTTGTCCTCCTTAACATTCAAACATCAGCCAAACACTTTGTGCCAGAATGCACTCAGCCCGTGCTTCTCGGGTTCGGCCTCGGGCTTTGCCGGGGCGGGGTGCAGTTCGGGGCTGGTAAAGGCCCAGTCGAACAGCTCTGCCGCCTCCCGGAAGATATTCTGGGAGTTCGAGCCCAGGATGACCAGCCCGTACGTATGGCCGTCCTGCCGGGCAAAGGTGACGAAGCACCGCCCGGCCTGAGTGGTGAAGCCGGTCTTCATGCCGTGGGCATAGCTGCGGTAATAGCCGCTGCCGGGCTGCAAAAGCTTGTTGGTGGTCGTGATCGTCCGGGCCGGATGCACGTTGGTGGCGGGCAGTTTATAGGATATTGTGTCCGCTATCTGGCGGTAGGTCGGGTCCGCATAGCAGGCCAGCGCGATCTTCGCCATATCACGGGCCGTGGAGTAGTTGCCGCCGTCGTAGAGGCCGTGGGGGCAGGTGAAATGGGTGGCCGTACAGCCCAGCTGACTGGCCCGGACGTTCATCTGAGCCGCGAAGGCGGCCAGACTGCTGGAGGTATCGACCGCCAGCACGCTGGCTGCGTCGTTGGCGCTGGGCAGGAGCATGGCGTACATCATATCGATGCGGCGCACCGTCTCGCCGGCCTGCAGGCCGATGGTGTGGCCCCGGTTGGCCCGGATGGACTGAAGTTCCGGCGTGAGGCTGGCCGGGATGGTGATACCGGCACTGAGGTCGGTGCCGCTTTCCAGCACGAGAAGGGCCGTCATCATCTTGGTCAGGCTGGCGACGCAGCGGGGAAGGTCGGGGTTCTGCTCCACGAGAGCTTCTCCGGTGTCGGCATCGAAGAGGTAGATGGATTCCTGCGGGTAGGCGGCCTGAATGGGCATCGCGTAGACGGCGAAACCGGACAGCGCCGCTGTAGTCATGAATGCAGCGGTCAGGACCAGAGCCAGAAACCGCCGCGCAAAGGGATGAAACTGCATAAATTGATACTCCTTCGGAAGCCTGGGGGCTTCCTTGCTCCGACAATAAGAGCTATAATAAAGAATACCATAAATGAAGCAAAAGAGAAAGGTGGTTTTTCAACAATGATGTTCTCCTTTGGTGGAAAAATGCCCCGGGATGAGGGCGCTGTCTTTGTGGCGGCGAATGCGACGGTGCTGGGCGACGTGACACTGGGCAGGGGCGTGAATATCTGGTACGGGGCTGTACTGCGGGCCGACGAGGGCGCGCTGATACTGGGCAAGAACAGCAATGTGCAGGACAACGCCGTGCTCCACTGCGACCCCGGCGGGCAGGTCGTTCTGGGCAAAAACGTCACCGTAGGCCACAGCGCCATCGTCCACGGCTGCACGGTGGGGGACAACAGCCTCATCGGGATGCATGCCACCATCCTCAACCACGCCGTCGTGGGCAAAAACTGCATCATCGGGGCCGGGGCGCTGGTACCTGAAGGAATGGTCATCCCCGACAACTCGGTGGCGGTAGGCGTGCCTGCCCGGGTCATCAAGACCATCCGGGACGACCAGCTGGCCCACAACATCGAGAACGCTGAAGCCTATGTGGAGATGGGCCGTCAGCACGCAGCGTTGTGAGATGCCACGTTATATATTACATTGAACCGCTTGTACCACAGGCTTTTCTATGCTATCATCGAGTCAAAACAGGGCGCGTCCCGCCCGCACGGAGGTATGAAGAATGTCTGAGATGTTTTCCCGCCGAGTATTCCTGAGAGGTCTGGGCGTTGTGGCTGCGGCCGCTGCCCTGACGGCCTGCTCTTCCACCAATGAGGCTGTCAATCAGGCTTTGATCGAGGGCGCAGTCGGCGGTATCGTGGCAAAGGATTGCATACTTGGTACCAGCAGATTCCGGAGTGCCAGTTCCGACGTACCTATCTACTATGTCGGCGCTAAAATCGTCCTGACCAATGTCAGCTCCAAGTCCGTGACGCTCAGCGGCGATAATTTCGACACCGTACTGGACGGTACCCGCCTGACTCAGCCCAAATTCAGCGCACAGGATATTGGAGGTTCCGAAATCTGGCGCACTTATGACAACCTCACCATCAGGCCAGGTGAAGAGCGTACCATCGAGGTCGAATATGTCACCGACCAGCCAACCTATGAGAATTTGTGGAAAACCAGCCATTCTGCGAGCGTTGCTTTCACCTGCGGCGGCCAGCGCGTGACATATACCTTTGACACCGCCTCTCGTAAGCGCATCGTGAGCGACATCGAGACGCTGTAAGCAAAGCGCTGCATTTCCGCTCCAAAAATTTCACAGGCCGATTAACAAATCTTTCACAGGAAAGACATGATTTTGGCCGGTAATTCGGGTATACTATAGCTCACAAGGGTGCGGGGCCGCAACCGCCCCTTGCACATGATTCCTCCTCACACCAAAGCAATACCCCAAACAGCAAGACCCCCTCTGGCGTCGCCGCAAGCGCCAGACGGGGGCCTTGTTGTATCTGGGAAACAGAACGCCCCCGCTCAGCACTTACTGAGCAGGGGCGTTTTTGTGTATTTACATCATGCCGCGGAAGACAGCCTGTGCGATTTGGAAATACAAGATCAAGCTGCAGGCGTCCACGATGGTGGTGATGAAGGGGGTCGCCATGATGGCCGGGTCGGCGCCCAGCTTCTTGGCGGCCAGCGGCAGCATACCGCCCACCAGCTTGGCCAGGATGACGCTGAAGAAAAGCGATACACTGACCACGATGGCGTAACCGATGACATTTTCGTACTGGCCGGGGAAGAGGAAGGTGTACATCAGATAGATGCGCAGGCCGTTCACAATGCCCAGCACCGCGCCCACGATGGCAGAGACGCGGATCTCCTTGCCCAGAACGCGGAGGAAGTCGGCCGGTTCCACCTCGCCCAGCGCCAGACCGCGGACCATCAGGGTGCTGATCTGGTTGCCGCAGTTGCCGGCGGTGTCCATCAGCATGGGCATGAAGGAGACCAGCAGGGGCAGGCTGACGAAGGCTTCCTCGTAGTGGGTGGTGACCATGCCGGTGAAGGTGGCCGACAGCATCAGGATGAGCAGCCAGGGGATGCGCTGCTTGGCGTGGGTCCAGACGCTTGTGCCAAAATAAGTCGTTGCATCGTCATCCGGCAGAATGGCCGCCATCTTCTGCATGTCCTCGGTGGACTCGTCGGTCAAAACGTCGATCGCATCGTCGATGGTGATGATGCCGACGAACATGCCCTCGTTGTCCAGGACCGGCATGGCCGTGAAGTCGTAGCGCTGCATCTCACGGGCCACATACTCCTGATCGTCTGTGACCTTCACCGCAACGACGTTGTCGTCCATGATGTCGGCAATGGGGGTCTGGGGGTCTGCCAGCAGCAGGCTGCGGGCAGACACAACGCCCAGCAGACGGTTCCGCTCGACGACGTAGTTGGTGTAGACCGTCTCGGCGTTCTCGCCCTGACGGCGGATGGCGGCCAGCGCATCGCTGACGTTCATCTCCTTGCGCAGACGGACGTATTCGGGCGTCATCAGACTGCCGGCCGAGCTTTCGGGGTAGTTCAGCAGCTTGTTCAGGCTCTCACGGGTCTGCTTGGAAGATTTCTCCAACACCCGTTTCACAACACCGGCGGGCATATCTTCCAGCAGGTCGGCGGCATCGTCCAGACTCATTTCCTCGATGG
>OKRY01003791.1_pt1 | contig 10920 bp, 7 predicted proteins | sample 1601121 | NCBI WGS metagenome assembly OKRY01 (sample SAMEA3541546, study PRJEB24748) | human gut metagenome | biome: human gut; feature: human-associated habitat; material: faeces | place: China | collected 2012
GGCGCAGGTGCGCCGCGCAAAATGGAGCGTGAATCTTTATGGCAAAAAAATGGACAGCTGTGCTGATGGCCATTCTCATGGTGCTTACCGCATTTCCGGTGACCACCGCAATGGCAGCCGGCAGCAGCGAGGCAAGCAAGCCGGCAGACGGTACGACCCAGGGTCGTCCCTTTGTCAGCGATAATCCGTCCCATTGGTACCGTATTCCCAGTATGGTTACCCTGGATGACGGTACTGTCGTTGCAGCTGCTGATGCTCGTTGGGACGGCGGTATGGACGGCGGCGGTAACGATGTGATCACCGCTCGTTCTACGGATAACGGCGACACTTGGTCTTACACTTGGGCCGGCTATTACGGCGATAACGGCAATGTGTTTAACAAGGCGTCTACCAGTTATTGCGACAGCAATATTGCAACTGACGGCAAGAACCTGTATATGCTGTCTACTTTCTTTGCTTCCGGCGTTGCCATTAACGGCAGCTCCGCGAACGCACAGCCTTCTAAGGACACCGGTTTGGACAGTCAGGGTCGTCTGCTGCTTGCTCGTAACGGCGGCAGCTATGACTATTATGTGGGCGCGGTAGGTGCTGACGGCTATGCCAGCATTTACAGAACCAGCGACAGCACCGTTGTCAGCCACTATAAGGTAAACGGCGAGTTTGAGCTGTTTAAGGATGACGCTTATGTTGGCTGCGTTTGGTATTCTAACTGTGAGTTCCAGGCCAAGAAGTGCCAGTACCTGTTTTTCCGTACTTCCACGGACGGCGGCAAAACCTGGAGTGCGCCTTCTCTGGTGAATGCCAGAAAGAGTGGCGAAAAGTTCTTGGGCGCAGGCCCCGGTCGTGCCATCGTAACGGATGACGGCACCATTTGTATGCCGGTTTATGTATACGGCGACAATACTTGGGGCTCTGGCGACGCTTCTCAGGCTACCAGCTTTATTTACAGCAAAGACCAGGGTAAGACCTGGAGCCGTACGGCGAACTTTACCAGCACCGCTTGGGGCGGCAGCAGTTGGTCCAGTGAGGCGCAGCTTGTAGATTTAGGTAACGGCGTTGTGCGCTGCTTCTACCGTAACGGTAAAAAGAAAATTATGTACTGTGACGCCACCTGGACCGGCTCCATGTATAAGTGGGGCGATGTGGTGGATACAGGGATTGACATTTGGGGTAACTGCCAGCTGTCTGCCATTATGTATCCCTATCTGATTGACGGCAAGCGTGCCATCTTGGTTTCCTCTCCCTCCTCAACAGAGGGTCGTAAAACCGGCGCGATCTTTACCTTGCTGCTGAATGACGACAATACTGTTTCTGCCGAATATGCCAAAAAGACCATTACCGCAGAGGGTGCAACCTTTGCGTACTCTTGCTTAACGGTGCTGAAAGACGGCCGCGTGGCAGATTTGTACGAGACGGACGCCTGTGATTTTACCTATAAGGTTTATGATATTGAAACGCTTACCGGTATGGATGCGGATGTTCCCACCACAGCGGATATTCAGATGAATGTGGGTCAGAAGAAGACCTTAACCTTCTCTGCGCAGAATGTGAATAACTCTGCAAGCGATATTGTGTCTTTGTCTGCTGCGAAGGAAGTACCCGGTGCCACTGCCAATAAGGCAACGGACGCCAATTACAGCGGCGAATCCGTTTCTGTAAAGCGTGCTTTGTACACCTTTACCTCTACCGGTACAGAGTACACCATTGCCCACGCAGGTATGTACTTAAGTGTGGGTACAAATGGTAAGGCCGGCTATCCCGGTGCGTCTACGCCTGCCAATGTTACATTGCGCGCAGTAGACGGCGGCTTCCAGCTGTTGCAGGACGGTCATTACGGCCTGTATTTTATGGAAAAAGATTCCAAGGGCAATGTGGTGAACCACTTTGAGCGTTGGGATTTTGAGGGTAAAGATAAGGATACCAAAACAGAGGAAGAAGTACGGAAAGCCACCACTTTCCAGTTGTACCGCAGAATCCGCACCGGCGAGACCGGCAGCGCGGAGCTGCCCGGTTACATTCAGGTGAATACCGTGGATGACGGCGAGGAATATTTAATTGTCTATCACGGTACGGACGGCTATTTCCTGCTGAATCCCTCCACTTCAACCAGCAATATGTATGCCCACTGCTTAAAGGCAAACGGCGGCAGCACCATTGACGGTTACAATGTTACCGTTACCGCCAACGCAGTAGGTAACGCTGTGGTACAGGCGGGGCTGAATACTTATAATATTACGGTTGTGGACGGCGACTTGGCTGTGACCGGTGTGGTTAAGTATGACCCGGTGATTTATACCCACGGTGATGCTTCCGGTAAGGGGCAGCCGTATATGTATTGTGGTTCCTTGATTTCCGACGGCTCTCAAGCCGGCGAAAAAGAGACCCATTATACGGTTAGTGACAGCCGTTATACCATTACCGGTATTCAGTGTGTGGAGGATCCTGCTGCGGATATTAAGTATGCGGACGGTAAGCTGAGCGGTACTTTGCATATTGCAGATACGGTTGAGTATGCAAATTATAACAAGGGCGAGACGGTTACCATTGAGACCAATCTGACGGATGCAGACGGAAATATTTGGACCCAAACCGATAAGTTGTATGTGGCTTCTAACCCGGTAGCGGGGCACTCTGTTGGTACACAGAATCTGTACACAAATGTAGTCGTTGCGTCTTCTTCTTTAGGCGCTATATATGTGGCAGAGGATTCTTATGGTAATACTGACAGAAAAAATTACACCGGCACAATGGGTATCGAAAATGCGTATAATATCGAAGATGCGAATGCTTTAACTTTTGAAGATAGCTGGGGATCAGCCCGCGGAAATTTGTATTCTACTAGTGCCGGTGATAAAATTGCCGGTCTGTCTGACAACTACAAGAAAGCCAGTGGAGAAAATTGTCTTAAAGTGAAAGACAACTCAATGGTATCTGCGTACTACTATTATGATATGAGTAGTGATTCAAATGCAGGTATTGCCCGGAATAATGCAGACGGCACCAGTTATTCCTTTAAGCTGGCCTATGTGCCTATGAAGAGTAGCGGTTCCCGTACAGACAGCAGCACGGTTTCTTTCCCGTCTGCAGATTCTCTGAACTATGTGACCGGTACCGGTTTCTCTGCCGATCGTATTTACTTTGACAATTACACCATGGGTGCCGGTGTTAAACAGTATCAGACCATAACCGGCACATCTTCCGTGCAGCCTAATCAGCAGGAAGAGCAGTCTGTGTTGGCTGAGACTCAGTCTTATTGCACGAATACTAAGAAATCCGGCCTGATTTCAAATACTGTTAAGAACTATTTAAACCTGGGTTTGACCCTACGTGTAAAGGTCTGCAACAAGAGCAACGAACGCACGCCATATAATGAAGCGGTGAGCAAGGTGCGTGTGTCCACCGATTATACCAAGAGCACTTGGGACAAGTACACCACGGATTTATTGAACACGCAGGCGTATTTGAACAACTATACGCTGCTGACCACAGACGAGACCACCCTGGATGTGGGCAAGGATTTGGATTCCGCTTATAAGAATCTGACCAAGCGTGCAGACTTTACGGAACTGGAAAAGGTGGTAGAGCAGAACAAGGCGGCTTATGACAAGGGCTTTGCCGGCAATGTAACCGATAAAGACCAGAATAAGTACACGGTGGACAGCTGGCAGAACTTTGAGAACGCCTATAAAGCCGGTGCGGATCTGCTGGCGCAGTATCCGGAAAAGGGCAGAAACAATGTGGCAGGCTTTACCGTAGGTCCCGATTCTGCGGAAAAGACCACCCAAACCAAAATTGACGAAACCGCAACCCAGCTGAAAAATTCCGGCCTTGTGGTTGCCGCTGACGCCAGCGCCTATGAATCTGCCCGTAGCATCAGCGCCACCATTGACCGCACCGCGTTCCCGGACGGCGGTACCGCCATTACCAATACGGTAACCAGCGGCAACAGCACCATTTATAAAGCCTACAACGGCAAGGATTATGTGAATGTGCCTGCTGCCAAGCAGGGTACGGTAGACGGTTTTACTTCGGATTTGCTGAGCAATATGAATGTGGGTGAGTCTTCTGAAAGTGGCCGAACCTTCAGTGTTGTTTGCACCGTCAATGGCAATCCCTTTGAAACCAAGGAGCAAAAAACGCTGTATTACTACGGCACCATTGCCCATTTGGATTTCTCTGCTTACAAGTCTCAGGATACCGTTTGCGTTGTGCATACGGCAACCGGCGATACAAAGATTGACCTTGCCAAGTGCAATTATCAGTTGTCGCTGCTGGTTCAGCGTGATACCACCATTACGGTTACCACTGCCACCAGACCCAATGTGATTGTTGCCGACTACTTTGGCACGATTTTAGGCGCATTTGAGGGCGCCACCAGCGTAACTGTAAAGGGCAACACCGTAACGGTGGGCGATACAGTGATTACCGCCAAGGATTCCCCCAAGTACACCTTTACCGGTTGGACTTGGAGCGAAGGCACCCATCAGGTTCCGGCGGGTCAGGTTGCGCAGATTGTGCAGAGAGGTACACCCACCGGTGTGGATGTGAACTACACTGTCAGCAACAGCGGCACGGCGGCAAATGCCTTGATTAACGGCGCTACCCAGTACACCGCACCGGGTATCAACAAACCCTTAGAGCTGACCTCTGACAACGCAGCGTACTGGACCCGTACCGTAAACGGTGTGGAGACCTTGGCTTCCTACGAGCAGAATGTTACCCTGTTCAGCGCCAATACGGATACCACTTACACGGCTTATGCCAGCTTAAATGATCTGCCCAAAAATTTGCAGGAGCAGGCAGAGAGCGGCACGCCGGCTTTGAATGGCGTAGGCTTCTTTGCAGACAACAAGTTTACCATGTCCTGTGACTATTCTGCCGGTGCGCATGTGACCGTCTTGGAGGTGGGTGTGATTTACTCTGCCACTAAGAATGGAAAGGACACCCTTGTGAAGGGCGGCGGCGACGATGTGCAAACGGTTGTGTCCCGCAATGTTGCCAACTGGACAGGCAGTCCCAATTCCGGCACCTTTACCATGACCAAGAAGGGCAGCGATACCGGCAGCCATTATATGCGTATGTATGTGAGCTACCGTGCTTCCCGTATGAACACCCAGGTACCCTTTGTGGTTTATGGTGATATTTATCAGTGCGTAAACGGCGCCGTTACCGCAGTTAACTAAAGAAGGAGGACAATAGAATGAAAGCATATGATACTCCGACTTTAGATGTAGAGTGGTTCACCGCCCAAACAGCACTGAGCCAGAGCACCACGGACCCGGATAAGGAAAATCCCGACACAGAGTTCTAATCGAAGCACAGAAAACACCCTCGACCAAATGGTCGAGGGTGTTGTTTTTGTTCAATACCGGGTTTAGCCGTTCACCACGTTCTGCGGTTTGCCGTCTAAGTAGGCGGCAATATTCGCTTGCAGAATGCCAAGCAGTCTGGCACGGGTCTCATAGGCCGCCCAGGCAATGTGGGGAGTAATGCGGCAATTTTTTGCGTGCAGCAGGGGGTTGTCTGTTGCCGGCGGCTCGGTAGAGAGCACGTCCAGCCCGGCGCCTGCCAGCTTGCCGCTGTTTAACGCCTGCGCCAAGGCCTCCTCGTCCACCACCGGTCCGCGGCTGGTGTTGATAAAGATCGCGCCGTCTTTCATCTTGTCAAAGGCCGCCGCGTTCATCATACCCTGAGTGTCCGGTGTCAGGGGACAGTGGCAAGTGATGATGTCGCTGTTTGCCAGCACCGTATCCGCATCTGCAAATCGGGTGCTGTGCAGCCCGTCAAGGGGCTTTTCATGCGGGGTGCACACCAGCACTTGCATACCAAACGTTTCTGCAATCTGCGCCACTCTGTGCCCGATTGCGCCAAACCCAAAGATGCCCAAGGTTTTACCGTCCAGCTCCATCAGCGGTGTCTTCCAAAAACAAAAGTCCGGGCACCGGCACCATTCACCGTTTTCTACCGCCTGTGTATGCACTGCAACCTGGTTGGTAAAGGACAGGATAAAAGCAAACACCAGCTGCGCCACCGCATTGGTGGAGTAAGCGGGAATGTTGCACACGGTAATGCCCAGTTCTTTGGCTGCCGCACAGTCTACCACATTGTAGCCGGTGGATTGCAGCCCGATGTATTCCAGCTCCGGGCGCAATGCTTCCAGCGTTGCACGGTCAAGGACGGTTTTGTTGATAATCAGCAAATTTGCGCCTTTGGCGCGTTCTACCACTTGGTCTGCCGTTGTACGGTCATAGACCTTATAGTCGCCATAGTTGCCCATCCAGTCCCAGCTTTGGTCGCCGGGGTTGGTGGTATAGCCGTCTAAATTTACAATTTTCATAAAATCACGCCTTTCTGTCCAAATTATAACCCAGTCCGTCTTAAAATGCAACCGGTACTTGCGCCGGGCACGCCGGGCGGTTATAATAATAAGCAAGGACGCACCCGCATAGTATGTACGGGTGATTTTTGTGAAGCGTGTTTTTCCCGCTGCGCTGTGCGTGGCGTTTGTGTTTGTGACCTGCCTGTCTCTGCAAGTGCTGTTGCGGCAGTCTGCGCCCTCGGCGGTGCAGTACCCTAAGGCGCGCTACAATTTGGTCATCGACCCGGGTCACGGCGGCATGGATGTGGGCACGGTGGCGGCGGACGGCACGGCAGAGAAAGAGATCAACCTGGCCATTGCCCGGGATTTGTATGCTTTTGCGGTGATCAGCGGCATACCCGCCTCTATGACCCGCACCGGGGACTACCTGGTCTACAAAGCCGGAGACGACAAAAAGCGCTCAGATTTGTATAACCGTTTTGACTATATTAACAGCGTGGATAACGCGGTGCTGGTTTCTATTCATCAAAACCATTTTGCCGATACTTCCCAGTGGGGGATGCAGATTTGGTACACGGTGAACGATCCGTTGAGCAAGGCACTGGCTGCTAATATTTTAGCTTATGACAAGCAGCACTTGCAGCCGGGTAATCGTCGGGAGAACAAGCCGTCGGACGACAGCTATTATCTGCTTTATAAAGCCAAAGTGCCCTCCGTGATGGTGGAGTGCGGCTTTATGAGCAATGTAAAAGAAAATAATCAGTTAAAACAGGATGCTTATCGGCGCCGCGTTGCCTTTTGCATTTTGGCAGGGCTTAGCGACACTATGAAAACAGGGGAGTTACCGTAATGGCAAAACAGAGGAGTATGTATATTTGCAGCGAATGCGGCTACGAGAGCGGCAAGTGGTACGGCAAGTGCCCGGGCTGTGGCGAGTGGAACACCATGAATGAGGAGACCCCGGCGGTCAAATCCACCGGCACCAAGCGCAGCAGCGGTGGTTATGCCTCGCGACCGTTAAAACGTTTGTCGGAAATTACAGAAGATGTGGAGCGGCGTATTTCCACCGGCATTCATGAGTTTGACCGGGTGCTGGGCGGCGGTATCGTAGAGGGCAGCCTGGTGCTCTTAGGTGGCGATCCGGGTATCGGTAAATCCACCATTTTGCTGCAAGCCTGTCAGCACTTGGGACAGCACCATACCATTCTCTATGTGAGTGGCGAGGAGTCTGCCAATCAGATCAAACTGCGTGCCAATCGGCTGGGTGTGACTACGGACAGTCTATACATTTTGGCAGAGACGGATGTGGGCAGTATTGCAGAGACCATTCGCAGCGAAAAGCCGGACATTGTGATCATTGACTCCATTCAAACCATGGTGTACGATCAGGTGACTTCTTCTGCCGGATCCGTGACCCAGGTGCGGGAGTGCACCAATATTTTTATGCACACGGCCAAAACCTACGGTATTCCTATTTTTGTAGTGGGCCATGTGAACAAGGACGGCGCCATTGCCGGTCCTAAGGTGCTGGAGCATATTGTGGATACGGTGCTGTACTTTGAGGGCGAGCGGAACTACTCTTACCGTATTCTCCGAGGGGTGAAGAACCGCTTCGGCTCCACCAATGAGATCGGCGTGTTTGAAATGACCCAAGAGGGGCTTTTGGAAGTGGAAAATCCCTCGTTGATGATGCTCTCCGGTCGTCCGAAGAACGCCAGCGGCACCTGTGTGGCCTGTGTCATGGAAGGATCCAGACCGATTTTGGCGGAGGTGCAGGGATTGGTAACGGCAACCGGCTTCGGCACGCCCCGGCGTATGAGCACCGGCTTTGATTTTAACCGTATGGCAATGCTCATTGCGGTATTGGAAAAGCGGGCGGGCTTTTTCTTCAACACCATGGATGCTTATATCAATGTGGTCAGCGGTCTGCGGTTGGACGAGCCGGCGGCGGATCTGTCCGTGGCAATGGCGCTGGTGTCCTCGCTGAAGGACGCGGTGATCGGCGACAAGGTGCTGGCCTTTGGCGAGATCGGCTTGGCAGGCGAAATTCGCGCTGTCAGCCATTGCGAACAGCGCGTGCAGGAGGCCGGTCGCCTGGGATTCCAGCGCTGTGTGATCCCATTTCATAATTACAAATCCCTGTCCAAGGACCTTAAAAAAGAATTGGATATTGTGCCGGTGCGCACCGTTCGCGACGCATTCAGTGCCTTGACGGTGAAAGACTGATATTTTGACATAATAAAGGACCCTGCTGTTGCAAGGTCCCTTTGTTTTTTATCGGCATAATAAAAAAACCACTGTAACCGAAATTACAGTGGACTTGGTGGAGCATAGGGGATTCGAACCCCTGACCTCCACACTGCCAGTGTGGCGCGCTCCCAACTGCGCTAATGCCCCGTAGCTATCTTGCTTTGGTAGTATAGCATAGCGTATGTGGAAAAGTCAAGAGAATTTTTACAAAAAATGCAAAAACACAGATTTTTCTCTTTTGCATAGAATGAGATAGGTTCGTAGGAGGGGTGACAGTGGCGAGTATCAGCCTTTGTATGATCGTGCGGGACGAGGAAGCAGTGCTGGGGCGCTGTTTGGAGAGTGTGGCGCCGGCGGTAGATGAGATCATTCTTGTAGACACCGGCAGTGTGGACGGCACTAAGGCGGTGGCGGCTGTTTATACCGATCAGATCTACGATTTCGCTTGGGTAGATGATTTTGCTGCGGCGCGCAATGCGTCCTTTGCCAAAGCGACAGGGGATTATATTCTGTGGCTGGATGCAGACGATGTGCTGTTGCCGGAGGATCTGGATGCGTTGTTGTGTCTGAAAAATCGGCTGGACCAATCCCCGGCGGATGTGGTGATGATGCGCTACAATACCGCCTTTGACAGTCGTGGAAATCCCACTTTTTTCTTTGATCGAGAGCGGTTGGTGCGCCGTGCGGCGGGACCGGTTTGGCACGGTCGGGTACACGAATATATTCAGTGCCCGGGCACCAGAATTACAGTGAATATTGCCGTGACGCATCGATCAATCAAGACAGCGTACACCACCCGAAACCTACGAATCTATGAAAAGATGGCGGCGGCAGGGGAGTCGTTTACGCCCCGAGATCGATTCTACTACGGGCGGGAGTTATACTACCATCGGCAGTATGACCGTGCGGTACAGGAATTGCAGGCGTTTTTGGCGCCCGGCGACGGCTGGCTGCCGGATCAGTTGGAGGCCTGCAAGTATCTGAGTGCAGCCCTGCACGTCCAAGGGGATCGGAAGGGTGCGTTTGCTGCATTGTGCCGGAGCTTTGCCTTGGGAGCACCTCGGGCGGACCTGGTATGCGGTTGCGGTGATCTGTTACTGGAACAAGGGGATTATCCGGCGGCGATTTGTTGGTACAAGTGGGCGCTGGAATTGCCCCAGGACCTGCATAGCGGCTTTGTAAACACGGATGACACCGGGTACTTGCCGTACCTGCGGCTTTGCGTTTGTTATGATCGTATGGGTGATTACGCAGCGGCTGCCCGCTGCAATGCCCAAGCCGCAGCGTACCGACCCGATGATGCCGCCGTGCAGCAGAACGCAGCCTATTTTGCCGCATTGCAGCACCCTGCCAACCTGCCGTCTATTGGAGAGGATAAGGAGCAAAACCGATGAATACAACGATTTATAAAAACCAACCTTGCTGCGACGCTTGCTGCAAGCCTGCCTGTTCCTGCTGTCCCACCGTTGTTGGGCCTACCGGTCCAACAGGGCCTACCGGTCCCACCGGCCCCACAGGTCCGGGTGTTGGCGCTACCGGCCCTACCGGTCCTATGGGTCCTACGGGCGCTACCGGTGCGGCCGGCAGTAACGGACAAATGGGGCCCACCGGTCCCACCGGCGCACCGGGTAGTAACGGCCAAATGGGGCCCACCGGTCCAACAGGTGCAACCGGAACTGCTGGTTTTGCAGGCGCAACAGGACCTACCGGTGCCACGGGTGCTACCGGCGCAACAGGTGTTGCAGGTCCTGCCGGTGCAATAGGACCTACTGGTGCCACCGGCGCAACAGGCCCTGCCGGTACAGCGGGTGCAACAGGTGCTACCGGCGCAACAGGTCCTACCGGACCTACGGGTGCCACCGGTGCAACCGGAACGGTGCTGCCCGGCGAATTGGTGACCAATGGCACTATGGAGCAGTTCACCAATACTGTCCCCACCGGCTGGACGATGAACAACGAGGCTTTGTCAGGGCAAGCCACCGGCGCCGGTCAGGTGCACAGCGGTTTATCAGCGGTGCAACTGGCATCAGGTGCGCAAATGAGCCAGACCCACGCAGCTGCCCCAGGCAGCTATTACCGGCTTTCCTTTTATGCCCAAGGGGTAGGGGATCAACCGGCAGTGACTGGTAGGATCATCTTTACAGACGCAGCCGGCGGCGAATCAAATGCGGCTGATGTGTCGGTGCGTTCTCAGGATATGGTTAAGACGGCGCCGAATTTTGGTTATTATCAGGTAATCAGTACTGTGGTGCCGGAGAATGTGACCACAGTGACGGTCTATCTGGAAACTACCGGCGGCACGGATGACAGCGTAATTTTGGACGATGTATCTCTGACCGTGGTTTAACTGC
>OKRY01003793.1_pt1 | contig 10919 bp, 10 predicted proteins | sample 1601121 | NCBI WGS metagenome assembly OKRY01 (sample SAMEA3541546, study PRJEB24748) | human gut metagenome | biome: human gut; feature: human-associated habitat; material: faeces | place: China | collected 2012
ACTAGAGAAACTTAACAGACCTCGAAAAATGAAAGGCCGCTAAGCAATCAGTTTGATGGAGGAAAAGTTAAATGACTACTTTAAAAGCTGAAAAAAGAGACATGAGCACAAAGGCAAAAAAGCTTAGACGGGAAGGATATGTAACCGGTAATGTATTCGGCAGAGAAATCGAAGGCTCCATTCCGGTGAAGATGGGCAAGAGAGACGTAGAACGTTTCATGAAGACCTGCACCAAGGGCAGCCAGGTGATGCTGGATTTGGAAGGTCAGATGATGGATGTCCTGGTAAAGGAAATTGATTTTGATTCCATGAAGAATCAGGTGGATGAGATTGATTTCCAGGCTCTGGTAAGTGGCGAGAAGGTACATTCTGTAGCAGAAGTAATCTTATTGAACCATGAGAAGAGAACAGAAGGCGTTGTGGAGCAGATGCTTCAGGAGATTTCCTATAAGGCAGTTCCAGCTGCATTGGTTGAGAAGGTGGAGATCGATGTATCTGATCTGAAGGTCGGTGATTCCATCAAAGTAAAAGATCTGCCGATCGCAGCAGACAAAGATATTGATCTGATCACAGATCCAGAAACAACAGTTGTTGTGGTTGCTGAGCCTAGAAACAAAGCAATTCCTGAGCCTGAGGAGACAGAAGAGGCTGACGCTGCAAAGAAGGAAGCTCCTAAGAAAGAAGAAGAGAAGTAGTTCGGAGTATCCAGAAAACGTGGCAGCGGATATAGATCATAGAACACCCGGATGGTGGTTGCAGATATGTGACACCTATCCGGGTGTTTTTATGTGTCATAGGAAACAGGATTCTTTTTCAAATAGGCAGCAGACAGAAAGACTTGCCCTTGTGGAGAATTTTAAAATAGAGTATAATAAACTGACAAAACCTGCCGCCCTTCGCGGCATTTCATTTGGAGGAATCACATTGAAAGAAAATTATAAAATGACCATCGCATACGATGGATCACGCTATTTCGGCTGGGAACATCAGCCTAATACTGATTTAACCATCCAGGGCAAATTAGAGTCGGTTCTGTCTCTGATGACGGGAACAGAGGTAGAGGTGATTGGCGCAGGCCGTACAGATGCCGGTGTGCACGCCAAGGGAATGGTAGCGAATGCCCATTTTGAAACGGATCAGACCACGGAGGAGATCTGCCAGTACATGAACCGCTATCTGCCAGAAGATATCTGTGTGACTGAGGTGCGTGTGGCCTCTGACCGTTTCCACAGCCGTTACAATGCGATGGGGAAAACGTATTGTTACACCTGCTATGCAGGGGATTTAAAGCCGGTATTTAACCGCAAGTACGTTTACGTCCTGGATCAGACCCCGGATGTGGAGCAGATGAAGAAAGCGGCAGAATACCTTATGGGAACTCATGATTTTGCCAGCTTCTGCAGCAATCCGAAAATGAAGAAATCTACGGTTCGTGAGGTGGATTCCATCGAGATCGTCCAGAAAGGCGCATTTATCAACTTTACTTATCACGGAACTGGATTTTTACAGCATATGGTCCGGATCCTTACGGGAACACTTCTGGAGGTTGGCTATGGAAAGCGGACTCCGGAGTCCATGGAAGATCTGATCTTCGCGAAGGACCGGAAACAGGCGGGCTTCACGGCTCCGGCTAAGGGGTTGTGTTTGATGAAGGTGGATTACAGCAAGGTGAACTGATATGAAGATCCTGATTGTGGAGGATGAAAAACTTCTGGCGGATTCCATCAGGCTTTTATTGGAGAAGCATGGATTCGAAGCGGATGCAGTCTATGATGGAGACACCGGGGATATGTATGTGAGACAGGGGATCTACGATCTTCTGATTCTGGATGTGATGCTTCCAGGGAAAAATGGCTGCGATCTGGCAAGACAGGTGCGAAAAGACCATTTAGGTGTGCCGATCCTGATGCTGACGGCAAAATCCGAGCTGGAAGACCGGATCACCGGACTGAATTCCGGCGCCGATTATTATTTAACGAAGCCATTTGATACCAGAGAACTGCTGGCCTGTGTTCATGCGCTTCTCAGAAGACAGGGATCGGATGTGAATGAGATCACATTTGGAAGGACTTCCCTGGATCTGGATTCAGCTACTCTTCGGTGCGGGGAACATTCCATCAGGCTGTCGGCCAAAGAATTTGAGATCATGCGTTTTTTGTTTCAGGAGGGCGGACGGAATCTTTCTAAGGAAATGATCCTGTCAAAGGTCTGGGGATATGATTCTGATGCGGTGGAAAACCATGTGGAGGTTTATATCGGATTCTTAAGGAAAAAACTGACCGCCATTGGTTCTGACATTCGCATTGAATCCGTCCGCAGGCTGGGATATCATCTGGAGGCGGCACATGATTAAAAAACTGAGAATGAAATTTGTGGCGGTGAATATGGTCATTGCCACGGTGATGCTCTGCGTGATCCTGGGAATGGTCTATTCCTTTACCAGCGGCGGATTGGAGAGGGAGAGCCTGAATATGATGTACAATATCGCCTCCCACCCGATCGGTCTTGGCACGCCGGATATTCCGGGTGAGGACGTGCGGCTGCCTTATTTTAAGATCCAGCTTGGACCGTCCGGGGAACTGATCACGGCTGGAGGCGGTTATTATGATCTGACTGATCATGAATTTCTGGAAAATCTGATCGATACCGCCTTAAAATCCCCCAAAAATTTCGGCGTGTTAAAGGAATATAAGCTGCGATATTACCGGATGGATGACCTGATGAACCATTGTATCGTATTTGCGGATATGTCCAGCGAACTGATGACGCTGCACCATCTGTTAAAACACAGCTTGATCGTTGGAATGGCCGGATTTCTGCTGCTTTTGGCTATCAGCATCTGGTTATCCGGCTGGGCGGTTCGTCCGTTGGAACGGGCGTGGAAACAGCAGAAGCAGTTTGTGGCTGATGCGTCCCATGAATTAAAGACGCCGCTGACGGTGATCCTGACCAGTGCCCAGCTGGCAAAACAGGGAGAGGATCAGAGCCGGATGTTGGATCACATCCAGGATATGGCGGGACAGATGAAGGGACTTTTGGAACAGCTTTTGTGGCTGGCAAGGGCAGATGATGGCCGGATACCGGAGGGAAAGAAGCTGGTGGATTGCAGCCAGGAGACCAATGAGGCAGCCCTTCCGTATGAGCCGGTGTTCTTTGAACATGGACTGGAGCTGGAGACAGAGATTGCTGATGGGATTCAGATTATGGCAATACCTACCCAGTGGAAACGCCTGGTGGAGATCTTTCTGGATAACGCTCTGAAGTATTCCAGCGCCGGTGGAAAAACCAGACTGATCTTAGAGAAGACCAGACCAGGTCACTGCCGTCTGACAGCAGCAAACCAGGGAGAACCCATTGAAGAGGGACAGCTGAATTCGCTTTTTGACCGGTTTTACCGGGCAGAACCATCCAGAACTAGAGATGGAGGATTTGGGCTGGGACTGTCCATCGCAAAAAGCATCGTCGAAGCCCATGGCGGGAAAATCTGGGCAGAAAGTAAAGAAGGAGTCAACAGCTTTTTTGTGGAGCTGTAGGCTTCTTTTTTATTTTCAGTTTCATTTCAGCCTTTTGTGCTATCATCAATTTCAGAAAAAAGGTCTTGGGAAAAAGACCGGAATTCATATCAAGAGGAGGAATCAACCATGATCTCAGTAGAACATCTGACGAAATGGTACGGTGATTTTAAGGCAGTGGATGACCTGTCCTTTGAGATTGATGAAGGCCATGTCTATGGCTTTTTGGGTCCCAATGGAGCCGGAAAATCTACGACCATGAACATCATCACCGGCTGTCTTTCTGCCACATCAGGAAGTGTGAAGATCGACGGGCATGATATTTTGGAAGAGCCAAAGGAGGCGAAAAAACAGATCGGCTATCTGCCTGAGCAGCCGCCTTTATATATGTCAGAAACGCCAGTGGAGTATCTGCGGTTTGTGGCAGAAGCAAAAGGACTGAAGGGCGAAGCAGTGAAAAAACAGATCCAGGAGGTTATCGAACAGACTGGGCTGGAACCAGTGAAAAACCGCCGCATCAGTGCCCTTTCCAAAGGTTATAAACAGCGTGTGGGAATTGCCCAGGCGCTTCTTGGCAATCCAAAGGTCATCATCTTAGATGAGCCGACGGTAGGACTGGATCCCATCCAGATCATTGATATCCGTAATCTGATCCGGGATCTGGGAAAAGACCATACGGTTATCTTTAGTTCCCATATCCTGTCAGAGGTGCAGACCATCTGTGACCGGATTCTGATCATTGCAGGAGGAAAGCTGATCGCCTTTGATAAACCGGAAAATCTGGAAAAACAGCTGTTGTCCAGAGAAATCGTGTTGGTGCCGGAAGGATCAGCAGAAGAAGCGGCAGAGACCGTGAAGGGACTGGAGCATGTGACAGAAGTGCAGGTGGAATATCCGGATGGCGAGAGTCCAGAGAGCGAGAATCCAGAGAGGGAGCATCCGGATGGTGATTCAGATGGCGGACATCCAACAAGTGGACATCCAACAAGTGGACATCCAAGAATCCATGTCCGCACAGATCTGGACGATCTCTATGAGATGTCCGGCGCTATCTTCCATGCATTTGCGGCAGAAGACCAGACCTTACTGGAAATGACCTTGAAGAAGGCAAATCTGGAAGATGTATTCCTGGAATTGACGGAAAAGGAGGAAGCAGACGATGACAGCCGTATTTAAACATGAACTGCGGATGTATTTCCGTTCCCTGACAGCCTATGTGTTCGGCGCTTTTTTGCTGGCATTTACCGGAATTGGCGCTATGCTTTATAACATTCAGGCGGCGGTCAGCAATTTTGAATTTGTTTTGAACTTTTGCAGCCTGGTGTTTGTGGTGATCGTTCCAATTCTGACCATGCGTGTGATCGCTGAGGAGCGGAAACAGAGAACCGATCAGCTTTTGTATTCCCTTCCTGTGACCACTACCCAGGTGATCATAGGGAAATATCTGGCACTTCTGGTGATCTATGCCATTCCGTTGGCCATCATCAGCATTTATCCGATGATTTTCGCCCAGTTTGGTGATGTGTACCTGCTGACCTCCTACGGTTCAATCCTGGCATTCTTTGTTATGGGAGCGGCGCTGATTGCGGTTGGCGTGTTCATTTCCTCTCTGACTGATAACCAGGGCCTGGCAGCAGGTATCGGAATTGCTGCGATCCTGTTAAATTATTACAGTGTCAGCCTGTCGGAATATGTTTCCGCCACAGCTCTTGGATCTGCCATTGCCCTGGTTGTACTGGCGCTGATCCTGGGATACATTGTGAACCATTTAACAAAAAATGATGCTTTGGGATCGGGAGTCAGCATTGTCCTGATCCTGGCCGTGGTGATCACTTATGTGCTCCACAGTTCCAGCTTTGAGGGACTGCTTCCAAAGATCATGAAGCAGCTGTCCTTATTTTCCAGGTTCAATGTATTTGTCAATGGCGTATTTGATCTGACCGCCATGGTATATTATGGAAGTGTGATCGTGTTCTTCTTATTTTTATCCGTGCAGTCACTGGAGAAGAGGAGGTATAACTGATGAAAAGACAAGAAAACCGGATCGCATTCCAGGGAGGCGCTTATTCCCTGGCTATTACGGCAGTGGTGCTGGCGATTTTGGTGGTAATCAATGTGCTGGCCGCTTCCCTGCCTTCGTCTCTTATGAAATATGATATCAGTTCCTCGAAGCTGTATTCGATCACCAGCAATACCAAGGTGGTAGTCAATGCCCTGGACCAGGATGTGAACATCTACTGGATCGTCCAGTCGGGCAAAGAGGATAGCGTACTGGATAACCTGTTAAGTAAATATGCGAGTCTGTCTGACCATATCCAGGTGATCAAGAAAAACCCGGATGTATATCCGACTTTCGCCAAGCAGTATACTGATGAAACGGTTCAGAATAACAGCCTGGTAGTAGAGTGCGGGGATAAGAACCGTTTTATCAGCTATGATGATATTTATCTGCAGGATTCTAATCCATATTCCTATACCTACAATACCTCTTTTGACGGTGAAGGCGCCATCACTTCTGCCATCGACTATGTGGTCAGCGACGAGCTGCCGCAGATGTACGTGCTGGAGGGACATGGAGAGACAGAACTTCCAGAGACATTCAAGGATCAGCTGGAGAAGGAAAATGTCGAGACGCACAGCTTTTCTCTGTTAAATGAAGACCAGATCCCGGAAGACGCGGATGTGATCATGATTTATGGCCCGACCAGTGATATTTCTGTGGAAGAGGAGACCATGCTGGCATCTTATGTGGCAGGTGGCGGAAAGCTTCTGGTGATGGCTGGACCAACAAAGGAAGGAACCCTGACCAATCTTTATGGCCTTTTAAACGACTATGGCGTGACAGCCAGTGACGGAATTATCGTCGAAGGCGACCGGACCCATTACGCGTTCCAGACTCCTTATGTACTGCTTCCAGATATTGAGCAGAATGATATGACAGATTCCCTGATCCAGGCCAATTATTTTGTGATCATGCCATTGTCCCAGGGATTAACTGTATCCGGCTATAGCCCAAGCGGAACGGTGACTTCTCTGCTGACTACTTCAGAGTCCGCATTTTCCAAGACCGCAGGCTACAGCCTGGATACTTATGAGAAGGAGGACGGCGATGTGGACGGCCCATTTTCTACCGCCATCTCCATTGATGCGGAAAATGGTGGACAGATCGTGTGGTTTGGCTCTTCTATGTTCCTGGATGATACTTATAATGCTTATTCTTCCGGAGCCAATGATGATCTGGCCATGAATGCGGTATCTTCCCTTGTAGGCGAGCGTGAAGCCATGGCGATCCGGAGCAAATCCCTGAATTATAATTATCTGACCATCAGCGATTCCACTTCATCCTTATTGAAGGTTCTGATGATCGGCGTATTCCCATTGGTATATCTTGGAATCGGCATCTGTGTGGTAATAAGAAGAAGGAGGATGCAGCATGAAACGGTCTAAGAAAATCGGCGTGTTGACCGGAGTTCTGGTGGCAGCCTGTGTGGTCACCTGGACTGTGATGCGCACGGAAGAGCATAAAGAAAAGATCAAAAACAGTGATGAGATCATCCTGGAGATTCCAGAGGACAAATTCACAGCTCTGTCCTGGAGCCAGGACGGAAAGCAATTGTCCTTCCATAAAGAAGAGGGAGATGGTGCTGTCTGGACTTACGATGAGGACAGTGAATTTCCGGTCAGCGAGAAGAAAATCAAGGAGCTGTTAAGCACCTTTGAGGAGTTTGGCGTTTCCTTTAAGATTGAAGAGGCAGAAGATCTGGCCCAGTATGGTCTTGACCAGCCTTCCTGTACCATTGATTTTACCGCTGATGGCCAGGACTACGAAGTGACTTTAGGTGATTTCAGCACCATGGATTCGGAACGCTATGTTTCCATCGGAGATGGCAATGTATATCTGGTAAAAGAAGATCCTATGGATAAATTTGATGCGGAGATCAGCGATATGCTGGCGCGGGATGAGATCCCGGATTTAAAACAGGCGGATCAGTTTGTTTTTACGGGAAATGCGTCCTATACAGTCGATTATGAGAAGGGCAATACGGCCGATACCTATAATTCCCAGGATACTTATTTTACAGAGGAAAATGGGACCAGGAAACCTCTGGATACATCCAGCGTGAACAAATTCTTAGGAAATTTAGCCAATCTGGATCTGACGGAGTACGCATCTGCCCATGCTTCCGAGGAAGAACTGGCTAAATATGGACTGGATGACCCGGAACAGGTGATCCAGGTGACTTACACGCCAGAGGAAGGTGACCAGAAGGGCCAGTCTCAGACCATGGAGATCCAGGTCAGCCGCAGTGCAGAAGAGAAAAAGAAGAATCCTGATCCATTTGCGGAGCAGGAAGATTCCAAGGATCAGAGCACATCCGATGATTCACAGGTATCAGAGGCATATGCGGTGATCGATGATTCTGGTATTATTTACCAGCTGACTGGCGATGACTACGGGAAACTGATGAAATGCTCTTATAATGATCTTCGTCATCAGGAGCTGCTTTCTGTGGATTACTCCCAGATCAGTCAGATCGATGTGGAACTTGAAGGCCAGTCTTATACCATCACTTCTGAGAAGAAGGGAAATGACCGGACTTATTATTATGGAGAGAAGGAACTTCCGTCTGATGATCTGATCACAGCGTTGAAAGCGTTAAAATCGGATCAATTTACGGATGAAAAGCCAGATCAGAAAGAGGAGATCCGCCTGACCATCCACCTGGACCGAGATGATTCCCCTGCGATCACACTTGTGCTGTACCGTTATGACGGAAGCACCTGTCTGGCAGAAGCAGATGGAGAACCGGTTTCCCTGGTTGACCGTTCCCTGGCCATGGATGTGGTAGAAGCAGTTTATGCCATTGTTTTGAAATAAGTTAGGAATCTTTAAAAAAATTTAGAATCCTGTGGTTTTCGTAAGAATTCTTCAGAAGGGCGTAATAGCTTTTTGGACGGTTCTCGTCTATAATGACCCTACAGAACGGGAACATTCCCATTCTGGTTTAGAAACCCATAAGGAGGCTGAATATTATGAGAAAAAAATTTATGATAGCAACCGCAGGAATCGCAGCAGCCATGATCATGGCAACTGGATGTTCTTCCAAGGCACCGGCTGAGACGACACCGGCTCAGACAGAGGCTGCAGCAGGGACTACGGAGGCTGAGACAGATAGTCTGGAAGTAGAGACTGGAGAGGCGCCTGGAACAAGTGCGGAGGAAACAACGGAAGAAGGCGTGGAAGTTGATATTCCATTAAAGATCTCCGGACTCATCCATTCGGTAGATGGCAATGAGATCGTTGCAGATAACCAGTCTGAGAATTCTGCCCAGGGTGATATGATCCTGATGGTGGATGAGAACAGCACGTTTATTCTGGATCCTGATGGAATGCCGGTAGATTTAGCGGATGTGAAAGAAGGAAAATTTGAGGCGTATTTAGGACCGGCCATGACCATGTCCCTGCCGCCGCAGGCATTTCCATACGTGGTGATCGTCAACATTCCAGAGGATGCAGTCGTTCCTCAGTACCTGGTAGCAGCCGGTGCGGCAGAGGAAAAGGATGGCAAAACCATTTTGACAGCCACCGATGGAACTGAATATGAGATTGCAGCGGATGCCCAGGTTGTTCCTTATCTGACAAAAAATATCGTAAAATTAACCGATGTTGTCGAAGGCTCTGAGTGCATGGTGTGGCAGAACGCAGACGGTGTAGTTGAGAAAGTGATGGTATTTGCGGAATAAATGGTTTTCCAATAAGAATCATAATTTTACGCGGGCTCTCCCTGAAACCAGGGTGGGCCCGTGTGACGTTCAACTTGAACAAAAAACGGATTTTTTAGCTGCTTTCCGGGAATGCCGCCGGCGGATGGATGTGTCGAAAAATGCGTCCATAATGCGTTGCGTAAAAGAAAAGAATTTGTCTATAATCAGTATAAACAAATAAGCAGCAATGAGGAGGTCACTGATTATGACAATGTTAAACGTAGCGATTGCAGAAGATAATCCAAAAACCATGGAAGTTTTAAACGAAATGCTGGAGAAAGAATCAGGAGTTCAGATCGTCGGAAGAGCACAGACTGGTGAAGATGCTTTGGAGATGATCAAAACGACAAAGCCTGATGTTGTCCTGATGGATGTGATCATGCCGGGAATGGATGGCATCAGCGTTATGGAGCAGGTGAAAAATACAGAGGACCTGGAGAAAAAGCCGTCGTTTATCGTAGTTTCAGCTGCAGGAAGTGAAAATGTGACAGAAGATGCTTTTCGCATGGGAGCCAGTTATTTCATCATGAAGCCATTTAAGCCGGAGGTGATTATGGATAAGTTACATAGGATCGCAGGATTTGGCTTAAAACCAGGCAGCTTCCATATGACAGCGTCAAGGAAGATCAAGCCTTACGAGAATCAGTCTGAGTATATGGCACAGAATCTGGAAAATGACATTACGCAGATGCTCCATGAAATCGGCGTACCGGCTCATATCAAGGGCTATCAGTATCTGAGGGACGCGATCGCGGAATCGGTCAATGACCAGGAGATGCTGACTTCCGTTACCAAGGTACTTTATCCGACCATTGCCAAGAAGCATCAGACCACATCCAGCCGCGTAGAACGGGCCATCCGCCATGCCATTGAGGTAGCCTGGAGCCGTGGGAAAATGGATACCATTAACGCCATTTTCGGCTATACGGTCAGCAATGGGAAAGGAAAGCCGACAAACTCGGAGTTTATCGCCCTTCTTTCCGATAAGATCCGCCTGGATTATAAAAGAATGTAGGAAACACTTCCTAATTTGAGAAAAGTATTGTATACTAATAGGTATTAGGGAGTTGTGGGAAGACTCCTTTAAAGGAGGGTGTTACATGAAGAAGATATTATTTGTTGCTTCTGAGGCAGTTCCGTTTATTAAAACCGGAGGCTTGGCAGACGTTGTCGGTTCTCTTCCGAAGTGTTTTGATAAGCGCTATTATGATGTCAGGATCATGATTCCAAAGTACCTGTGCATCAAGCAGGAGTGGAGAGATAAACTGACGTATGTAGACCATTTTTATATGGACTATCTGGGAGAAAGCCGGTATGTAGGGATACTGACCTATGTATTAGATGGAATCACCTATTATTTTATTGATAATGAGAGCTATTTTAACGGACCAAAGCCATATGGAGACTGGCTTTATGACCTGGAGAAGTTTTCTTTCTTCTGTAATGCGGCACTTTCTGCGCTTCCGGTGATCGGATTCCAGCCGGATGTAGTACACTGCCATGACTGGCAGACCGGTCTGATCCCGGTATACTTAAAGGACCGTTTCCGTGGCGGAGAGTTTTTCAGAAATATGAAATCCGTCATTACGATCCACAACTTAAAGTTCCAGGGTGTATGGGATGTGAAGACGATCCAGAGAC
>OKRY01003797.1_pt1 | contig 10915 bp, 8 predicted proteins | sample 1601121 | NCBI WGS metagenome assembly OKRY01 (sample SAMEA3541546, study PRJEB24748) | human gut metagenome | biome: human gut; feature: human-associated habitat; material: faeces | place: China | collected 2012
GACCGGGACCGTCTTTTTAAGACGGCTCTTTTTTAGTGCTTTTACCGAAAACACGGTGTCTTGACATCTTCTGATTTTCGTTGCACTGAACGCTGTTTGGTGTTAAAATAAATACTGATACATTATGTAACTACATACCAGAACAAGGAAGGTATTTTATGTGGATCGCGGATAACTGGAAAGACTACGCCGTACTCGACTGCGGCGGCGGAGAAAAAATCGAACGATGGGGAAATCAGATTCTTCAGCGTCCTGACCCGCAGGCCATCTGGCCGCGAGACAAGGACTGCAAGATCTGGAACCGCCCGAATGCAATTTATCACCGCTCGAACGCGGGCGGCGGCAAGTGGGAAATTCGCAAGCTGCCGGAGCAGTGGGCCATTCATTACGGCGACCTGACGTTTCAGCTCAAGCCGATGAGCTTCAAGCACACCGGCCTGTTCCCCGAGCAGGCGGCAAACTGGGACTTCATCGATAAGATGATTCGCGGCGCAGGCCGTCCCATCAGCGTGCTCAACCTGTTCGCCTACACGGGCGGCGCAACGCTCGCCGCAGCAAACGCAGGCGCATCGGTCTGCCATGTCGATGCGTCCAAGGGCATGGTGCAGTGGGCGCGCGAAAACGCGGCGTCCTCCGGCCTCGCCGACCGTCCCATCCGCTGGATCGTTGACGACTGCAAGAAGTTCGTGCAGCGTGAGATCCGCCGCGGACGAAAGTATGACGCCATCATCATGGACCCGCCGAGCTACGGCCGCGGCCCCGGCGGCGAGGTGTGGAAGCTCGAGGAGAACCTCTATCCCTTCGTGAAGCTCTGCGCCCGGGTGCTGTCGGATCAGCCCCTGTTCGTCATTCTCAACAGCTATACAACCGGCCTCGCCCCGTCCGTGCTGGGCTACATCCTGCAGCTGCTCGTCGGCAAAAAGTTCGGCGGGCGCGTGGCGTGGGATGAGCTGGGCCTGCCGTGCACCGATTCGGGCATGGCGCTGCCCTGCGGCGCGACGGGCCGCTGGATGTGCAGATAAATCACCCTTTCATAAGAAAAGAGAAGCCAATGCAGACAATGATTGAAACAAAAGACCTCACCTTCGCCTACCCGGCGGAGGAGGGGAAGGAGCCCCGCGCCGCGCTGAAGGACGTGAACGTCTCGATTGAGCGGGGCAGCTTCGTGGTAGTGCTGGGGCACAACGGCTCCGGCAAGTCCACGCTGGCAAAGCATATGAACGCCGTGCTCCTGCCCTCGGGCGGCGCGGTGTATGTCGAGGGGATGGACACGCGCGACGAGGCGTGTCTGCTCGAGATCCGCCGCCGCGTCGGCATGGTATTCCAGAACCCAGATAACCAGATCGTTGCGAACGTGGTGGAGGAGGACGTCGCCTTCGCGCCGGAGAACCTCGGCGTGCCGTCGGAGGAGATCCGCCGCCGCGTCGACGACGCGCTCACCGCCGTCGGGATGGAGAAGTTCACGCGTCACGCGCCGCACCTTCTCTCCGGCGGACAGAAGCAGCGCGTGGCCATCGCGGGCGTGATCGCGATGGAGCCGGAGTGCATCGTCCTCGACGAGGCGACCGCCATGCTCGACCCCGTCGGGCGGCGCGAGGTGCTCTCAACCGTCCACCGGCTTAACCGCGAGCGGGGGATCACGGTCGTGCTCATCACGCACCACATGAACGAGGCGCTCGAGGCCGACCGCGTGATCGTCATGAACGACGGCGAGCAGGTGCTCGACGGCCCGCCGCGCGAGATTTTCCGGCGCGTGGAGCAGCTGCGCGCACTGGGGCTCGCCGTGCCGGACACGGTGGAGCTGCTGTATGAGCTGAATCAGGAGGGGATGGATCTGCCGCTGGACGCCATCTCCGTGGAGGAATGTGCCCGCGCCATCTGCCAGGCGTTTGACGGCGCGGAAGGGAAGTAAGCCATTGGAACCGATTTTGAAAATAGAGAACCTGACCCATACCTACAGCGCCGGGACGCCCTTCGAGCGCCGCGCCGTGGACGGGGTGAATCTGGAGGTCGCACCGGGGGAGTTTCTCGGCGTCATCGGCCACACCGGGTCAGGCAAATCCACGTTTATCCAGCACCTCAACGGCCTGCTCGCGCCCACGTCCGGCACCGTGCTCTTCGACGGGGAGGACATCCACCGCAGCAAGGCCGCCACGCGCGACGTGCGCTTTCATACTTCCCTGGGATATTCCTTCACGGATTTCCTGACCAATACCGGTGTGATCGCAGGCATTTCCCTGGTTGTGGGAGACCACATTGCTGGATACGGATTTTTCCACCTATCAGGGTACGATTCCTGCGGGAGGGAGCACCCGCCTGGTACTTGTATTCCAGGTGCCGGATGATGTGGCGTCGGCAGACAGTGTGGAACTGTATGTGCAAATGGATCAAATGATACAAATTATTCTGTAAAACGCATGAAAAACAATGCATTTCAGGTACCAATGTGCTATAATGCTGTCAGATAGATACGTTGCGGTATTACGCGAGAGGAGAGAGACGAATGGATACAAATATATTATTGGAATCGGGAACAAACGAACTGGAAGTTCTGGAATTTACCTTGGGAAACAATCATTACGGAATCAATGTTGCAAAGATCAGGGAGATTTTAACCTATCAGCCGGTTACGCCTGTCCCAAATTCACATCCGAGTATCGAAGGAATCTTCATGCCGCGTGATACGATGATCTCTGTGGTAAATCTGAAGCGCTGTCTGGGAATGCCGGATGATGCGAAGACAGAGGGACTTTTTATCATTACGAACTTTAACAAGTTAAACATTGCATTTCACGTAGATGCCGTGCTTGGTATCCACCGTGTTTCCTGGGAGGCGATCATCAAGCCGGATGCCACGATCAATACCGAGCAGAACAGCGCCTCGACCGGTGTCATCAAGATGGATGACAAGCTGATCATCATCCTTGACTTTGAGAAGATTGTGACGGACATCAGCCCGGAGACAGGACTGAAGATGTCCGATATGGACGACATGGGACAGCGTGAGCGCTGTGAATCTCCGATTTTGATTGCAGAGGATTCCCCGCTTCTTAGCAGACTGATCACAGACTGCCTGAAGAAGGCAGGCTACACGAACCTGATTGTGACAATGAACGGTCAGGAGGCATGGGATAAGCTGCAGGAGTTTGAAAAAGCAGGCAATGTGCGTGAGAAAGTACACTGCATTATCACAGATATTGAGATGCCGTTGATGGACGGACACCGCCTTACGAAGCTGGTTAAGACAAATGACAATATGAAGAAGATTCCATTGATTATTTTCTCATCTCTTGTAAATGAGGAGATGCGCATCAAGGGAGAACAGCTTGGAGCGGATGCCCAGCTGACAAAGCCGGAGATTGGCAGTCTTGTTTCGGCGATTGACGACTTGATTGACAAGAGCATGGACTGAGAATGAAATGAAGAGGGGATGTGATGGAGCAGGATCACATCCCCCGCTTAAGTTATAGGTCGATGGAGGTATCGTATGAGCGGAGCAGAGGAATATCTGGATGGGCTGCTGCACTCCGTAGAGGGAACGACGGAATTATACGATGATTATGACATTTAACGAATTGAAAATTACCGACCCTATTTTGAAGGCGATCGGTGAAAAAGGATACCTGGCTCCTACGCCCATTCAACAAAAGGGTATTCCCGTGGCGCTCGATGGGCGCGATATGCTGGGCATCGCCCAGACCGGGACGGGTAAGACGGCGGCGTTCGCCATTCCGATCCTGCAGCATTTGAGCAGTGGGATGCAGGCAGAGCCGACCGACGTGCCGCGCCGCAACCGGCGGGGGCGGAATCATGGTCGGGAATACGGAGTGCGGCCGATCCGGGCCCTGATCCTGACCCCTACCCGGGAGTTGGCCGTGCAGATCGGCGACAGTTTTTCGGATTACGGAAAATATGTCGGTCTGAAGCATCTGACGATTTTCGGCGGTGTGAAACAAGGCCCGCAGGTCGAGGCGCTTCGTGGCGGCGTGGATATTCTGATAGCTACGCCGGGGCGTCTGCACGATCTGATCGGACAGAGGTTCGTCGAACTCGACGCGATTACGCATTTCGTGCTGGACGAAGCCGACCGGATGCTCGACATGGGATTCGTCGCCGACATCAAACGTCTGCTGCCGCTGCTGCCGAAGTCGCGCCAGACCCTCTTTTTTTCGGCGACGATGCCTGCGGACATAGTGGCGCTCTCGAAAAGTATGCTGACCGACCCCGTGCGGGTGGAGGTGACTCCGGTTGCGTCGGCGGTGGATGCGATCGATCAGCGGGTCTATTTCGTGGAGAAGCCGGAGAAGAAGAAACTGCTCGTATCTCTGCTCCGCGAGGAGGATAAGTCCGTTCTCGTCTTCTCCCGCACCAAACACGGAGCGGACAATATTTCGCGTCTGCTCTCCAAGTCGGGTATTCGAAGCGAGGCGATTCATGGCAACAAGTCGCAGAATCACCGCCAGCGCGTACTCACGGATTTCAAGTCCGGCAAGATCCGGGTGATGGTCGCTACGGACATCGCTGCCCGTGGCATCGACATCCGGGAACTGGAGATCGTCATCAATTACGATCTGCCGGATGTGCCGGAAACGTACGTACACCGTATCGGCCGCACCGGTCGTGCCGGACATTCCGGAACCGCCCTTACGTTCTGCACCCCGGACGAGCGGCCGCTTATGAAAGACATACAGCGGCTGACGGGCAAAAAACTCAATGCGGAAACATACCGTGCATAATAATCTTTAAGTTGAATTTAATGGCAAAATCGCAAACATTCGGAAAAAGAGAGAACGAAAAGAAAAAGCAGGCCAAGCGCCTCGAAAAACAGAAACGCAGGGAAGAACGTCAGGCCGGAGGAAGCTCTTCGCTCGACGATATGATCGCCTATGTGGACGAGAACGGGAATATTACCGACACTCCGCCCCAGCTGCGGCCGAAAGTCGAGATCCAGCTCGAGGATATCGTGATAGCCACGCCTAAAAAGGAAGATATTGCGGCCGAACCGCTGAAAGGGCGTGTCGAGTATTTCAATACCGAGAAGGGGTACGGGTTTATCAAGGACCTGGCTTCGACGGAAAAATATTTTTTCCATATATCTTCGGCTCCCGAAGGGATCGGCGAGGGGCGGATCGTCCTTTTCGAACTCATGCGGGGTACACGCGGTATGAATGCGGTGAAAATCGCATTTGCGCAATAAACATTTATCCACAGTCAAAATAGAAAAAAATGAACATTTACGTATCGAATTTGAACTTCCGCACCCGGGGCGAGAGTTTGCAGACTTTATTCGGGGAGTACGGAGAAGTATCTTCCGCCAACATCATCACCGACCGCGAAACCGGCCGCTCGCGCGGCTTCGGTTTCGTCGAAATGCCGGACGAGTCGGCCGCACGGAACGCGATTAACGCGTTGAACGGTTTCGAGCTCGACGAGCGGGCTATCAACGTCAATGAGGCCCGTCCGAAGACCGAGCGCAGCGACCGGGGTGGTTACGGCTCCAATCAGGGCGGCAGTTACGGGCGCAACCGGTATTGATTCAGATCGGCCGGAAAGAGCGGGGAGGAGCGTTGAACGCCCCTCCCCGCTCTTCGATAAGGCCGTGCTTTTTCCGGCGGGGGATGGGGCGGAGGTTTCCGGAGGAACGCTCGATGGCCGTCCGGTCGGGTGGACGGGCGTCGGAGCGCGGACCGAAACTTCTGCCGGGGCGTATCGTTCTGTCGTTGCAGGATGCCGGCGAAATTTTTTGGCCGGGTTGTCTTGCCGAAACCGTAAATTATGCTTACCTTTGCCCCTGATAACACCGGAACCCGATCAAGCCAATGTTTAGTTTCATACCGAACGCATTTCAGGAGGCCCAGTACGTACGGCGCCGTCATTTCCGGGGTAATCATTCGGAAAATATTTCCAATTTTTATTATAATTTTTCCAAGTTATTAGGGTAGCTGTCCAAGTTGCCCTATTTTTTTGTGCACCCGCTGCGGCGAGGTGCGAAACGGTACAGCAAAATGAAGACGATTCTCAAAGGTGCGAAGTTCTATCGGGACGGAAGGTTCGAAACGGGCGATCTGGCGATCGAAGACGGTAAAATCGTTGCCATAGGCGGTCGGGTCGCGCTTGAGGCGGACGACCGGGCAGTCGATTTGACGGGTTGTCATGTATTGCCGGGATTGGTCGATGTGCATGTCCACCTGCGCGAACCGGGTTTTTCGGAGAAAGAGACCATTGCGACGGGTACGGCTGCCGCCGCGCACGGAGGTTATACCACCGTTTGTCCGATGCCGAATCTCAATCCGGCTCCCGATTCGCCGGAGCATCTGGAAGCGGAGCTGGCTCTGATCCGCCGCGATGCGGTCGTTCGGGTGCTGCCTTACGGTTCCATTACGCGGGGACAGAAGGGACGCGGGGAGCTGGTCGATTTCGGGGCTCTGGCCGGAGAGGTCGTGGGCTTCTCGGACGACGGACGGGGGGTGCAGGGGGAGGAGCTGATGGCCGAAGCCATGCGTCGCGCCGCAGCGGTCGGCAAGCCGATCGTGGCCCATTGCGAAGTCGATGAATTGCTGAAAGGAGGGTATATCCACGACGGTGTTTATTGCCGCGAGCACGGGCACAAGGGTATTTGCTCCGAGAGCGAGTGGCGGCAGGTGGAGCGCGATATAAAATTGGCAGCCGAAACCGGATGTCAGTATCATGTCTGCCACGTTTCGACCAAGGAGAGCGTCGAGCTGATTCGCCGGGCGAAGGCCGCCGGGTTGAAAGTCAGCGGCGAAACGGCTCCGCACTACCTGCTGCTCTGCGACGAGGATTTGCAGGAGGACGGTCGTTTCAAGATGAATCCGCCGCTGCGGGGACGTGAAGACCGCGAAGCCCTGCGGCAGGCCGTCGCCGACGGGACGATCGAGGTGATCGCCACGGATCATGCGCCTCACACCGCCGAACAGAAATCGCGCGGATTGGCCGGCAGCGCGATGGGTATCGTGGGGTTGGAGTGTGCTTTCCCGCTGCTCTATACCTATTTGGTGAAGCCGGGGCTGCTTACGCTGGAGCAGCTCGTCGAGCGGATGTCGATGGCTCCGCGCCGGATTTTCGGCCTCGGCGGAGGCTTGCAGGCGGGCGAACCGGCTGATTTAACGGTGTTCGACCTCGATGCGGAGTACGAGATCGATCCCGAAACCTTCCTGTCGAAAGGCCGCGCTACGCCTTTTGCCGGCTGGCGGGTTGCGGGCCGTACGCTCTGGACGCTGGTCGGAGGACGTACGGCATACGCGACGGAGCGTTTCCGATAGACGGGGCGGGAGCGATGTGCGCGGATTGTCCCGGATCGGAATACGAAATGCGATTCCGTTTTTCGACGGGCGGTGACTGCGGTCGTCGCGGATTCTGCCGGATGCGGGAAACAGGGCCGGAAATTGAAAAATGAACGAAGACAAATTACGAAATAACCGAATATGAAACCATTCACCAAAAAAATCGTGCTTGAGTCGGGCCGCGAGTTCTACGGCTACGGTTTCGGCGCGGACCGGGAGGCGACGGGCGAGATCGTGTTCAATACCTCGATGGTCGGCTACCAGGAGATTCTCTCCGATCCCTCCTATACCGACCAGATGGTCGTGATGACCTATCCGCTGATCGGCAACTACGGCATTACGGACGAGGATTACGAAACCAAGTATCCGACTATCGGCGGTATGATCGTGCGCGAATACAACGACCTGCCGAGTAATTTCCGCTATACCAAGACCCTTGGCGAAGTATGCGAGGAGTACGGCATACCCTGCGTCTGGGGGATCGATACCCGTATGCTGACGCGCATTATTCGTGACGAGGGTACCCAGCGGGTGATCGTCGTCGATGCGTCGATGCCGCAGGAGGAGGCCCTGCGCCGCCTGAAGGAGGCGCCCGTGCGCCGCGACATGGTCGAGCGCGTGAGCTGCCGCAAGCGTTGGTTCTCCCGCACGGCCAATCATCGTTTCGACGTGGTGGCGGTCGATTGCGGCATCAAGCACAACATCATCCGCAAGCTCAACGAGAAGGGTTGCAACGTGACGGTAGTGCCCTACGATATTACGGCCGAGGAGGTGATGGCTTTCCGTCCCGACGGACTTTTCCTCTCGAACGGTCCCGGCGATCCGACCGACGTGCAGCCGGTCATCGAGATGGTCCGCACGCTTCGGGGGCGCCTGCCGATCTTCGGTATCTGCCTGGGACACCAGGTGATTTCGCTGGCTTACGGAGCCCGCACCTTCAAGATGAAATTCGGACATCGCGGCGGTAACCACCCCGTGAAGAACCTCGAAACGGGCAAGGTCGAGATCACGAGCCAGAACCACAGCTTTGCGGTCGATACGGAGTCGCTGAAGGGCACCGGACTGACCCTTACGCACCTGAATCTGCTGGACGATACCGCCGAAGGCGTCGAATGCCGCGCCGATCGGATTTTCAGCGTCCAGTATCATCCGGAGAGTGCGCCCGGTCCGCAGGACAGCACCTATTTGTTCGATAAGTTTATCAAAATGATGGAGGAGAGTCAAAATGCCTAAGAGAACGGATATCAAGAAAGTGATGGTGATCGGCTCCGGCCCGATCGTGATCGGCCAGGCTGCGGAGTTCGACTACGCGGGTACGCAGGCTTGTCTGGCCCTCAAGGAAGAGGGGTACGAGGTCGTGTTGGTCAATTCCAATCCGGCGACGATCCAGACCGACGTGCAGATTGCCGATAAAGTCTATATGGAGCCGCTGACGCTCGAGTACGTGGCCAAGATCGTCCGTTACGAGCGTCCCGATGCCATCGTGCCGGGACTGGGCGGGCAGACGGGCCTGAATCTGGCCGTGCAGCTCGCCAAGAAAGGCGTGCTTCAGGAGTGTCAGGTGGAGATTCTGGGTACTTCGTTCCAGAGCATCGAGCAGGCCGAGGACCGCGAACTCTTCAAGGAGCTTTGTCAGTCGCTGGGCGAGCCGGTGCTGCCGTCGCTGATTGCTAACAATATCGACGAGGCGGTCGAGGCGGCGAAGCGGATCGGTTACCCCGTCGTGTTGCGTCCGGCCTTTACGCTGGGCGGTACGGGCGGCGGCTTCGCCGACGACGAGACGCAGTTGCGCGAGATGATGCGCAATGCGCTTTCCCTCTCCCCGGTGCATCAGGTGCTGATCGAGAAGAGCATCAAGGGGTATAAGGAGATCGAATACGAGGTGATCCGCGACCACAACGATACGGCCATTGCGATCTGCAATATGGAAAACATCGATCCGGTCGGCGTCCATACGGGCGACTCGATCGTGGTGGCTCCGAGCCAGACGCTGACCAACAAGGAGTATCAGTTGCTGCGCGACAGCGCCCTGCGGCTGATCCGTGCCCTGAAGATCGAAGGCGGCTGCAACGTGCAGTTCGCGCTCGATCCCCTCTCGTTCAACTACTACCTGATCGAGGTCAATCCCCGCGTGTCGCGGTCGTCGGCTCTGGCGTCGAAGGCCAGCGGCTATCCGATCGCCCGCGTCAGCGCCAAGATCGCCGTGGGCCTTACGCTCGACGAGATCCGCATCGCCAATACGCCGGCCAGCTTCGAACCGGCTCTCGACTATGTGGTTACCAAGATCGCCCGCTTCCCGTTCGACAAGTTCAGCGACGCTTCGAACCAGCTCGGAACCCAGATGAAGGCGACGGGCGAGGTGATGTCCGTGGGCCGCACGATGGAGGAGAGCCTCCTGAAGGCGGTGCGCTCGCTCGAAACGGGGGTCTGCCATATCTACCATAAGAAATTCGACGACTGGACGGTCGATCGGATGCTCTCCTATATCAAGGAGGGAACGGACGACCGTCTTTACGCCATCGCCGAGCTGATCCGCCGGGGCGTCGAGCTGGCGCTGATCTACAACAGCACCAAAATCGACATGTTCTTCCTCGAGAAGTTTAAGAACATCGTCGAGTTCGAAAAGGTCGTAGCGGCCAATCCCCGCGACATCGAAACGTTGCGCGACGCCAAACGCATGGGTTTTAGCGACAAGTTCATCGGTCAGTTGTGGGGCATGAGCCAGAAGGAGATGTTCCTGCTGCGGCGCGAGCACAATATTTTCCCGGTTTATAAGATGATCGATACCTGCGCGAGCGAGTTCTCCTCCTATGTGCCGTATTTCTATTCCACTTACGAGCAGGAGAACGAGTCGATCGTGAGCGAACGCGAGAAGATCGTGGTGCTCGGGTCGGGACCGATCCGCATCGGGCAGGGCGTCGAGTTCGACTATTCGACCGTGCATGCCATCTGGTCGATCCGCGCCGCCGGGTACGAGGCGATCATCATCAATAACAATCCCGAAACCGTTTCGACGGACTATACCACCAGCGACAAGCTCTATTTCGAGCCGCTGACCGTAGAGGACGTGATGAACGTTATTACGCTCGAAAAACCGAAAGGGATCGTCGTGTCGCTCGGCGGCCAGACGGCGATCAACCTCGCTGAGCCGCTGCACGAACTGGGTGTGCCGATCATCGGTACGGGTGTCGAGGCGATACGGAATGCCGAAGACCGGGGTTGTTTCGAGAAGATCATGGAGGAGTTGGGAATACCCCAGCCTGAGGCCGAGGCCGTGACCGATATCGAAGCCGGTGTGCGAGCCGCCGAACGGATCGGCTACCCGGTGCTGGTGCGCCCGAGCTACGTGCTGGGCGGCCGGGCCATGCAGATCGTTTCGAACGAGGAGCGTTTGCGCCACTATCTCCAGACGGCGGTCGAAGTCAATGAGGACAGCCCTGTGCTGGTCGATCGTTATATTATGGGCCGCGAACTGGAGGTGGACGCCATCTGTGATGGCAAGGATGTCTTCATTCCCGGTATCATGGAGCACGTCGAGAAGACGGGCATCCACTCCGGCGACTCGATCAGCGTCTATCCGACCTTCAGCGTGAGCCAGAAAGCCAAGGACA
>OKRY01003799.1_pt1 | contig 10907 bp, 9 predicted proteins | sample 1601121 | NCBI WGS metagenome assembly OKRY01 (sample SAMEA3541546, study PRJEB24748) | human gut metagenome | biome: human gut; feature: human-associated habitat; material: faeces | place: China | collected 2012
ATGCAGGAGAGCGCGGCTTCAACGAAATCGTGGAAAAACTTCTTGAAAACGGAGCCACGGTACGCTGATGATTGAACCGACGGAAAGTGAAAATCTGGCAGAATTGGACAACTTTGTGGATGTCATGGTACATATCCGTGAAGAAATTGCAGAGATTGAGACTGGAAAGGCCGACAAAGAAGACAACGTATTGGTGAATGCTCCTCATCCGGAGTACGAGATTGTGGGAGATGCTTGGACTCATCCTTATGGTCGAGCTAAGGCGGCTTATCCGATTCAGAGTGTAAGAGACAACAAATTCTGGATTAACGTAGCACGTATCGATAATACATTGGGCGACCGTAAGTTGCTACCTACACGTTACGGAAGCTTTGAATAAAGTCTTTAAAGTCACGTTGGCTTGACATAGAAAATAAGAAGAGCCACTGCATTTCTTCGTAAAAGAGGGATTCGCAGTGGCTCTTTTCATATAGGATCGGAAATGGTATTCCCTGTTTTTCCGCATAGGGAGGATACATGTACGGTAGCTATCCTGACAAATTTTGAATCATTTGAGCAGTCTTAAAAGAAAGATGAAAGTTTTTGTTTGGTTTTAGTTTATTATTTCTATATTTGTGCATCAAACAACGAAAAATAATATGAAAAACGACCAAATGTACTTGCATCCTGAAGTGGAAACCTTGTCGAGACCGGACATTGAGAAACTTCAGTTGAAACGGTTGAAAGCAACCATCAACCGTTGTATGCATTCTCCGTTCTACAAGGAACGCTTTCAGCAATACGGCATCAAACCGGAAGATATACAGTCACTGGAGGATTTACAGAAAATCCCTTTCACTACCAAACAGGATTTGCGCGACCATTATCCGTTCGGGCTTTCTGCCGTGCCTTTGGAAGAGGTAGTCCGTCTTCATTCTTCCAGTGGTACCACAGGAACTCCTACCGTGATTCTGCACACACAGCACGATTTGGAAGAATGGGCCAATGCCGTGGCGCGCTGTCTGTATATGGTGGGACTGCGTAAGGGAGATACTTTTCAGAACTCTTCCGGCTACGGTATGTTTACCGGAGGACTGGGCTTCCAGTATGGTGCCGAACGTCTAGGTATGCTGACTGTTCCAGCTGCTGCCGGCAATACCAAGCGGCAGATTAAGTTTATCACCGACTTTGGTACCACCGCTCTTCATGCCATCCCGAGTTATGCCGGCCGTTTGTACGAAGTGATGGAAGAGATGCACATCGACCCGCGCCGCGATACCCATCTGAAGACTTTGATTATCGGAGCCGAACCGCATTCTGACGAACAGCGTCGCCGTATTGAACAGATGCTGGGCGTGAAAGCCTACAACTCTTTCGGTATGTCGGAAATGTGTGGCCCGGGGGTAGCTTTTGAATGCATGGAACAGAACGGACTCCACATTTGGGAGGATTATTATATCGTAGAAATTGTGGATCCTGTCACACTGGAACCAGTACCCGAAGGCGAAGTGGGCGAACTGGTGCTCACCACCATCAACCGTGAAGCAATGCCGTTGCTGCGTTACCGTACGCGTGATCTGACCCGTATCCTTCCAGGCGATTGTCCTTGCGGACGCCATCACAAGCGTCTTGACCGAATGAAAGGCCGTAGTGACGACATGATGATTCTCAAGGGTGTCAATATTTTCCCGATTCAGATTGAGAACATCTTGCTGCAGTTCAAGGAACTGGGCAATGAGTACCTTATTACGCTGACCAACCTTGATGCGAACGATGAGATGACGGTGGAAGTAGAATTAAATGACTTTACCGATGACTATGGATTCCTTCAGAACCTGACTAAGGAAATTACCCGACAGTTGAAAGACGAAATCCTGATTACCCCGCGCGTGAAACTGGTGCCTAAAGGAAACCTGCCCGTACAGGAAGGAAAAGCCGTGCGCGTAAAAGATTTACGAAAAACATTGATTTAAAAATAAAAGAATATGACCATACATCAACTATCTGTTTTTGTAGAAAACAAGTCGGGCACACTGCTTCAGGTGCTTGAACTACTGAAAGAAGCGCATATCCAGTTGATTGCTTCTACCATATCCGATACCGTAGAGTACGGTATCTACCGTATTATTTGTTCTGAACCATTGCGTGCCTACGAGGTACTGAAGGATGCGGGCATTTCAGCCAACGTATCCGAAGTGTTTGCTATCAGTCTGGATAATGAGCCGGGACGGGCTGCCGATGCCATCCGCAGTTTCAGCGAGACAGGCATAGGTATCTCCTACCTCTATTCCTTCTTGCTGGGAGGAAAAGGTATACTGGTATTCCGTACCGACAACACGGAGAAAACGCGTGAAGTGATACTGGAAAAGAAACTTCAGTACATTGAAGAAGAAAATCTGATGAAGATGGCCTAGCGGAAAGTCAGGCGGCGATTGCAAATGAAATTGACGGCACCGTAGACAAAGAGTCCGAGGAACTGTGCCAGGTATTCATTGCAGTGAAGAAGCTCCACGAGTATAAGAAGAAAAAGGAACTGCGCACTATAAGCCAGTGCGAAAGCACCAATAAAAAATAGCATCTGATGCCAGATGCTATTTTTTTTGTCATCTGTTTCAAGCGGAAAAATCCAGTATTTACACCAGATAAAGTTGTGTATCTGTGCTACGATGTATGCGCATATATTGGCTATAATATAACTCTCGCCCTCGATGTGCATCAACAGCCATACCACGAAAGCTGCAATCAGGGCATTGAGCGTTCCTACTATTGCAAAGCGTATAATCCGTACCGATTCCTTCATCCGGTTACTTTCTTGTCTTTTTCCTTGAAACGTTATTAATTATTTTCCTTGAGATCAATTTTCAGATTCAGTTCATCCAACTGTTTCTGATCGAGGAAGCCAGGAGCATCCAGCATCACGTCACGTCCGGAGTTGTTCTTCGGGAAGGCGATGCAGTCGCGAATAGAATCCAGACCGGCAAACAGAGATACCCAACGGTCAAGTCCGTATGCCAGACCACCGTGAGGAGGTGCACCAAACTTGAAGGCATTCATCAGGAAGCCGAACTGTTCCTGTGCTTTCTCTGGAGTGAATCCCAGGATTTCGAACATTTTAGCCTGCAATGCTGAGTCGTGGATACGGATAGAACCACCACCAACTTCCACACCGTTGATAACCATATCGTATGCATCGGCACGTACAGCTGCGGGATCGGTATCCAGCAAAGGAATATCCTCGTCTTTCGGGTGAGTGAACGGATGGTGCATAGCCATCAGACGGCCTTCTTCTTCGCTCCATTCGAACATCGGGAAGTCTACTACCCACAGGCAAGCAAACTTGTTCTTGTCGCGCAAGCCCAGCTGGTTACCCATCTCCAGACGCAGTTCGCAAAGCTGCTTGCGGGTCTTCATGGCATCGTCACCACTCAGAATCAGAATCAAGTCACCCGGTTTAGCACCGAATGCTTCTTTCATCTTTTGCAGCACATCTTGGCTGTAGAACTTGTCTACGCTTGACTTCACGGTACCGTCTGCTTCAATACGTGCATATACCATACCTTTAGCACCAATCTGCGGACGTTTTACGAACTCTGTCAACTGATCCAGCTGCTTGCGAGTGTAGTGAGCTGCACCTTCTGCACAGATACCACCGATATAAGCTACATTGTCGAATACAGAGAAACCATAGCCTTTCAGCACATCCATCAGTTCGACGAACTTCATGCCGAAACGTAAATCCGGTTTGTCACTTCCGTAATACTTCATGGCATCTGCCCACGGCATACGCAGGAACGGTTCTGTAAGTTCCACTCCGCGAAGTTCCTTGAACAAATGTTTGGCCATACCCTCAAAAGTATTAATGATGTCTTCCTGTTCTACGAAGCTCATTTCGCAGTCAATCTGTGTGAACTCAGGCTGACGATCTGCACGAAGGTCTTCATCACGGAAACATTTTACAATCTGGAAATAACGGTCGAAGCCGGAAACCATCAGCAGCTGCTTCAAAGTCTGCGGAGACTGAGGCAATGCGTAGAACTGTCCCGGATTCATACGTGAAGGAACCACGAAGTCGCGTGCACCTTCCGGAGTAGAACCAATCAGCATCGGAGTTTCCACTTCCAGGAAGCCTTTGCTATCCAAATAACGGCGTACTTCCATCGTCATGCGGTGACGGAGTTCCAAATTCTTGCGTACAGCAGTACGGCGCAAGTCCAGATAACGGTATTTCATACGAAGGTCATCTCCCCCGTCCGTATTATCTTCAATGGTGAAAGGTGGTGTCTGGGCTGAATTCAGAATATTCAGTTCCGATACGATGATTTCAATTTCTCCCGTCGGGATATTAGCATTTTTGCTGGAACGTTCGCTTACAGTTCCTTTCACCTGAATCACGAATTCACGTCCCAGGTGGTTGGCACACTCACAAAGTTCGGCGTTCACCTCCGTATTGAACACCAGCTGCGTAATACCGTAGCGGTCGCGGAGGTCTACAAATGTCATTCCTCCCATCTTACGTGCACGCTGCACCCATCCGGCCAGTGTCACGTTCTTGCCTGCATCGGCGAGTCGTAACTCACCGCAAGTATGACTTCTAAACATATCTTTATTAAATGTTAGTTTTATCTAATTGACGGGCAAAGTTAGCATCTATTTTTCATTTATGCAATAAAAATCCCCCTTCAAAGGGCGAATAAGAATGAATAAAGAATGCATATTTCGGCAAATTCTTTGAATAAATAAAAGGACTATTCTAAAAAAATATATACTTTTGCTTTGCAATTACTCAAATTAAGACAAACATTATTCCAATTTTATGGCAAAAGAACATGTAAAATGCCTGATCATCGGATCAGGTCCTGCAGGATACACGGCCGCTATCTATACCAGCCGTGCCAATCTTTCTCCCGTGCTTTATGAAGGAATACAACCCGGCGGTCAGCTTACTATTACCACCGAAGTAGAAAACTTTCCCGGCTATCCGGATGGGGTAACCGGTCCGGTGCTGATGGACGACCTGAAAAGACAGGCTGAACGTTTCGGCGCCGATATTCGCAACGGCATTGTGACTAAAGCCGATCTGAGCAAGGCCCCTTATACTTTTGTAGTAGACGATGAAAAGGAAATCACCGCTGATACGGTTATTATCTCTACCGGTGCTACTGCTAAATATCTGGGACTGGAAGACGAAAAGAAATATGCGGGTATGGGTGTCAGTGCCTGTGCTACTTGCGACGGATTCTTCTATCGCAAGAAAACCGTAGCTGTAGTGGGCGGTGGCGATACAGCCTGCGAAGAAGCTGTATACCTGGCAGGACTGGCCAGCAAGGTATACCTTGTGGTACGCAAGCCGTTCCTTCGTGCTTCTAAAATCATGCAGGAACGTGTACTGAATCATCCGCACATTACCGTATTGTTTGAACACAATGCTATAGGCTTGTTCGGCGATAACGGTGTGGAAGGCATGCACGTAGTGAAACGCATGGGTGAAGCCGACGAAGAACGCTACGATGTGGCTATTGACGGATTCTTCCTGGCTATCGGTCACAAACCGAATTCCGATATCTTCAAGCCATGGGTGAAAACCGATGAAACCGGTTATATCATCACTGAAGGCAATACTCCGTGTACAGGTGTTCCGGGCGTATTTGCTGCAGGCGATGTAGCTGACCCGCATTACCGTCAGGCTATTACAGCAGCCGGAAGCGGATGTAAGGCAGCCATCGAGGCAGAACGTTATTTGTCTGCTAATGGACTTCTATAATTTGAATTACTCACAACCTAAATAAAAATTACGATGAAAGTTTTTAAATTAAAAAGAACTTTTGCGGCGGTAATTTTAGTGGGAGGTGCCATGACCGCATTCGCCCAGCAGATGCCGCCCATTCCGACCGATCCCAACGTGCGTATCGGTAAGTTAGAAAACGGATTGACTTACTACATCCGTCACAATGAGTTGCCCGACAATCAGGCCGACTTCTACATTGCACAGAAAGTGGGTTCTATTTTGGAAGAAGACAACCAGCGTGGTCTGGCACACTTCCTGGAGCACATGTGTTTCAACGGAACCACTCACTTCCCCGACAACCTGCTTCGTGAATACCTCGAAACCATCGGTGTGAAGTTTGGAGCTAACCTGAACGCTTATACTTCAGTAGATGAAACCGTGTACAATATTTCTAACGTACCGGTTATCCGTGACGGAATCGTAGACTCTTGTCTGTTGATTTTGCACGACTGGGCCAATGACCTGACACTTGCTCCGAAAGAAATCGACAAGGAACGTGGAGTTATCCATGAAGAATGGCGTACACGCACAGGAGCCATGATGCGTATGTATGAAAAGGTATTCCCTGCCATGTATAAAGACAGTAAGTATGCCTACCGTCTGCCTATCGGAACAATGGAAGTGGTAGACAACTTCCCCTACCAGGCTTTGAGAGACTATTATGAAAAATGGTATCGTCCAGACCAGCAGGGTATTGTGGTAGTAGGCGACATCAATGTGGATAGCATTGAAGCTAAAATCAAGAAGTTGTTCTCTCCGATTGAAATGCCGGCCAACGCTGCAGAACGTACCTACTTCCCTGTGCCCGACAATGATGAACCTATCATTACCATGGCAAAAGACAAGGAACAGCAGGTGCCCATCGTATATCTGTTCCACAAACACGATGTAGTGCCTAACGACCAGAAGAACAACATGGGTTATTTGGTTATGAACTACATGGTTTCTTCTATCGAAAGCATGCTTAACAGCCGTTTGAACGAGCTGACCCAGCAGGCTAACCCGCCGTTCATTGAAGCAGGTGTACAGGATGGAGATTACCTGGTAGCTAAGACAAAAGGAGCATTTGCAGCCTTTGCCGCAGCCAAGGAAGACGGCATCATCCTGACCACAGAAACATTGATGCGCGAAATTGAACGCGTGCGTCAGTTTGGTTTCACAGCCAGCGAATATGCCCGTGCGAAAGCTGACTACCTGCGCGGACTGGAATCTGCTTACAATGAACGTAACAAGCAGCGTAATGCCAGCTATGTAAATGAATACGTTCGTCATTTTATTGACAATGAACCGATTCCGGGCATTGAAAATGAATATGCCATCATGAACCAGATTGTGCCGAACATTCCGGTAGAAGCCGTTAATCAAGTAATGAAGCAGCTTATTACAGAGAAAAACATCGTGTTGAGCGTATTCTGTCCGGAGAAAGACGGTATGAAATACCCGACTGAAGCTGAACTGAAAGCCGTAATCGACAAGGTAAAAGCTGAAAAGCTGACGGCTTATGTAGACAAGGTATCTGATGAACCGCTGATGAAGGAAAAACCGCAGGCTGGAAAGGTAGTGAAAACAGAACAGGGTGTGTTCGGTTCTACTATCCTGACACTGAGCAACGGTGTGCGTGTCATCTTGAAGCCGACAGACTTCAAGGCTGACGAAGTACGCATGCAGGCCTTCAGTCCGGGTGGAACTTCTTTGTTCAACGATAAAGATGTATTGCAGTTCGCTCTGATCAGCCAGATTGCTTCATTGGGTGGACTGGGCAACTTCAATTCTGTAGACCTGGATAAAGTATTGGCCGGAAAGATGGCATCAGCCAGCGCAATGGTCAACACCTATTCAGAAGGATTGTCAGGAAGCTGCTCTCCGAAAGACTTGGAAACCATGCTGCAGCTGACTTACCTGCGCTTCACTGCGCCGCGTATGGACCAGGAAGCCTTCACTTCTTTCATCACACGTAACAAGGCTGCTCTGGCTAATCAGGAAGCTGATCCGATGACTGCATTCAGCGATTCTATCAACGTAGCACTTTACAACCGTCATCCGCGTGCGTTGTCTATGAAAGCCGACATGCTCGACAAGATTGACTACAACAAAGTGATGGAATTCTACAAGAACCGTTTTGCGGATGCCAGCGACTTTACCTTCATTCTGGTAGGTAACGTAGATGCAAAAACAGCTACTCCGCTTATCGAGCAGTACCTGGGTGCACTGCCAGCCACCAAACGTAATGAAAAATTCCGCGATACAGGTATGGCCATCCGCAAAGGACACTTCGAAAACAACTTCGTGAAGGAACTGGAAACTCCGAAGGCTACCGTGCTGATGGTATATTCTGGCGATTGCAAATATGATTTGAAGAACAACCTGCAGATGAGCATGCTTGGTCAGTTGCTGAACATGGTTTACCTGCGTACCGTACGTGAAGATGCCGGTGGTACATACGGTGTAAGCTGTAACGGAAGCCTGAGCAAATATCCGACAGAGAAAGGTGCCTTCCAGGTATACTTCGATACTGACCCGAACCGTCGTGAAGAAATGGTGAAACTGATTAACGAAGGTATTCAGGAATTCATCGAAAAAGGTCCGGTTAGCGAAGACTTGAGCAAGGTGAAGGAATACATGCTGAAGACTTACAAGCAGAACCAGAAAGAAAACGGTTACTGGATGAATATCCTGAACACTTACTACTGGGAAAATCTAGATATGAATACCGGATACGAAGCCACAGTAAATGCTATCAGCGGTGACGACCTGAAAGCCTTTACCAAGACCTTCTTCGGACAGAAGAACGAAGTGGAAGTCAGCATGAGTTCTCCGGTACAGAAATAATGAAACCGTGAAATTACTCCGATTATGTTATTGACCGAAATACGGAGGAATCAAAAACTTGCCGCAAAGCGGAACCCGATGTACGACAGGAACCGCTTTGCCAAGTTTCTGATTTATCTGTTTACTGCATTTTGGGCAGCGTACCTCATTCTGATTGGGGTTACGCTGCCCATTGCTTTTGAAGAAGGATTCCCCACAATGGAACCCTACGATATGCTCAATGCCTGTCTGCCAGGCTTCCTGTTCATTGATTTTCTGCTGCGCTTTCTTTTTCCTACTCCTGTGCAGCAAATCAAACCCTACCTGCTGCTGCCGATTAAAAAGCAACAGCTCATCAATGTCCTGCTCGTACAAGTGGGACTGAAAGCTTTCAATCTCTTTTGGCTCTTTTTCTTCGTCCCCTTTGCTGCCATGACCGTGATACGTTTCTATGGTGTAACCGGTGTGGTGTGCTATGCACTCGGAATCTGGCTTCTGATGGTGGCCAACGCCTATTGGAGCGTACTGGTGCGCACATTGCAGCGTCGCCACATAGTCTGGGTACTGCTTCCCGTGGGATGCTATGTCCTGCTGGCAGTAGGAGGATTTTTCTATTCATACGTCAGCGATTTCTCCATGGCGTTAGGCGAGGCTCTCATTCAGGGGAAAATATTGGCCTATCTGGGAATACTGGTCGTCATAGCCCTGCTGGCTTTTTTGAACAGCCGTGTACAGATGGCCTGTATTTACAGTGAACTGAACCGCCGGGAAAAAATGCCGCAGGTAAAACATGCCGGACGCTACCGTTTCCTGAACCACTTCGGACTGACAGGCGAATACATGAAACTGGAACTGAAGATGATATTCCGCAACAAGGCTCCCAAAAAGAACTTCCAGATGATGACCGTGATCATCGTATCGTTTGCACTGAGTCTGCTGGGGTTCAGACATGCCGGTGAGGAAGAATTCTTCAGTCTTCATCTGTATGTGGTATATTGCTTCACGGGATACGCCATCAGCATCTTGTCGCGCATCATGGCCTATGAAGGTAATTACCTCGACGGATTGCTTATGCACCGTGGTTCCCTGCTCTATCTGTTCCGGGGCAAATACTATGTGTATTGCCTGCTGCTGGTCATTCCACTAATGTGCATGCTACCTGCCCTTATTTGGGGAAGTATCTCCGTCCTGCTGGTCTTCAGCCAGCTGTTCTACACGGCCGGCGTTACTTTTCCAGTGATTATGCTGTTGGTCCTTATGAACCGAAAGACCGCCCCGCTGGACGCTTCCCTCATGGGAAAAGGCCAGTGGAACTCTCCCTATCAGGCCTTGAGCGTAGCTTTTGCCTTTTTTGCGCCGATAGCCATCTGTCGCATATTGTTCATTTGGATGGAGCCTTCCACAGCCTATCTGGTTTGTACCCTGCTGGGTGTGCCGGGCATCGTGCTTCATCCCCTTTGGTGCAAGCTGCTCTACCGGAAAGTATTTCAGAAACGGCATTCGCTCATGGAAGACCTTCGCGAAACAAGGTGATTTTTTATCTGTAACCAATCAATGAATTCTTATGGAAATCAAGATACATAACCTGAAAAAGACCTATGGCAGCAAGACGGCTGTCGATATTCCCGACTACACCCTGCAGGGGCCTGAAATCCTGGGATTGATGGGCAATAACGGGGCTGGGAAAACCACTCTGTTCCGCCTGATGCTCGACCTGTTGAAAGCCGACAGCGGAAATGTATGCCTAGACGGAACCGACGTGTCACAAAGTGAAGACTGGAAGTCGCACGTAGGAGCCTATATGGACGAGAGTTTTCTGATAGATTACCTTACCCCCGAAGAATATTTCCAGTTCTGCGGACGCATGTACGGATTCGATGCAGCCACCCTTCATGAACGGATTTATCGTTATGAACGTTTTCTGGGCGATGAAATCCTGAAAGAAAAGAAATACATCCGCAACCTTTCGGCCGGAAACAAGCAGAAGACGGGTATTGTTACCGCTCTGCTGCACAATCCGAAACTCGTCATTCTGGATGAACCGTTCAATTTCCTCGACCCTACTTCACAATCGTTACTCAAGCATCTCCTCAAGCACTATTGTGAAGAACAAAAGGCCACTATTCTTGTGTCAAGCCACAACTTGAGCCACACCGTCGACCTCAGTACCCGTATCGTATTGCTGGAACAGGGGCATCTGCTCCGCGACCTTGACAATACCGATGGGGCTGCCGGAGTAGAGTTGGAAAACTATTTCGAGGTAAAAGAATAAAATAAACACATAGCGAAAAAGTAAATTTGGGCAAAGCGTAGCGAATTAGCTGATAGAGCGTTC
>OKRY01003801.1_pt1 | contig 10905 bp, 5 predicted proteins | sample 1601121 | NCBI WGS metagenome assembly OKRY01 (sample SAMEA3541546, study PRJEB24748) | human gut metagenome | biome: human gut; feature: human-associated habitat; material: faeces | place: China | collected 2012
GGCGAAAGTCTCGTGAAATTAAAAGAAAGGAAAATCGGGTAGGGTGACAACCACCTGAAAAAATTCCGGTAAAAACAGTAGTAGGAGTAGTTTGCAAAAAAACATTTAAGCGTAATAAAATTTAAGTGATATTTCAAGGGAAAGAGTACTTTAATACTTTATGACTGATATTCTGAGATGGAAAGCAAATGGGATAAAGCATTTTTGACAATAGGATATTATTTTGTTGAAATGCTTGGTAACATTACCACTTAAGAAGTGTAAAAGTACATAAGTGAGCAGACGGAAGAATCGAGAAAAGAAGACGGTATTGTAAAAAAACTTTATTTAGATAATGGAAACGCTGAGATATGATGTTAAGTTGACATTTATAAAGCGTGTTTGAGATATAAAATGACGGGAGGAAAAATAGGATGAACGAATTGTTTGCTAGAATGCAATACGAACCAAGTATTTTAATGTTTGGTAACAAGTATAAGAGATTGAACTCGGTAGTGTTTGATTATGCATGGAATGCCGTTATTACAACAAATTGCGATTTATCGCTTTCTGCAGCGTTAAAGAATGATAGGAGAGCAATTGTTGATGTAATCAAAAAAGATGAAATGCAAGCCAATCTAATGGATAGAAGGAGACTTCATGTTATTAGATTATTTGGAGAGGATTATCCTGAAGAGTGTTTAAATGAACTTGATAAAGAAGACATTACTGATAGAGCTAGTGCTATTTTATCAAGAATGGCTGAAATTATTCAACGTAATGGAATAATACTTATTGAAGATTTTGAAGAAATCTGTTTTTCACATAAAGAACTAAGAAAGTCATTTAGAAATTTATATCAAAATCAAAAACAGATTTATATTTTTAATTGCAAAAATAAGGATCAATATCTGTTGGCATTAGAAGCTCAAGGAATAGCTGTTATTATTGAACAGAGTATAAATGATTATTTTGAAGAATTTTTGGGAGAAGAACAGGAACTTGATTTTCAAGATTTATCTAATGCTATTCAATTTTATGTTGAAGCAGAAAAAACGCAGACACCAATTTCAATAGAAAGTAAGTATTTACTTGAGACAGAATCATTTGCAACATTACTTAATATCAGATTATTAAATGAAATAAAAATACCAAAGAATATGTATAGTGACTATTTTTATATGTTCCTAAAAAATAGCGTTAGGGAGCCGCAGTGGTATGGATATAACTATGGTTTTAATCTTCATAGAGCATATGAAGACGAATTATATCGTAAAGTAAAAAAAGGTTTAGAGAATGTAGGTAAATCTAATAACAGACCACTGTTGGTTGTTGGACAAACGGGAACTGGAAAAAGTATCTCTTTAGCTGCAATTGCGTATAGAATTTTTAACGAAAAAAAATATCCAGTAATATATATAAATGATCCAGATGTGAATTTTTATTCTAATACTGAATACAAGCAGAAAGGAATAAATAGAAAAGGTTCTCCAGCATTTAATGCACTGGATGCATTACTGAAATGTTTGGAAAATTTCGGAACGAAAGCTACTTTTTTAGTATGGGATACTTCGAGTTACAGTACTGGAAGAGAAAAATGTTATAGACTTTATCAGGCATTATTGGCAAGAGGCAGAAAGGTATACTTGCTAAGTAGTGCGTATGAAGTAAATAATGAACAAGTTAATTTGGAAAATGAGGATGAGTATGTTGAAGAAAGTGTTCTTGACAAGAAGTTTGAAGAGTGCAATGCAACTGTAGAAATAACTACAGAGGTAGAACAATTAAAAAACATTCTTATTAGTAAATGTAAGATGTCAGAAGGACAAGTGAATATAATGATAAACTATTATGCAAAGAATAGTTCAAATTATTTGTCAATGTTTTATCAAATTTTTGATATTATACGTGAAGATTTATCAAAAGGAGTATTTAAAGAAGCAAATGCTAATCTACAAGATTTAGACAAAATATTGGAGAAAGGAATTGAAGATACAGCACCAATAAATAATATCTTTGCATTGGCAATGAAGAAAATAGAGTCTGATTTGGTGAACGCAGGAATTATTGATAATTTAGATAATGTAGCAGATAACGAAAAGAATAAAATTGTAGTTGCAAAAGATGACTTTATAAAATGTATTGCTGTGTGTAGTCAATTTAAGTTGAAAATGCCTTATGATTTTGCACTAAGAATACTTAAGACATATAATGAAAGAATTATCCAAACATTAACAAAATCCACCTTTTTTGTGATTACGCAGGATTATTATGAGAATTATGAAATATCATTGAGAACGCCTTTGGAAGCTTCTATGTATTTGTCTGCAAAAAACTTGACGCCGCTTGATGAAATAGAATGTGTAGTGGAGATGCTTAGGATGATGAATCCTAGTAGTGGATATGGACAACAACAAGAAGTGCGCTTATGTGAAAAAATAATTCGCATTATTGGTCCCAATAGCATGAATCGTGATATAAGGAATAAATACAATAAAGGATATCCAGAAATAATAAGTGCGTTAAAAGAGCTTCGAGAAGAACGTAATATCTGGGAGCCGATTCTCATTTCACAAGAAATAACATATTTGAGAGAATACTATGGTATGAATGAAGCGTTAAGTATAACGGATAGAATTAAAGTTCTTGAAGAGGCAATAAGAATCGCGAATGATGTATTGAGCAAGATAGAGTACATTGGCATTTCCATGGGAACCAGAAATGCAATAATTGTAGAATCATGCAACAGTAAACTCCTTTTATGCCAGTTAAAGGAAACAAATGACACGTTGATATTTAAAGAATTACGTCGAGATTTAAGAAACGTTATTAGATATGATAACTTTGATTATCACGCATATGTTACATTAATGAAAGCTTCGATAACAGAGTATAAAAATGAAGATGACAACATACGTAAAATAGAATTGTTGGAGTCAATGTGTTCTGTGGCTGATGAGATTATGTTTGAAAATCCTGACGTAGCAAATTCTGAGTATTTCCAAAGGAAAGTTACAGAAATATATACATTGTTAGAAGATACAGATACTGTTAAATCATATATTGAAGAATTAGTTGAGAATGGTTCATCTGCCGGACTTTACGTATGGGCAAGAAAGATTTTGATCGAGAATAAAGTAGATTATAAGAAACCAATTATAAACTCAATTCAGCAAGGTGCATGCGAAAAGGTATATGCAATATTTCAGAATGAGAGATATAAGACTGTGCTTGGGGAGAGTGAACCATGCCAATATATGCTCCTTAATATTGTATGGTTAATGAATAACAAGCAACCTATATATTTAGCAGGTGAATGCTGGATTACTAGAATGAGAGAGAATACGTGGAAGGAATTATTAAGCATCTGTAATGGGTATATAATGAAATTCTGCAATGAAGCAGAAAATGCACATCAAATGGCCAAAAATATTAAGTATATAAAAGCATTATGTTTAGGACAACTTGGGCAATATGGAGAGAGCGTTTCTGTGTTAAGGTCAATGGAGGAGGATTCATCACTTGGACTAAAACGTATCTATACTAAGCATATGCTTTGCAATGAAAATGGAATACCTCGCAAATTTACTGGAAGGCTTGGAAAATATGATGAGATTAACAGAAATGGTTTAATATATATTGACGAGTTTGGAAAGAATCCAATATATTATCATGGTCCACATATGAAGTCTGCTGAACTTGATGAGGGTAAGGTGTTCGATGATATAGAAATTGGTTATAGTAATATTGCTCCTAAGGCATTTAGAGATGTTGAAAGTAAGGGATGATTAAATGAAAGAACAGAAGATAGAAAAAATAAGAAAACTTGCACACAGCATAGATTCAAGAATTAATTTATTTGAGGGTTTGGTTTCTAAAGAAATATCAACATACAAAGGAGAATTGCTTTTTTGGCGACAGATTGTTAATGTGTATGGGGTGTTTGCTGATTGTGATCGTGTGCAAGTTAAAGAAAAACGTAATTTGATTGAATTGATGAAGCGTTACAATCTTTTGGACAGAAACGGATATGAATTTATCAAGAGCTTTTGGAACGATATATCAGAATTAAGAAAATGGTTTTGTCATAATAATGATGATACATTGTATTATCCTGCGATACGAAAAAAAAAGATTGAAAAATTTTTAGGTCATGCATTTGTTTTAGCAACAAATAAACCAACTACAATAGATTCGGTTCAACAAAATGATTGGAATGTCTTGAATTTTAATATTGAAAGTCGCTTTGATGAGTATTTGAATCTAATTGAAAAGGCTTTTGTCTTATGGCAAACAAGTCCAGATAAAGAAGAGTTGATATCTGAATGGGTAGAAATACAATCAAAAGCATTATTTTCCGATAAAGAATTGATTCAGAATGTTTTAGCTGAAATTGCAAAATATGACATACTAAATCAGGGGTTGAGAAACACGACACCGACCAATATGGCTATGATGTATTATAGGCAATTAGAGTCTGGAGGATATTCTCAAAAAAATATTGCTGATGAAATGAATTACGGAACAAATTTAAAAAGAACAAATAAAGAAATTATACAAGATAGTATTCGTAATTCGGGTATAATCTAAAAAGTTACTCAGTACAAAGGCATAAACTTATAATAACTATTTAATGTAAATTTGCTAGGCAAGTCTAATTGCATTTTGAGGCATTTGAAGTCTAAGGTTCAAATGGTAACAGTTTGGCAACAACCATGCAGTTGGTAGAAATGATCATTGCAATTTATGTAAAGGTAAGTCTCATATTAGAAATAGAACTTAAACAAAATAAAGTGTTTGTGGCTTGGCTCAGTATCTAGAGTAAGGGTCTATAGGTATGTTTGTAGTTGATGATGTTAAATCTGTTAAGCTATTTTCTTGATTAAAGAATGGAAAAGATTCGCTGCAGGCATTATCGTAAGGATAATCACTATGAGAATAGCTTCGCGGCATCTTTTATGTGGCTTTATGCTTATGCTACGCATTTGAAAACATACTGGCTACCAAGATCTGAATGGAAAACAAGTGGTAAATCAGTATTACGGCAGATATTTGCCCAATGACTGTAAATATTTTCATAGTGTCTGTAAGAGCTCAGACATTGTTTCTCTGGCATATAAGTGCATCCTGTGCATCACGGAGTTCGCACTTAAGATGAGCGATTTCCTTCTCTTCTTCAGAAGCGTAATTACCGGAATAGATGACGGGAATATCACTGTCATTATCTATGAACTGGGCTTCGTCGCGGACAAGGGTACTGACATCAATCTCAAATTCTTTGCACATTCAATCTGTGTAAGATCAGGGTGTTCTCCTGTGATAGTTGATAGTATCAAATTTGAACTTCTTGGCGTGATGAGTTTTTTTGCCGTGACATAATGAGTTCCTCTTCTTTCTTTATTATGCAACATTTATAGGGATAATTCATTTTGTTTTGTATTATTTAGATGCTAACACTATTACGGATGTGAGAATATTGATAAGGTGTTTTTAAGAGATGAAAATGGACTTGAAATTGGTATAGAAGAAGCTGATAAGGAATTAAATTATATAGATAAGATATCAATGAGAGGGATTGGATATAGTTGGATTCAAACAATCAATTTTTCAAAGAACAGTACTACGATGGTTCAAACATATGAATAAAAATTTATAGAAGAATTGAATAAGCATCCATATGAAAGTCTGATGTTTAAATCATTAAGAGGTGAATTCTGGATAGAGGAAAGTTTTACAAAAACAGAATATTCTATAGAGGGTGAAATACGTTGTGGTATTCAAGGCGTTGATTTTTGGTGTGGAGATGTGGAAGTTTATATTGGCATTGATCGATTAAAGAATAAACACTGTGCCGGATTCGGGTATCTGGAAGTCCTTTCTATTATAGTAAATCGTGGAATTGGTACACCCCAAAAGGCTATGTTACATTCCCCTGATTAGTGATATAATAAATGCATTGGACTAAAATAGAGAACGGAGGCTATCCATGCAGGAAGAAAAAGTATCACTCATCCGAAGCGGCTTAGAAACAGCATACATTAACGGAAATGTTGTATCAGAGTTATCCTATAAGCCGAATTTTGTTTCAAATAATTACAATGAAGGTAAGAAAGTTCTTTCTGTAATCGAGGATGAACTTTTGAAATGTGACAAGTTTCAAATAAGTGTTGCGTTTATTACACTTGGTGGAGTAACACCACTTTTGCAAACATTAAAAGAGCTAGAAAAAAAGGGGATTCCGGGAGAAATTCTGACTTCTGATTATCTTGATTTTAGTGAACCTTTAGCATTGAAAAAGTTACATTCATTAAGTAATGTTAAGATCAAAATGTATGATACAAAAGCTGCAAATAACGGTTTTCATACGAAAGGCTATATTTTCAAAGAAAAAGAAATATATCGCATTATTATTGGAAGTTCCAATATGACAAGTGCCGCACTCACAACAAATCGTGAATGGAATACGAAGTTAGTTTCGACATTTCAGGGAGAAATGGCAGAAGATATTTTACAAGAATTTGATGAGCTTTGGAATTCGAAATATGCATATGAGTATGATACATTTTATGAAGAATACAAACAAAGATATGATATTATCAAAACGCAAAAAAGGATAGCACAAGAGGAAAATGTCACTTCATTAGAGCGGTATAGATTAAAACCAAATAGCATGCAGGTTCGTTTTATCGCAAATCTTCGAAAAATTTTGCAGCATAATGAACAAAGGGCATTGTTGATCAGTGCAACAGGTACCGGTAAAACATATGCATCTGCTTTCGCTATGCGCGAACTCGGATTTAAACGGGTGTTATTTCTCGTTCATAGAGCAACACTCGCAACGCAGGCGAAAAATTCTTATCAAAGAGTTTTTGGTAATGCTGTGTCTATGGGATTAGTGGGGGCAGGTTATCATCAATATGGCAAAGATTATGTATTCGCGACTGTTGAGACATTGAATAAAGATGCACATTTGCAAAAATATAAACCGGATGAATTTGATTGTATTATTTTAGATGAAGCTCATCACAGTTCTGCCAATACCTATCAAAAAGTAATGCAATATTTTAGACCACGTTTGTTTTTAGGTATGACGGCAACACCGGATAAGCGAGCGGACAATGATGCAAACGATAATATATATGAAATATTTCATCACCAGATTGCTTATGAGATTCGTTTGCAACAGGCGATGGAAGAGGATCTGTTATGTCCGTTTCATTATTTTGGAATTACGGATCTGTCGGTTGTGCGGGATACGAAAGCAAAGAATATTTCGGAAGAAGAGTTTAATAAACTTATATGTGATGAGCGTGTGAAACACATTATTGAGCAGTCAGAGTATTACGGATATAGTGGCGATCGCGTAAAAGGATTGATTTTTTGCAGTCGTAAACAGGAATGCAAAGAATTATCAAAGAAATTTAATGATCTGGGTTATCGCACAGTAGCACTTAGTGGTGAGGATTCAGAAGAAGTAAGACAAAATGCATTTGAGCGATTAGCAATGGAGGAAGGTGAACAGACGGATAAAACAAAACCATTAGATTATATTTTCTCTGTTGATATATTAAACGAGGGTGTAGATATTGTTGAAGTTAATCAGGTTATTATGTTGCGACCAACACAATCGCCTATTGTTTTTATTCAACAGTTAGGAAGAGGATTACGTAAAGCAAATGGCAAAGAATATGTTGTAATCCTTGATTTTATTGGTAATTATAATAATAACTTTATGATTCCGGTAGCATTATCAGGAGATCGTTCTTATAATGCTGATACGATTCGTAAATATGTGATCAGCGGAAATCGAACCATTCCTGGGGCTTCAACAATTCATTTTGATGAAGTAGCAAAGAATAAAATATTTCATTCGATTGATCGCATTAGAGGGATAAAGTCAATTATTCGTGAAAGTTATATTTCGCTTAAAAACAGACTTGGGAGAACCCCACATCTATATGATTTTTATAGTAACAATGAGGTAGATCCATTGGTTATTATCAGGGAATATAAAACATATTATGGATTTTTAGAAAGTATGGAGAAAGCGAATTATTGTTGCACATTGACAGAACAAGAGAAGTTGATCCTTGAATATTTATCGAAAACAATATTAAGTGGGGTGCGTCCTGAGGAACTCGAAATCCTTCAACTGTTATTACGTCAAAATACAATTTCTATAGAAACTTTTCAAAAACTATATCAGGAAAAGTATCGTAAAAATATTATGGAGGATCAGGTTAATTGTGCACTAGAAGTATTACAGGGAAAGTTTGTAAGTAATGAGAAGGAGTATCAAAAATATGAAACTATAGATATGATATCGTGTGATCAAACAAGCCGGATTACCAGAGTGTCTAAGTATGGGGAACTACTTAGAAATGTTGAATTTAGAAGTCAGGTGGAAGATATTATCAAAGTAGGGTTGGCACGTTATCATGATAAATTTATGAATACAAATGAAGTTGTTTCACCATTTGTATTGTATGAAAAATATTCGAGAAGAGATGTAAGTTTGTTGATGAATTGCGGAAAAGATTTGTCATCCGTTATGTTTGGAATGAAGCGTATTCAGGAAGATGTGTTTATTTTTGTTACATATCATAAAGAGAAGGCAGAAGATGAACGCAATTATGTAGACGGTAAACCGGATTATGCGGACGTATTTGAAGATAATATGATTTTTAAATGGGATTCCAAAATCGGAATGGGTATGGAAAGTACTTATATGAAAGATGTCATAACAGCACCAAGAAAACATTTATTTGTAAAGAAAAGTGATGCAGAATCAAACTTTTATTATATGGGAACATTTGATATTATAGATGTAAAAGAAGCTCGTAAGGAAGATAACAAAGGAAAATTAAAACCAATCAGTAAGGTGGTTGCCAAGATGCATCATCCGGTAAGGGATGATTTACTATGTTATTTGCAAAGTAATATCGAATAGAATCATACAGAGGACAAAAGGCGGGTAGCAAGGAAGCGATTTTGGCTATTCGTTAAGACCGAAATATTTTCGTTTCCCATATATAAATGCATCAGATAATAGAGCATTATTATAAGATAAAAGAAATGAATTGAGAATACACTACAAGGAGTATACGAAATGAAAACAATAAAGGTAGTTGCTGCAGTGATCCAAAGACAAAAGAATGATAAAAAAGAAATATTTGTAACCCAGAGAGGATATGGAGAATTTGCAGGTGGCTGGGAATTTCCGGGTGGAAAGATAGAGGAAGGTGAGACACCACAAGAAGCATTGATCAGAGAAATCAAAGAAGAATTGGATGCAGATATTCTGGTTGGAGATCTGATTGATGTAGTAGAATATGATTATCCCAATTTTCATTTATCAATGAATTGTTATTGGTGTGAATTGAAATCAGCGCATGTAGAGCTAAAAGAGCATGAGGATGCTAAATGGCTTGTAAGGGAAGAACTTACTACCGTTGATTGGCTACCGGCAGATATTACGTTGGTAAAGAAGATAGTACAAAGTAGAAAGGCATTCCCATGACAAACTCCACCCCTTCAAACCAACCCCTCCCCACCCCTTCCATCGAAGCCCTCTACTCCCAAGAATTCCCCGACACCATGTCCTTTGACGCCATTTCCGCAAAGCTTGATTCCATGCGATCACATCCTGCGATCGCACAGCTAAGACAAAAATTTTGCTATCAATTGGCATTTGTGCTGACAGATGGTTTCACGCAGTGTGAGCAGATATCTTTGGAAATGGAAGAGGACTCTTTGCTGAAATCGTTTTATGAAAATATCAAAAAGCTGGATGCAGTATCAACCGACAGCTTTTTTTTCAAGGCATTTTATTTTTATTTGCAAAAAGAGTACAATAAGTGCAAAGGCAATATTCATAAGCTTTGTCATGTGCAATGGAAGCAGGATATTTTAAAGGAAGATCAGGTGCTTGATTATCTTTTGGTTCCATTTCAAAATGCACCGGATGAAATCTGGAATTTTATCATGGATGAAGTAAATAGTATGCACTGTGAAGAAGGAATACCGGAGTTTTGCAAGGCGCTTTCTTTGTATTACCGCAGTCGTGACAATGATGTGATAATAGAGGGATTGCTTGCATTTATGCGGAAGTTTCCGAACTATCGTGCTCCAAATGAATTGCTTGGATATACATATTATAATATGTCAATGTGGAATAATGCGATTGCTTGTTTTGAAAGAGTGCGGCAGGAATATTATTTCTTTCTCGAAGACATTTACTGGATGCTAGCCTGGTCAAATGGCAAGATTAAAAATTATGCGGACGAAGAGAAATATTATCGGATGAGCTATCAGCTTGCTCCTGATATTCCATTTACTTTGAATAATCTGGCATATTCCTTGTACAAACAGAAAAAGTATTTAGAAGCGAAAGAGTTATTCAGACAGTGCCTGGATGCAAAGAAAGATTTGCCATATGCTGCGAATAATTATGTGCGTGTTTTGATTGCACTTGGTAGAAATGCAGATGCAAAGAAATTCGTAAATTCTAAAAAGTTTAAGATTGCAAAAGCGATTCAGGAGAGAGTAAAGAGACTGGATAATCACAATGTCCGGCTAAATAAAAAAGATCTGTCGTTCAAGTCCGATACAATTATAGAATCTGATTCCGATACTGCCGATCTTTTTGGAATAACTTCATCAGAGGATGAAATAAAACGTTGTCAGCAGCTTTCGAATGAAATGCAGCTAGAGGATAAAACAAAATACCAGCGTTTTTCTAATGAAAGATCACCATTAGAAGGTGAAATAAACCATCAACAGCATCCGAATGAAAGACAGTTAGAGAGCAAAACAAATCATCACCAGCCTTTGAATGAAAGACAATTAGAAGCGACAGCAAAACACCGGCAGCCTTCGAAAGAAGTGCAGTTAGAGGATGAAGTAAAACATCAGCGTTTTTCTAAT
>OKRY01003802.1_pt1 | contig 10905 bp, 8 predicted proteins | sample 1601121 | NCBI WGS metagenome assembly OKRY01 (sample SAMEA3541546, study PRJEB24748) | human gut metagenome | biome: human gut; feature: human-associated habitat; material: faeces | place: China | collected 2012
TGATTGCAGAGCATGGAACGCACGAAGAGCTGATGGAAAAGGGCGGCGACTACTGCAGGATGTTTACGACGCAGCGACGGCAGTATTTTGCACAGGAGGGGGAAAACGATGCGGTTTAACGGGTTGAAAAGTCATCTGCGGCTGCAGAAGCTCCGCTTTCTGGATGCACCGGGGCTGTTTTTACTGGAAATTGTGCTGACAGGTGGATATGACCTGGCGGATGTGCTGGCGAATGTCCTTGTTTTGAAATGGATGATCGGCGCGCTGATGGGGCGTGATCTGATACGGGCAGCGTGGGTGCTGGGAGGATTTCTGGTGTACCAGCTGTCAGTGAGCTTTTTGTGGCACTGGTATTTTGAACGGGTTTATCCGCAGTGGAAGGAACGTCTGGAATATAAATTAAACCGTAGGTTGTACCGGATTATGCTGGACGCCGACTGTAGGAAATATAACGACGAAGCGTATTTTCATGGATACCGCAGGGCGCTGCAGTTTACACAGACGAAAATGGAAGAAACGCTGGAATTTTACCGGCAGCTGTTCGGCAGTTTTCTGGCTGGTGCGGTAGCGGTCGTCATTTATATCCGCATGGATCAGATGATCGTTGTTTTCGTTTTGCTGGCGTTTGTGGCAAGCCGTTTCTGTGTCAAAAGTCTGGTGGAAAAAACGAACGCAAAGCGGGATGAACAGAACAAAAAAGATGCATTGCATCAGAACTATTTACGGATTTTTCTGCGAAAGGAATATGCCGCGGAGGGACGGATTCTGGGCTGTCTGCCATTTTTCGTAAAACGGGATCAGGACAGTTTTTCCCAAAAGGCGGAGCAGACAAAACAGTGGAACCGGCGTATTTTTCCGATTGCGTTCGGACGGGAGATCGGGAGCGATTTCCTGTTTATCGACTGTCTGATGATCGCGTATCTGGGGTATTGTTTTTTCTGGAAAAAGACGATCGGACTGGACGATTTTGCGGCGCTTTTGAACGGGACGCATATCATCCTGTATGCGCTGTCCGTGCTGTTTGAGCAGATGGCAGGAAGAGCCGGGGAGTACGCCGGATACATCGACGGATTTTTTGATTTTTGCGAACAAAACGGAGAAGTGTCGAATGACAAAAACCAGGAATCCATGGCAGCGGACAGCAGGACGATTTCAGAGATTTCGATGGAGCATGTTGATTTCGGATACGGGGAGAAAAAGGTTCTGCAGGATATCTGTTTTCGGGTGAAAAAGGGCGAAAAGATCGCACTGGTCGGAGACAGCGGCGCTGGAAAAACGACGTTCATCAAGGCTTTGCTCGGACTTGGAAAAACGGACAGTGGGACGATTTTTGCGGATGGAGCAGCCGTTTCGACGAAGGCAGAATGGGAGGAATGTCGAAAGCAATTCACGGTGCTGTTTGCCGGAAATCTGCTGTATGCGGCGTCTTTGGCGGAGAATGTGGCGCTTTCCGAAAACGCAGATAAGAGCCGGGCGGAGGATGCGTTGTGCGAGAGCGGTTTGTACCGAAAAGGGACTTTTGTTCCGGTTGAAAAACAGGTGTTGCGGGAATTTTGCGAGGACGGTTTCCTGTTTTCAGAGGGACAGAAACAGAAGATTGCGCTGGCGCGCGCCTGCTATTATAACACGGAGTTTCTGATTGCGGATGAAGCGGCGGCTTCACTTGATCCGTTTGCGGAGGATGCGTTTAACAAAACGCTGCTGCAGGGGCATCCCGATCAGGGCGTGATCGTGATTTCGCACAGGCTTTCTGTGACGGCGCTGACGGATCGAATCTACGTCATGGAGCATGGACGGATTACAGAGTGCGGCAGCCATCAGGAACTTTTGGCACGAAAGGGGCGCTACTGGCAGATGTGGGAGAAGCAGAGACGGGGATATGCGTGAAACGGGGTCAGACCCCCAATCAAAACGCAGCATATTGGATAGCGGTTGATGTTGATTTTTTTCGAAGTATCGTTTACATTAAATCTATTCAATTATGGCAGGCGGCTTTTGCAGAGGGAGAGCCGCCCCTGTTGTAGAATCTAAAATCTTTTTATTTTTTCAAGGTCGGATCGACCAGAGATTTCTATCAGACAAAAACTGAATAAGGAACAGATGGAGATACCGGGAAGATCTTGCAGGAAGGAGCCTTCCTGGTATATGATGAATGTATCAGAAAGGCAAAAGATGGAGACAATCAATACACCTTATGATGACACTTTCCGCACGCTGCTGCAGGACTGCCCAGAGCTGGTGGTTCCGCTGATTAACGAGCTGTTCGGCACGAATTATACCGGGCGGGAAGTAGTGGTATCGAATGAGAACGAGATTTTTTTTAGGAACCCGGAGGGGAAAAAGGAGAAGCGGGTTACGGATTCCAACCTGACATTGATTTCTTTAAAGGGAATTTCCAAACGGTATCATCTGGAATGTCAGAGCACAGCGGATGGGACAATGGAAATTCGGATGTGGGAATATGATGCACAGATTGCTTTGATGAATAAGGAATACCGGGACGGTGTGCTGTATGTGAACTTTCCGGATTCTGCAGTGATCTATCTGAGGAGCAATTCGAATACGCCGGATGAATTGAAAATTTGCGTTTGTATCGGACAAAAAGAACTATTTTACGAAATTCCGATTCTGAAAGTAAAAAATTATACTTTGAACGAAATTTTTAAAAAACAGCTGTGGTTGCTGATCCCGTTTTATATTTTTCGGTATGAAAAAGAATTTCGAAAAATTAATGGAGATGAAGAACGGCTTCACAGTCTGCGGATGGAATATGAGAACGTAGCTGCACGGCTGGATCAGGAGTGCCAAAGCGGGCGTATGAAGCCAATTACCGGCGGCGCGTTGTGTGAACTGGCGAATAATGTAGTGAAAAAACTGGCGTCGAAATATGACAATGTGGAGAAGGAGGTTACGGAAGTTATGGGAGGAAAAGTGTTGAATTATCGGTCGAAGGAGATTTTTCGGGAAGCAATGGAGAAGGGGCTGGAAGAAGGACGTAGGAAAGGTCAAGAAGAAGGACGCGAGCAAGGACGCGAGGAAGGACGCGAGGAAGGACGCTTAGAGGGACGTGAAGAAGGACGCCTGGAAGGATCTAATCAAAAAACGGTCGAGTTGGTAACTAAAAAGTATCAAAAAGGCGATTCTGTATCCAAAATAGCGGAAGACCTTCTGATGAGTGTAGAGGAAGTGGAAGAAATCCTGGGGAAAATGACAGTAAGTCAGTAATAAACAGACTTCCAATATTTAGAAGAGTGTGTATGCCGTTCTATCATCTAAGCAGATGTCAGGGCGGTATGTTTTCTGATATTGGGGCGGCAAGGGCTGCGTGAGGGAATCAAGATTGAAAAAAGAACACTGGATTTGCGGCGGAGCAGGCTGTGAAGCGCCGCTGTTTCGAAGAAGCTTCTGGCTGGATAGGACAGAGCGCTTTCAAAGCGCCCGTCTGGAAATCTGCGGACTGGGGTATTTTCTATTCTATATCAATGGAAAAAGGATCAGCGATCAGGAGCTGATGCCGGCGATGACAAACTACGCGTCGGTGCTCGGCTGTGAAACGACGTATCCGGTATGGGAGGAGCGCAGCGCACATCGCTGCCGGTATTTAAGCTTTGACTTACTTCCATATTTAAAGGCAGGAGAAAACGTACTTGCAGTACGACTGGGCAATGGCTGGTATCATCAGACAGAGCGGATTGCCGAAGGAAAATTTGTTTTCGGTCTGCCGAAGCTTTGGTTTGAGCTGACGTTGACGGATGCAGACGGAAGACAGGAATGGATTGAAAGCGACCGGCAGACATTGTGGCATCCGGGCGGATTGCTGAAAAACAACCTCTTTTTGGGAGAGGTGCGGGATTTGCGGAAAGAGCCGGAAGGCTGGCAGGATCCGGGCACTGACTTATCCGGTTGGAAGCCGGCACAGCCGGTCCATGCACCGGAAACCCTTTTAGAAGAGCAGACCTGTCCACCGGATCGTGTGATCCGAAAGCTTTATCCGATCCTGATTGGGGAGCACGATGGCAGAAAAATTTATGACTGTCGGGAAAATATCGCCGGGCGCGTTGTGCTTTCCTGCCTTGGAAAAAAAGGAGAATGCATTACGGTACGCCATGCAGAGGAACTGGCAGCAGATGGTACGCTGGATTTCGAATCGGCGGGCGGCAGCGATCAGCTGCAGCAGGATCATTATATCTGCGACGGAAGGATACAGACACTGCATCCGTTGTTTTGTTGGCATGGCTTTCGTTATTTTGAGACGGAGGGTCCATGTGAGGTGCTGTGTGCAGAGGTGATCCATACGGATGTGGCGGTGACCAGCAGTTTTTCCTGCTCGGATCCTGTGCTGAACTGGCTTTATGAAGCCTATATTCGTACGCAGCTGGACAATTATCACGGCTGCATTCCGTCAGACTGCCCGCACCGAGAACGGCTTGGATATACCGGAGACGGTCAGCTGACGGCGGAAACAGCGATGCTGCTTCTGGATACCAAAGAGCTGTATCGGAAATGGTATCAGGATATTTTGGACAGCCAGGGCGCAGAAACCGGACATATCCCACATACCGCGCCGTTTCTGGGCGGGGGAGGAGGACCCGGCGGCTGGGGCTGTGCAGTGTATCAGGTTCCGCTCGCATGGGCAAAAATTTATGGGGACAACAGCCTGCTTGTGCAGGGCTATGACGCGATCCTGCGCTGGTTCGATTATATGGATGCTCACAGTGAAAAGGGACTTGTGGTCCGCGAAGAGGAGGGCGGCTGGTGTCTGGGCGACTGGTGCTTCCCGGCATCAGAGGAAAAGGAGCAGCTGCCGGAGGCATTTATCAATACGTTCTACTACTTGCATGGATTGCAGGAAATGATGCAAATTTCAGAAAAAATGAATAATAAACTGCCAATTCGATTTGCGGAGCGGGAAAAGAATGTCAAAAATGCTTTTCTTGACGCTTACTTCGATCCGGAAACCGGAGATTTCTGCGAAGGAAGGGCAGCAGGCAACGCCTATGGACTGGCACTTGGGCTTGGGGATGAGCGGACGAAAAAGCATCTGGTCGAAAAATATGAAGCGCTCGAACGTTTTGATACCGGAATTTTCGGCACGTCGATGCTTTTGGAACAACTGTTTTCCATCGGCGCAGGGGATCTGGCAGTAAGGCTTCTGACCAATGACAGCGAAGCAGCGTCCTTTGCACATATGAAACGAAACGGTGCGACGACGCTCTGGGAGCGCTGGGATGGCAGAGAATCCCATAACCATCCGATGTTTGGCGCCTGTGTGCGGCTGCTGTTTACACAGATCCTTGGGATCCGGATGATGCCAGCGGCGCAGCCGCCCGTTGTTATCCCTACGCAGCCGGACGTTAACACACGGCCAACACAGGCATTGAAGCCGCTCAACGGCGAACTGCAGCCGCCAGCCGTGCCCGCGTCCGCGCAGCATTTTTCTTACGAAATCCGTCTCAGCAGCCAGCGGCAGTTGACCTGGGCAAAGGGCAGTATCCAGACGCCGGATGGAATCCTTTCGGTGAGCTGGGAACTTCTGGAAAACGGGGAAAAGCAGGTGGAGTGGAGCCTTGCGCCCGCAGGCGAGGACAAGGTGCCCACAATGTGATACAGAAGCTCGGCGTGTCGCACTACATTAAAGAAAAGGAAAAATAACATGATAGAAACAATTCTGGAGGAAATCTGTGGGCTGAATCTTCCGCTGTTCTGGCTGACGGAGTCGGGGCATGGAAAGCGCACGACATGGAGCTTCGTGCCGGACAATCCGTGCAACGACATCTATTCCGTTACGAAGGTGTTCACCGTGACGGCGCTTGGTTTTTTATACGATCAGGGACTTTGGAAGCCAGACGATAAGATCTGCGATCTGTTTCGGAAAAAGCTGCCGGGGCGCTATGATCCGCAATGGGAAGAAGTGACGCTGGATCATGTGATCCGGCACCGAATCGGCGTGACGGAGGATTTTCTGGATATCGATAATTATGATATGACGCAGTTTGGTTCGGAGGATTTTTTAAAGCTCGCGTTTGAACGTCCGGTTCCGGCGCGGCCGGGCGTGGACTATCAGTACAGCGACGGTGCATATTATCTGCTGTCCCGCGTTGTGACGGAGCTTTCCGGAGAAAAGCTGGACGACTTTCTGCGGCCGCGCCTGCTGATGCCGCTGCATGTAAGGGAGGCGGCTTTTTCAAAGTGTCCGATGGGGTATCCGATTGGAGCGACCGGCATGTATGTGCGCACAGAGGACATGGCAAAGCTTGGCGAGGTCTATCAAAACGGTGGCACATTTGAAGGAAAGCGGCTGCTTTCGAAAGAGTGGGTCGAGCTTGTTTTTGAGCGGGAATATGAGCTTGCAAAGATGGAAAACGGAGGGTACTGCAAGGGCGGTATGAACGGACAGATGCTGTATCTGTCGCCTCATGGCCGCGTGATCGCGTGGCAGAGCTATGACCCGGAGGGAAAAGGGAACACGTTGATGGAATTGATTCTGAAAAATGAGTGAGAAGTGCGCATGGCGCGCTTTGAGTAACAAAATCCCCACTGTCACAGCGATTCAGGCTGTGGCGGCGGGGATTTTTGCCGTGAGCAGCGTTCTGGCAGCTTACAGGGAATTTTTACATGTCGTATGCAGCAGCGAGTGTTACGGCTCAAGCATAAACTCTAAAAATTTCTTCGCATTTTCCGGGTGCTGGCAGTTGGCAGGGATGGTAAACCATGCATTTGCCCGATCTGTCAGCAGATATTTGGATCTGCTGACGCTGATGCCGATGGGGATTTCCCCGTCGGTATTGTCATCAGGAAGATCCTTGTATATAACCTGATCGCCGTACTGCGCCAGCTCCTCATCGGTAAAATACTGGTGCAGGTCGCAGAACAGACCGGCTTCGAGATTGTGATCCATATAGGTATCATCTGTGATGAGGGCGTCTAAGGTCTTGCCGGATATCATCGCGATAATTTTCTGTATATTTGCATAGGAGTATTGATCGGAGTTTTCATAATCCACATACATATCCCGGTTGATTGCGGCACAGTCGCTGGAGGTATCGATGTCAGCATACTGCTCAAAATCGGCGATCATCGTGTCGGAGTCGACCTCGGTATTCATGTAGCAGTTGACAAAGGCTGCTTCCATGACGGTATCCTTGCGCGTCGCAAAGGTGTAAATCAGGTTTCCCGCAAAGGCGAGAACCGCGATCACGACGATCGTTTGGATTTTATAATACTCCCAGAAATAAGCCCATTTTTCCTTGAAGGGTTTTCCTTTTAATTTTTGCTGCTGTTCCTTAACTTCGTCATGGACGGAATTGCCTGTTGCCATTTTATGCCTCCCTGTAGTTCGGTGTTGAATCCTGTATTTTGCGGCATGCGGCAAAATCTGGTGCCGGTATCCTGTGTTCGATCGTTTCGATAGTATGGAAAGATTCATGCGCTGATATTTATCATAGTCGTTTGATTTTGGGAAGTCAATGAAAGTGTTGTGATAGAAAAGTGAAAATTTTCTAAACTACCGGATAAGTCCCTGGGATACCTTGAAAAAAAGCAAATTCTGTACTATGATAGCTTTATCGGTTTGAAAAAGGGAGCAATGTCAAAAGGACAGACCTTTCAAAACCCTGAGCTTCCCGGGATGGGGAATAAATACGAAGGTGGTAAAGCAATATGAATGAAAGCTATGTAGAATGTCTGGTGGCGAAAAAACCGTCCAGTGCGATGAAAGCACTGCAGGTTTTTCTGATTGTCCTGGCGGTGATTTTTTTCCTGCTTAGCATGCTGAATGCCCTGATGTGGCTCGGAGTGGCAGCAGCCGGAATCGGAGCGTATTTTACTTCGCTCAATGCCAGCGTGGAGTTTGAATATCTGTACGTGGATAAGGAGATTTCCGTCGACAAGATTTTAAACAAAACCAAACGGAAAAAAGTCGAGAAGTTTGAAACAGAGCGTATGGAGATCTTTGCACCAATCAACTCCTGGCATTTGGACAACATGAAGAATCGTCAGCTTAAGGTGACGGACTATTCCAGTGGCGTTGCCGGACAGCCGGACAGACGCTATGTGATGATCTACAGTGGAGACCGCAAGATCATTTTTGAGCCCAGCGAAGCCATGGTAAAAGCGCTTCAGTCTGTTGCGCCCAGAAAAGTATTTTTCGATTGACACAGAGTTTTAATTCTGTTACACTTGCCTCAAACGAACTGTCAGTAGTGTATTTACTGGCAGTTTTCATTGAATTGACAGTTAAAATACGCAGGAGGAGAGAAGATGGGTCAGATTATTGGCGAAGGCATTACCTTTGACGATGTGCTGTTGGTGCCGGCATACTCTCAGGTAATTCCCAATCAGGTCGACGTGACTACCTGGTTGACAAAAAAGATCAAGCTGAACATTCCGCTGATGAGTGCGGGAATGGATACCGTTACAGAACATAGAATGGCGATCGCAATGGCCAGACAGGGCGGTATCGGTATTATCCATAAGAATATGTCCATTGAGGCGCAGGCCGATGAGGTGGACAAGGTAAAACGTTCTGAGAACGGCGTCATTACAGATCCTTTTTCGTTATCCCCGGAGCATACCCTTGCAGATGCCAATGAGCTGATGGCAAAATTCCGTATTTCCGGTGTCCCGATCACAGAGGGCAAAAAGCTGGTCGGCATCATTACCAACCGCGACCTGAAATTCGAGACAGATTTTACCAAGAAGATTAAAGAATCCATGACCAGTGAAGGTCTGGTTACGGCTCCCGAAGGTATCACACTGGAAGAAGCAAAGAAGATTCTGGCAAAGGCAAGAAAAGAGAAGCTGCCGATCGTTGATAAGGACTTCAATCTGAAAGGCCTGATCACGATCAAGGATATTGAGAAGACGATCAAATATCCTCTTGCAGCAAAGGATGCACAGGGACGTCTGCTCTGCGGTGCAGGTGTTGGTATTACTGCCAATGTTCTGGATCGTGTGGCAGCTCTGGCAGAAGCCAAGGTTGACGTTATTGTTCTGGATTCCGCACATGGTCATTCTGAAAACGTACTGCGCTGCCTGCGCATGATCAAGGAAGCATATCCGGATCTGCAGGTAATTGCGGGCAACGTTGCAACCGGAGAAGCGACCAGAGCACTGATCGAAGCAGGTGCAGATGCCGTTAAGGTTGGTATCGGACCCGGTTCTATCTGTACAACCCGTGTGGTTGCAGGTATCGGTGTTCCTCAGATCACAGCTATCATGGACTGCTACGCAGTTGCAAGAGAATATGGTATCCCGATCATCGCAGACGGCGGTATCAAGTATTCCGGTGAAATCACCAAAGCAATCGCGGCAGGCGGAAGCGTCTGCATGATGGGTTCCATGTTTGCAGGCTGTGATGAGAGCCCCGGACAGTTCGAGCTGTATCAGGGACGTAAATACAAGGTTTACCGCGGCATGGGTTCCATTGCTGCGATGGAAAACGGCAGTAAGGATCGCTACTTCCAGACCGACGCCAAGAAGCTCGTTCCGGAAGGCGTAGAAGGCCGTGTTGCATACAAGGGCCTGGTAGAAGATACGGTATTCCAGCTGATGGGCGGTCTTCGCTCCGGTATGGGTTACTGCGGAACAAAAAACATCGAAGAGCTGAAGGAAAACGGCAGATTCGTCAAGATTTCTGCAGCAGCTCTGCGTGAGAGCCATCCTCATGATATTCATATCACGAAGGAAGCTCCCAACTACAGCTCTGCGGACTGATTTTAACCGATTGGCCGCATAGCATAGAATAGGATGTCCCGTTGGCGGGTATCCTGTTTTAACACAATCAAACACAAAACGTGTGACTGGCGGATTAGTGGAGATCACCACGGGGAGCACGTTTGAAGAAACCGACCGCCTGGGTACTGACAGCAGAAGATGATGTAAGTATTCAGGCGGTTTTTTATCGTATTCATTTCAAAATGGAGGACAACATGGAGCTTTTAAATCTTTCGGAAGAACTGAAAAACAACGCCTATCCGGGACGAGGTATCGTCATCGGCAAAACCCCTGACGGAAAACAGGCGGTAACAGCGTATTTTATTATGGGCAGAAGCAGCAATTCCCGCAACCGCGTGTTCGTAGAGGAGGGCGAGGGCATCCGCACACAGGCGTTTGATCCGTCCAAGCTGGAGGATCCGAGCCTGATCATCTATGCACCGGTTCGCGTGCTGGGCAACAAGACGATCGTTACAAACGGCGACCAGACAGACACGATCTATGAGGGCATGGACAAGCAGCTGACCTTTGAGCAGAGCCTGCGCAGCCGGGAATTTGAACCGGACGGTCCGAACTACACTCCCCGTATTTCCGGTATCCTGCATATCGAAAACGGCGGCTACAACTTTGCAATGTCCATTTTGAAGAGCGACGACGGCGATCCGTCCTCCTGCCTGCGTTACACCTTTGCTTACGAAAATCCGAAAGCGGGCGAGGGCAGATTTATCCACACCTATATGCATGACGGCAATCCGCTGCCGAGCTTTTCCGGCGAGCCGAAGAAGGTTGCGATTTCCGGAGATATCGACAGCTTTACTCAGCTGGTTTGGGAAAGTCTGAATGAAGAAAATAAGGTTTCCCTGTTTGTGCGCTACATCGACATCGAAACCGGCAAATACGAGACAAGAATTGTGAACAAAAACCACTGAAAATGGAATGGAGGAAAAAATGAACGAAATTCAGTTAAAGTACGGATGCAACCCGAATCAGAAGCCTTCCAGAATTTTCATGGAGGATGGCAGCGACCTGCCTGTTACCGTATTAAACGGCAAGCCAGGATATATCAATTTCCTGGATGCATTAAACGGCTGGCAGCTTGTTTCCGAGTTAAAAAAAGCGACCGGACTTCCGGCAGCAACCTCTTTTAAGCACGTTTCCCCGGCTGGTGCGGCCGTGGGACTTCCGCTGACG